>Ga0209918_1000021_pt1 | contig 149510 bp, 137 predicted proteins | sample SalPonD_shore_MG_FD_185712 | JGI IMG/M metagenome (GOLD analysis project Ga0209918, IMG submission 185712) | Salt pond soil microbial communities from South San Francisco under conditions of wetland restoration - Salt Pond MetaG... | ecosystem: Environmental > Aquatic > Marine > Intertidal...
GCGACTACATCCACACCGACCACCTCGGTACCCCGCGCGCGGTATCCGAGCCGGGCGGGCCGGTCGTGTGGAAATGGATATCCGATCCGTTCGGCTTGGGGCAGCCTGACCGGGATTCCGACGGCGATGGTCAAACGTTTTTGCTTCGGTTGCGGTTTTCGGGACAATACAACGATCCCGAAACACAGCAGAGCTACAACTATTTCCGTTATTACCAATCGACCAATGGCAGATATAGGTCGAGCGATCCTTTGGGGCTGCGCGCAGGGACAAATACCTATGCGTATGCGTCAGGTAATCCGATAAAGTCTATTGATCCGAAAGGCTTGAAACTGATTGGCTTCGCTGTCTGTACTGCGATCGCGACAGCAGCGCAAATTAATGACATAAAGACAATAAGTTCAGCACTCGACAAAGCGGCTCAAATACGACGCCGCATCAACAAGATGAAGGCCGAGCTGCCGGGATGCAAGACCGAAGAAGACAAAGACAGAATCCGACGCAGAATTCGGCAACTGGCCCTTAAGCAAAGCGGGTTGTTGACTAAGACGATGGCGAAAGGGGCAAGGGTGGGGGTTGTGGTCGCGGTGGCGGGTGCCGTATGCGGATCGCCGATGGCACCGTAAAGGAGTGACGTATGATCGGCATGTTGTATACAAACAAAATTTTCTTCTTTTCGGTGGTTTTCTCGCTGCCCGTCTTAGTGGCGATCCATCAAGTCCTTATCAATCGATTTATTTCTGCAATCAATGTGAAGATTGGATTTATCGACAGCATATTGCTGTTCAAAATTCCATGTTGGAGAAGGCCGGCCGGCTTGACAGGGGAACAGTTGAGATTTGCCAAGAAGCTGTCCCGGCAGTTCGTCTGGGCAGCGTTCGCATACATGGCGTACTTTGTCGTTGGATATTTGCACTACATTCTGCCAATGCAAGCCTGACTCGACGCAACGCGGTTACGAGCGGTCCCGGGGTCTACCTTCGAATTTAGCAGGTCGGCGAAGGTAAAGATGACCGGAGTATTCTAGACTCGTGCAAAGGGTCTGGGGTCAAAAGGGTCTGGGGTCTACCTTCGGATTTTGCGGGACGGCGAAGGTATCCGGAGTGACCTGGACTCGCTGGCGTGGCGGGGGTGTGGCTCGTGGGGTTCCGCCGTCCGCAGGACATCGCTCGACTCTGAAATGCCGCCTCCGCCACTCCTGCATCATCCGGAGGGTAATGCCCCCGAAAAGGAGTGGCGCTGAGAAGTGGAATTTTCTCATAATGTGAGTAGAGGAGATTCCGATGAAGAGGGGCAGATCCGACTCCAAAGTGCACCACTCGCGGACAGATAGCGTGCAGGGATAGAGAAGGACATGAGTGGTGGTGATAGCGTGTCTATCGCCAAACAAACCCACTACACCGGGATCCACTCATGTCCCATGTTCATCTTAACGTACAAGAACGTATTGCGATCTTCTATCTGAGGCAAATGCGGCTGAGCTTTCGGGCGATCGGGCGCCGGCTGGACCGGGACCACACGACCATTTCGCGGGAGTACCGGCGTAACAGGCTGCCGCACGCCATTTACTGGTACGGCACGGCGCAGGCGCTTGCCGAGGGTAGTGTCCAGAATCTTTCGCACTTTCGATTCAGACCTTCCCGGCGTTCCAGCTGACCGCGATTTCTCGATCCGGCTACCGGCGCATCCCGTCGATCCGCACCCAGCCGTCGCGCTCGGTGCCGTGAGCGAGGGTGTACCAGGGTTCGTACGCCGCGATCATGTCCTCGGCCTGCTCGGCGAGGACGCCGGCGAGGGCGAGGCGGCCGCCGGTTTCCTGGTGGCGGGCGAGTGTGGCGGCGAACTGCTTGAGCGGACCGGCGAGGATGTTGGCGACGACGACCTCGAAGGTGCCGTCGGGCAGGAGGTCCGGCCCGGCCGTGGCGATGCGGTCCTCGACACCGTTCGTGACGGCGTTCGCGTATGTTGCCTCCAGGGCCTGGGGGTCGATGTCGACGCCGAGTGCGCGGCGGGCGCCGAGGCGCAGGGCGGCGACCGCGAGGATGCCCGAGCCACAGCCAAAGTCGAGCACCGTGCGGCCGGCCGGGTCGAGGCCGTCGAGCCATTCGAGGCACAGGGCCGTGGTCGCGTGGGTGCCGGTGCCGAACGCGAGCCCGGGGTCGAGTCGCACGACGACCGCGTCCGGTGCATCGACGCGGGCTTCCAGCGGGGCGACCCAGAGGCGTCGCCCGAACTGCATCGGGTGCCAGTCGTCCATCCACGCGCGTGTCCACTCGCGGTCGGGTACGGCCTCGAAGCTCGCCTCGGCGGCGGCCTCGTCGTCCACGCCGGCGAGCGCGGCGCGCACGGCCTCACGCGCGGTGTCGCTGTCGAACAGGGCCACCACGCGGGTGGTGCTCCAGAGCGGCATGTCACCCGGATCGGGTTCGAGGATGGGGGCGTCGCCGGCGTCTTCCAGCGTGACGGACACGGCCCCGGCTCCGGTCAGTGCCTCTTCCACCGCCGTGAGGTGACCGGGGTCGGTGCTGACCGTGACCTGGAGCCAGGGCATCCGCGGTGCTACAGGCCGAGCTTGCTCTCGAGGTAGTGGATATCCGTGCCGCCGGCCTGGAACGCGGCGTCGGCCAGGATCTCGCGGTGCAGCTCGACGTTGGTCTTGATGCCCTCGACGACGATCTCGGACAGCGCCCCGCGCATGCGGGCGATCACGGACGCGCGGTCCTCGCTGTGGCAGATCAGCTTGCCGATCATCGAGTCGTAGTGCGGCGGCACGCGGTAGCCGTTGTAGACGTGCGAGTCCACGCGGACGCCGGGTCCGCCCGGTGCGTGATACAGGCTGATGGTCCCGGGCGAGGGCATGAAGGTGCGCGGGTCCTCGGCGTTGATGCGGCACTCGATCGCGTGGCCCCGGATCTCGACGTCCTTCTGTGCGATCGAGAGCGGCTCGCCGGACGCGATCCGGATCTGCTCCTTGACGATGTCCACGCCGGTGATCATCTCGGTGACCGGATGCTCGACCTGCACGCGCGTGTTCATCTCGATGAAGAAGAACTCGCCATTCTCGTACAGGAACTCGAACGTGCCGGCGCCGCGATAGCCGATCTTGCGGCAGGCCTCGGCACAGCGCTTGCCGATCTTCTGGCGCTGCTTGTCGGTGATGCCGGGGGCCGGCGCTTCCTCCACCACCTTCTGGTGCCGGCGCTGCATCGAGCAGTCGCGCTCACCGAGATGGATGGCCTCGCCGTGCTCGTCGGCCAGCACCTGGAACTCCACGTGGCGCGGGTTGGCCAGGTACTTCTCCATGTAGACCTCGGCGTTGCCGAAGGCGTTGGCGGCCTCGGTCCGGGTCATGGAAACGGCATTGGCCAGTGCCGCCTCGGCGTGGACGACGCGCATACCGCGGCCGCCGCCGCCGCCCGAGGCCTTGATCATCACCGGGTAGCCGATCTCGCGCGCGATCCGCTGGCACTCGTCCGGGTCTTCCGGCAGCGGGCCGTCGGAGCCGGGCACGCAGGGTACGCCCGCCGCCTTCATTTCGCGGATGGCGCTGACCTTGTCGCCCATGAGGCGGATCACGTCCGCACCCGGCCCGATGAACTTGAAGCCGCTCGACTCCACCCGCTCCGCGAAATCCGCATTCTCGGAGAGGAAGCCGTAGCCCGGATGAATGGCCACGGCGTCCGTGACCTCCGCGGCGGAGATGATCGCGGGCACGTTCAGATAGCTCTCGGCCGAGCTGGGCGGGCCGATGCAGACGGTTTCGTCGGCGAGGCGCACGTGCTTGAGATCCCGGTCGGCGCTCGAGTGCACGGCGACCGTCTTGATCCCGAGCTCGCGGCAGGCCCGCAGGATGCGGAGAGCGATCTCGCCGCGATTGGCAATGACGATCTTGTCGATCATGGGCATCGTGTTCGCCGCCTACTCGATGATCATGATCGGCTCGCCGAATTCGACCGGCGCACCGTTCTCGACCAGGATGGCCTTGACCGTGCCGCTGACCTCGGCCTCGATCTGGTTGAGGATCTTCATCGCCTCGATGATGCACAGCGTGTCGCCGACGTTCACGCGCTGGCCCTCCTCCACGAAGGCCGGCGCACTCGGTGCGGATGCCCGGTAGAAGGTTCCCACCATCGGTGACTCGACCACGTTGCCCGAGGGCAGGCCGCCCGAGTCCTCGGCCGGCTCGGTGCCGACCGCGGGGGCCTGCGCCGGCTGCGCGGGGGGCGCGGCCGGCGGTGGCGGCGCGGGCACCGCGGCGTTCTGGCTGTGGCGGGAGATGCGTACCGACTCCTCGCCCTCCTTGATCTCCAGCTCGGCGATGCCGGATTCCTCGAGCAGCTCGATCAGTTTCTTTACTTTGCGGATGTCCATTGTGCGGTCCGTGTAATCGTTATTGGTTCTGCCCCGCCCGCGTCAGCCCTCGTCCAGGTGCGCCAGGGCCGCATCGAGCGCGAGCTCGTACCCCCGGGCACCCAGGCCGGTGATGACGCCGACCGCGATGTCCGAGAAGTAGGACTGCCGCCGGAACGGCTCGCGGGCATGGACGTTCGACAGGTGGATCTCGATGAACGGAATCGCCGTGGCCAGGAGCGCGTCGCGCAACGCGATGCTCGTGTGCGTGAAGGCGCCCGGATTGACGATCGCGAAGCGCACGCCCTCGGCGCCCGCGCGCTGAACGCGGTCGACCAGCTCGTGCTCGGCGTTCGACTGGAACGCCTCCAGCGTGCGCCCGGCGGCGCGGGCGTGCTCGGCCAGGCGCGAGTCGATGTCGGCGAGGCGGGTGGTGCCGTACTGCTCCGGTTCACGGGACCCCAGCAGGTTCAGGTTCGGACCGTGTAGTACCAGTACGTCGGGCATGCCGCCGGGTCGCCCTCGCCGAGAGGGGGCCAAGTTTGCCCGATGCGCAACGGATTGTCCAAATCGTGAGTGTTGCCTGCGCGTTTAGCGGAGATTGTCGCGCAATTGCGATTCGTGACGCACGCGTTCCGGGCTGCCGGCCGCTCGCGCGGGACTCAGGATTCGGGCGCGTCCGGCAGCAGCGGGCGGACGAGCGCGGTGGCCTTGTCCGGCGTGAGGGCGCCCATGTGCGTGGCCCGGATCCGGCCGCCCGGGCCGATGACGACCGAGTACGGCAGGGTGCCGCGGCGGTCGCCGAACCGGCGCGCGATTTCGAATGCAGCGCGGGAGCCGGTGAGCAGCGTGTAGTCGATGCCCTGCTCCGTCGCGAACTCGCGCACGCGATCCGCATCGTCGAGCGCGACGCCCACGATGTGCAGGCCGCGGGCCCTGAACTGCCGGTCCAGGTGGACCAGCGTGGGGACCTCGCGCAGACAGGGCGGGCACCACGTCGCCCAGAAATTGACCAGCACCACGCCCTTGCCCTCGAACTCGGCGAGCGAGCGCCGCGTGCCGTCGAGGTCGGGCAGGGTGAACGCGGGGGCCGGCTGCCCGATCATGTCCCCGGGGCCCGGCCCTTCGTCCCGCGCGCGTGCCGCCGCCACCTTCTGCTGCTGGTGCTGCTGGGCCCGGGCCTCGACCTGGCGCCAGTAGTGATAGCCGGCGCCCGCGGCCAGGCCCAGCGCGCCCGCGAGCATCACGATTACCCAGGTCCAGGTGACCGACCTCATCCGGCCGCCTCCGGCAGCGCCCGGCGCACGTGCGCGCTGAACGCACGCGGGCCGAGGAACCCGACCAGCCGGTAGCCGCGGCGCTCGACCCCGTCGGGACCGAAGAACAGCACGGCCGGCGGCCCGTACAGATCGTAGCGCTGAAGCAGGGCCCGGTTGCCGGGGTCATTGCCCGTGACGTCCGCGCGCAACAGCAGCGCGGCGCGCAGCGCGCGCCGCACGTCGGCGTCGGGGAAGGTGAACGCCTCGAGCTCCTTGCAGGCGACGCACCAGTCCGCGTAGAGATCGAGCAGCACCGGGCGGCCCGCACGCCGGGCCCGGGCCAGGGCCTGGCGCAGCTCCGCGGGGTCGGCCACCGGGTGGAACGCGCGCAGTGCCGTGGTCTCGCGGACCGCCGGGATCACGCCGCGCAGGGGCTGCAGCAGGCTCTGTCCGCCGCCGGCGGCGCCCACGAGCAGCAGCGCACCGTACAGCAGCAGCACCGTGCCCAGCCCCTTCCAGAGACGCGCGGCACCGCCGGTTGCCGGCGACATGGCGCCCATCTGCACGCCCACGACGATCAGCAGTGCCGCCCACAGCGCCATGGCAACGGCGAGGGGGACGACGCGCTGCAGCAGCCAGACCGCCACGGCAAGGAGCAGCACGCCGACGATCGCGCGCACCGTCTCCATCCAGCGCCCGGCGCGTGGCAGGAGATGCCCGGCGGCCGTGCCGGCCGCCACCATCGGCACGCCCATGCCGACCCCGAGCGCGAACAGGGCGATGCCGCCGGTGATCGGGTCACCCGCATGCGCGATATAGAGGAGCGCGCCGATCAGCGCCGGCGTGACGCAGGGGCCGACGATCGCGGCGGACGTCACGCCGAGCAGGGCGGCGCCCGTCGTCGTCCCGCCGAGGCCGCGGGTGCGCCGCTCCAGCGCCGCGCGCAGCGCGCGGGGGGCCTCCAGGTCGAACAGGCCGAACATCGAGGCCGCGAGCAGTCCGAACATGGCGGCTCCCGCGCCGAGCACCCACGGCTGCTGGAACCAGGCCTGGATCGAGGCACCGGTGAGGCCGACGGCAACGCCCAGCGCCGCGTAGGTCGACGACATGGCGAGCACGAACACGAGGGAGAGCCAGGCGCCGCGGCGCGCGTGCCCGCCGCGCGGGTCGCCGGCCACGACGCCCGCCAGGATCGGCAGCATGGGAAAGACGCAGGGGGTGAGCGCGAGCAGCAGCCCGAAGCCGATGAAGGTCAGCGCCGTCCAGGCGAGCCCCGAGCGCGCGAGCGCTTGCGCGATCCGCCCCTGCTCGTTGCCGCCGGCGGCGGCACCGAAGGCGGGGTCGATGGTCGAGAGCACGATGCTGCGCTCGATCGGCGGGTAGCACACGCCGACGGGCTCGTTGCAGCCCTGGTAGTGGACCTCGAGCGTGGCACCGGGCGCGGGCGCGCCCTCGATCGGCAGGCGCACGCTGGCGTCGTCGTGATAGACGGCGGTGCGCCCGAAGTTCGGATCGTCCTTGGTCTCCGCCGGCGCGAACCGGGGCTTGCCGAGGCGTGCCTCACCCGCGTCGTGCAGGGCAAAGCTCGTGCGGTCGCGATACAGGTAGTAGCCATCGGCGATCGTCCAGTGCAGCACGATCGTCGCGTCTGCCTGGCGCTCGGCCCCGAGGATGAAGGCCTCGTCGGCCGGCAACAGCTGGTCCGGCCCGCCGCCGGCCGCGTCGTCGCCGAGTGTGGCCGCGGCCGCGGGCAGCGTGCACGCACACAGCAGCGCCACGGAGAAAAGGAATCTCACGATCGGGTGGTCTCGTCGATCCACTGGAGGAACGCGGGCAGGCCCCGCGTCAGTGGGACTGCCACGATCTCGGGCAGTTCATACGGGTGCTCGGCCTTCAGCCGTGCCTCGAGTGCGGGGTAGGCGGCCGCAGAGGTCTTGATCAGCATCAGCACCTCCTGCTCCGCCTGCACCGCGGCCCGGCCCGCGTCGGTGGCCCCCGATTCCCAGCGGAACACCGAGGTGACCGGCGGCAGGATGTTCACGCAGGCGGCGAGCCCGGCGCCGACGACACTGTCGGCAAGCCGGCGCGCGCTGGCGGCGTCATCGACCGTCGAGAGGACGATCAGCTGTCCGGAGGCTTCGCTCATCGTTCGGAGGTCCGTGCACGGGAACCCGCCGATTCTACCGCGCCGGGTCCGTGCCGGTCCCGGCGGGTTGAATCCGGGGGGCGGTGCCCCAAGACTGAGGACGTCGCGGCGACACGCGGGGTTCCCGGTGCCGGTTCTCGTTCTGCTCTTTCTCGTCCTGCCCCTGGTCGAGATCTACGTGCTCATCCAGGTGGGGCAGGTGATCGGTGCCCTGCCCACGATCGGGCTGTGCGTGCTCACCGCCATCGTCGGCGGCGGCCTGTTGCGCCAGCAGGGCTTCCAGACGCTGCGCCGGGCACAGGACAACCTCGCGCGCGGACAGGTGCCGGCACACGAGATGATCGAGGGAATCGCCCTGGCCGTGGGCGGCGCGCTCCTGCTCACGCCCGGCTTCGTGACGGACGCCGTCGGTTTTCTCTGTCTCCTGCCGTTCACGCGCCGCTGGTTGGTGCGCGCCGCGTTGCGCCGCATGCAGGTCACCTACGGTCCGCCACCGGGCGGCGGTTTCGCGGGTGGCTCCCGCCATGGCGGCCCCCACGACACCATCGAGGGCGAGTTCAAGCGTCGCAACGAGCGCTGAACCGGCGCGCCCGGCGCGCGCGGGCGTGCCCCTTGAAATCCACGGCTTCGTCGCTATTATTGGCACTCACCAGAGGGGAGTGCTAACAGGCATCGAATCCCCCGATTCAGCAGGCGTAATAAAGGAGAAGAGCTCGATGAATATCCGTCCGCTGCACGATCGCGTCGTCATCAAGCGGCTCGAAGAGGAGCGCAAGAGTTCCGGTGGCATCGTGATCCCGGACACGGCGGCCGAGAAGCCGCAGCGCGGTGAAGTCGTCGCTGTCGGCAAGGGCAAGCCCACCGATGACGGCGGCGTACGCGCCCCGGAAGTGAAGGTCGGCGACAAGATCCTGTTCGGCAAGTATGCCGGCACCGAGATCAAGATCGACGACGAGGATTATCTCGTCATGCGCGAGGACGACGTCGTCGCCGTGCTCGAGGGCTGATGCATCCGCCCTCCCGCGGTTGCACGCTTCCACCAGACAGTGAAATAACAGAGGTTCCGAACAATGGCAGCGAAAGAAGTACGTTTCGGGAGTGACGCACGCCAGCGCATGCAGCGCGGTGTCGACACGCTGGCGAACGCCGTCAAGGTGACCCTCGGCCCGCGCGGCCGCAACGTCGTGCTGGAGAAGTCCTTCGGCGCGCCGAACAGCACGAAGGACGGTGTCTCGGTCGCCAAGGAGATCGAGCTCGAGGACAAGTTCGAGAACATGGGCGCCCAGATGGTCAAGGAGGTGGCCTCCCAGACCTCCGATGCGGCCGGTGACGGCACGACCACGGCCACCGTGCTGGCCCAGTCGATGATCCACGAGGGTCTCAAGGCGGTTACCGCCGGCATGAACCCGATGGATCTCAAGCGCGGCATCGACAAGGCGGTCAAGTCCGCCGTCGGTGAGCTCGCGAACCTGTCCAAGCCCTGCAACGATTCGAAGGCGATCGCGCAGGTCGGCTCCATCTCCGCGAACAGCGACGAGGAAGTGGGCAAGCTGATCGCCGATGCCATGGGCAAGGTCGGCCAGGAAGGCGTGATCACGGTCGAGGAAGGCTCGGGTCTCGAGAACGAGCTCGAGGTGGTCGAGGGCATGGAGTTCGATCGCGGCTACCAGAGCCCGTACTTCGTGACCAACAACCAGACCATGCAGGCCGAGCTCGAGGATCCCTACATCCTCATCCACGACAAGAAGATCTCGAACATTCGCGATCTCCTGCCCGTGCTCGAGGCCGTGTCGAAGGCCGGCAAGCCGCTGCTGATCGTCTCCGAGGAAGTCGAGGGCGAGGCGCTGGCGACGCTGGTCGTCAACAACATCCGCGGCATCGTGAAGGTCTGCGCCGTCAAGGCGCCGGGCTTCGGCGATCGTCGCAAGGCCATGCTGCAGGACCTCGCCGTCCTGACCGGTGGCCAGGTGGTCTCCGAAGAGGTCGGCATGAAGCTCGAGAATGCCACCATCGAGCACCTGGGTCGCGCGCAGAAGATCAGCGTCGACAAGGACAACACCACCGTGGTCGGCGGTGCCGGCAAGAAGGCCGACATCGAGTCCCGCTGCAAGCAGATCAAGCAGCAGATCGAGGACTCCACCTCCGACTATGACAAGGAGAAGCTGCAGGAGCGGCTGGCCAAGCTGGCCGGCGGCGTGGCCGTGATCAAGGTCGGTGCTTCGACCGAGGTCGAGATGAAGGAGAAGAAGGATCGCGTCGAGGACGCGCTGCACGCCACCCGTGCGGCCGTGGAGGAAGGCGTGGTCCCCGGTGGCGGTGTCGCGCTGGTCCGGTGCATCAAGGGCCTGGACAAGGTCAAGGGCGGCAACCACGATCAGGACATGGGCGTGGGCATCGTCCGGCGTTCGCTCGAGGAGCCGCTGCGCCAGATCGTGCACAATTCCGGCGGCGAGGCCTCCGTCGTGATGAGCAAGGTGCGCGACGGCGAAGGCAACTTCGGCTTCAACGCGGCCACCGGCGAGTATGGTGACATGCTCGAGATGGGGATCCTCGACCCGACGAAGGTGACGCGCTCGGCGCTGCAGAATGCGGCCTCGATCGCGGGCGTGATGATCACGACCGAGGCGATGGTCGCCGAGGCGCCGAAGGAAGAGGAGCACAGCCACGGTGGCGGTGGCGACATGGGCGGCATGGGAGGCATGGGCGGCATGATGTAAGCCGCCCGGTTTCCCGCCGGTCCAACGGAAAAAGCCCCGCTTCGGCGGGGCTTTTTTCTTTTGCGCGTCCGGTCGGGCCCGCGGGGACACCGCGCCGGTCGCGCTACACTGATGGGCACGGACGCCGGCCCGCATGCGATGAACGCGCTGCTGCTCGATCTCGACGGGGTGCTCTACCGCGGCGACGCCGCCATTCCCGGCGCGCGCGAGACCGTCGAGTGGGCGCGTGCACGCGGCATCCCTCACCGGTTCCTGACCAACACGACCTCGCGGCCGCGCAGCGCGCTGGTCGAGAAGCTCGCGGGCATGGGCCTGGAGGTCCCGATCGGGCAGCTGCTGACACCGGCTTCCGCCGCGGCCGCGTGGCTGCGGCGCGAGGGTCGGACACCGGTGGCCCTGTTCGTGCCGGAGCCGACGCGGGCCGAGTTCGCCGGCCTTTCCGTACTCGACGCCGACGCCGAGTCCGGCGCCGACGCGGTCGTTGTCGGCGACCTCGGCAGTGGCTGGGACTTCCCGGCGCTCAACCGCGCGTTCCGGCTGCTGGCCGGCGAGCCCGGGCCGTCGCTGGTCGCGCTCGGCATGACGCGCTACTGGGAGGCCGAGGACGGTCTGCGGCTGGACGCCGGCCCCTACGTCGCGGCGCTCGCCTACGCCAGTGGTCTCGAGCCCGTCGTGCTCGGCAAGCCGGCCAGGGCCTTCTTCGAGCAGGCGTTGCACGGCCTCGGCACGCGGGCCGTGGATACGGTCATGGTCGGCGACGATATCGTCGGCGACGTCGGCGGTGCCCTGGATGCCGGCCTGCGAGGTGTGCTGGTGCGCACGGGCAAGTTCCGGCCGCGCGATCTCGCGCGGGGCATCGAGCCGACCGCCGTGCTCGACTCCATCGCCGATCTGCCGGCGTGGTGGGAAGACGCAGGCGGGGACTGAGGCCCGCTGCGGCGCTCAGGTGGTCGGGACGAAGACCACCCAGACCGCGAAATCGTCGGTGTGATCGACGAAGCAGTGCTCGGCCCCGCCCGGCACGAACAGCAGGTCGCCGGGCTCGCAGGGGGAGTCTCTGCCCTCGCAGCGCAGCACGCCGTGCCCCCGGGCGCCGACGTAGAATTCCCCGCGCTCGTGGGGCGTCTGCTGGTCGCGCCCGCGCGGCGCATAGAGCTCGACGCTGGCTCCGGCGCCCCGCCACAGCTCGACGAAGCGCTCGCCGGCCGGCCCCGGCAGCCGCCGCAGCGCCTGTTCGGGTGTCACCCGGAACGAGTCGCCGGAATCGCGCGGCGCGGTCGCCTCCGGGGGCCGGGGATGCGCGCGGCGGTCGCGGGCGGCGCGCTCCAGCGTCTCGAGGTAGCGATGGCGCCACGCCGTCAGTCCGTTCGCACGCAGCACCTCGATCATCGCCTGCCAGCGCTCGCGCCGCTCGGTGATCCCCATGGTCAGCGCCCGTTCCAGCGCCTCACCCATGCCGTCCGGATCGAACGGATTCACCTGCACCGCCGACTCGAGCTCGGTCGCGGCACCGGCCAGCTCGGAGAGCACGAGCACGCCGGGGTCTTCCGGGGCCTGCGCCGCGACGAACTCCTTGGCGACGAGGTTCATGCCGTCGCGCAGCGGCGTCACCAGGCCGACCCGCGCGGTGCGGAAGAAGCCGAGCAGCGACTCCCGCGCGAACGTCTTGTTCAGGTAGCGCGTCGGCACCCAGTCGAAGTCGGCGTAGATCCCGTTGATGTGCCCGGCCTTGGACTCCAGCAGCTCGCGCAGCTGCTCGTACTCGGCGATGTTCTCGCGCGACGGGCTGGCGATCTGCATGAACACGGTCCGGCCGCGCCGTTCCCGGTGGTGTGCGAGCAGCGCTTCGTACGCGTCGAAGCGCTGCGGCAGGCCCTTGGAGTAGTCCAGCCGCTCCGCGCCGATGATCAGGTCGCGCGGGCCGAGACTCTGGACGAGGCGCTGCACCCGCCGCGAACGGGACGTACGCTCCGCGAGCGCGGCCAGCTCGTCGGCCTCCACGCCGACCGGCTGGGCCGTGGTGCGCACATGGCGCCCGTCGAGGTCGACCCCGTCCTCGACGAATTTCGCACCGAGCCCGTAGACCAGCGAGGTCTCCAGCGCACGCCGGTCCTCCGGGGTCTGCACGCCGATCAGGTCGTACTCGGCCAGCGCCCGCAGCCAGCGCCGCCAGCCGGGCATCGCCCGCAGCAGCCCGTAGCTGGGAAAGGGGATGTGCAGGAAGAACCCGATCGGGCGATCGACACCGCGTTCGCGCAGCGCGCGCGCGAGTGGCACGAGGTGGTAGTCGTGCACCCAGATGATCTCGTCGCCCTCGATCAGCGGCAACAGCAGTTCGGCGAAGCGGGCATTCGTGGCCTCGTATCCCTCGCGGCTCTCGGGGCGGAACTCCATGCGGCCCAGCATGAAATGGCACACGGGCCACAGGACCTCGTTCGAGAAGCCGGCGTAGTACTGGTCGTACTCCTCCTGTGTCAGCGGAGTGGTCGCGTAGGTGATGTGGTCGCGCTGCGTGGTGTGTGCGGCACGCGGCGTGCGGCGGGCGACGGTCCCGTCCCAGCCGAACCAGACCCCGCCGTACTCCGCGAGCGCGCCCGTGATCGCCACCGCGAGTCCGCCCGCCTGCGGCCGCTGGCGCGTGCTGGGTACGTTCACGCGATTCGAGACCACCATGAGGCGGGTCAAAATGCATCCTCCCAGCGTTGGCTGAGGCGCAAGGCGGAGTTGATCAGGCCGACCAGCGAATACGTCTGCGGGAAATTGCCCCACAGCTCGCCGGTCGCCGGGTCGAGATCCTCCGACATCAGGCCCAGCCGCGTGCGATGGGCGAGCATGTTCTCGAACAGCCGCCGCGCCTCGTCCCGGCGCCCTACCGCGTCGAGTGCGTCGATGAACCAGAACGTGCAGATGTTGAACGCATTGGCGGGCGCACCGAAATCGTCGTCGCCGACGTAGCGGAACAGGTGGTCGCCGCGGCGCAGCTCGCCCTCGATCGCGTCCACGGTCCCGGCGAAACGCGGGTCGTCGCCGCGCACGAAGTCGAGCTCGTGCAGCAGGAGCAGGCTGGCGTCCACCCCGCCGCCGCCGAACATGGCGCCGAACCGGTTGGCTTCCTCGTTCCAGGCCGCCTCGCAGATGCGCGTGTGCATGGCGTCCGCCGTCTCGCGCCAGCCGCGCGCCTCCTCGTCGAGGCGCAGGTGACGCGCGATCCGCGCCAGCCGGTCGCAGGCGGCCCAGCACATCACCGCCGAATACGTATGCACATCGGCGCGGCCGCGGAATTCCCAGATGCCCGCATCCGGCTGGTCGTAGAGCGCGGCCGCCTGGCGCCCCATCGGCTCGAGCCTGCGAAACAGGTGCTCGTCGCCCGGGCGCGCCAGCCGGTGGTCGAAGAATGCCTGCGTGGCCGCGAGCACGACGGCTCCATAGACGTCGTGCTGGACCTGGCGGTAGGCATCGTTGCCGACCCGGACCGGCCGGGTGCCGCGGTAGCCGGCCAGCGCGCCGGCCTCGGACTCGACCAGGCGCGTCTCGCCGCCGAGCCCGTACAGCGGCTGCAGGGTGGCATGGTCGTCGCCCGCGGCCGCGACGATGTTGATGATGTAGCGCAGGTACATCTCCAGCGTGCCGGTCGCGCCGAGGCGGTTGAGGGCATGCACCACGAAGTACGCATCGCGCAGCCAGCAGTACCGGTAGTCCCAGTTGCGCTCGCTCCCGGCGATCTCCGGGATCGAGGTCGTCATCGCGGCGATCACGGCGCCGGTGTCGTCGAACGTGGAGAGCTTCAGGGTGATCGCGGCCCGGATCACTGCCGGTTGCCATTCATAGGGCACCGCCAGCGTGCGCGACCAGTCCTGCCAGTAGCCCGTGGTGTGCGACAGGAAGCGGCGGCCGACTTCGGCCACCGCCTCGGTGAGGCTCTCGTCCGGGCCGAGCACCAGCGTCGCCTCGTGCTCCAGGACGAAGGGCTGTTCCTGCAGCACGTGCGTGATCGATGCGTCGGTGGTGAGCCGGATCACATGCCCCTCGCCGACGTAGCGGATGTGATTGCTGCCCTGGGTTACCCGGTACGATTCGGCGCCGTACGAGAAATGCGGGCGCAGGCGCACCCGGATGGTGGGCGTGCCCCGGATCGTCTCGAGGCGGCGGACGAGCATCACCGGGCGGAAGCGTCGCTCGAAGTGCGTGAACCGCGGTGCGAAGTCGGTAATGCGGACCGTGTTGCCGGCCGTGTCCTCGAGCTCCGTGCACAGGATCGCGGTGTTGCGCAGGTAGTACTGCCGGGTGGTCGCGAGGCCGAGCAGATCGATGTCGAAGAAGCCCCGCTCGGGCGCGTCGCCGTCGACCAGCGCCGAGAACACCGGGTCGGCATCGAAGCGCGGAAAGCACGACCACACGATGCGCCCGCGTGCATCGATGAGCGCGCTGATGCGGCAGTTGCCGACCAGGCCGAGTTCCAGGGAGGGCTGGTCGTGAACGGTGTCCGTTTCGGTCATGGTACGGGAGCCGTGGTCACGCAGCAGTGACCATGCCGGGGGGTTCAAGATAACCGCCGGCATGGCCGGCGCCAAATGCGGGCGGTGCGCACTCGATGCGGCCGACCCCTATGGATTCGGCGGCGCGGTCACCCCGGTTTCCAGCGCGCCGGGCAGCCCCTCGAGCCAGGCCAGTGTCTCGGCGACCGAGTCGGCCCGGTACCGGGCCGCGCTGGGCATGTCCGGCTCGCCCACCCGGACCGAGATGCCCGCGTTGGCATTCACCCAGGCGAAGGCATCCTCGTCCGTGCGGTCGTCGCCGATGAACACCGGCACGCGGCCGGCGAACGGGACTTCCTGCATGAACTCGGCGACGACGCGTCCCTTGTCCCGGCCGACGGGCTTGAGCTCGAAAACGGCCTTGCCCGCCTGCACGTGGAAACCGTCGCCCAGGTCCCGGCACTGACCCTCGAGGAACCCGCGCACCTCGCCCTCGCGTTCCGGCGCACCGCGGTAATGCACGGCCAGGGCACCGCCCTTGTCCTCCCAGTGCAGGCCCTCGCGTTCCGCGACGAAGCGCTCCACGGCGGGACGCACGCGTCGCAGGGCCGCCGCCGCCCCGCGATTGCGGTGCAGGATGCCACGGGCATCGCGACGCTCCAGGCCGTGAATGCCGGCCACGGGCAGTTGCAGGGGGGTCAGCAGGCGCTCCAGCGACGTCACGCTGCGTCCGCTCACGATCGCGACGGCGCCGCCGAAGGCATCGAGCAGCGTCAGCAGCAGTCCGGCCAGCGAGGTCGGCGCCTCGACCTGCTCCGGATGATCGCGCAATTCGACGAGGGTGCCGTCGAAGTCGAGGAAGAGGCACCAGCTGGGATCGGGGGGCGGGAGCGCCGGCATGCGTCCAAGATAGCGGGCCGGCCGGTCCGCGCCAAGTGCCGCGCGTTGCCGTCTCCCCCGCACTCCGCCGGACAGCGGCGGCGGCCGCCGGTCCGGCCGCGGCCGCATACCGCAACCGGCCGCGGGCTTGCATCCCGGCGTAGGCGGCCGCACATTGCCGACGTGAGGCATTCGTTACGGCCGGCGTTGCCCGTGCGCCCGCCGTGTGCCCGTGGGGAGCGGGATTCGATCGATGAAGATGAACGGCATGCTGGACGACCCGGCGGTACGCGCGCGCCGGGTGCCGCGGACCGCGGACGTCCTGGGCGGCCAGGCCGCGCTCTCCACGGACGAGCGCGATGCGCTCGTCGAGCGCATCCGCGCCCTGCTGGTGCGCGAGAACGCCGTCCTGATCGCGCACTACTACACCGACCCGGAGATCCAGGCGCTGGCGGACGAGACCGGCGGCAAGGTGTCCGATTCGCTGGAGATGGCCCGCTTCGGGGCGGAGCACCCGGCGGACACGCTCGTCGTGGCCGGGGTGCGCTTCATGGGCGAGACGGCGAAGATCCTGAGCCCGGACAAGCGCGTGCTCATGCCGACGCTGGAGGCCACGTGCTCGCTGGACATGGGCTGCCCGCCGGACGAGTTCGCCCGTTTCTGCGACGCGCATCCCGACCGCACGGTTGTCGTCTACGCAAACACGAGCGCCGAGGTGAAGGCGCGGGCCGACTGGGTGGTGACGTCGAGCATCGCCGTGGACGTCGTGGAGCACCTGGACGACCGCGGCGAGAAGATCCTGTGGGCGCCGGACCGGCACCTGGGCCGGTACATCGCGCGCGAGACCGGCGCCGACATGATCATGTGGGAGGGCTCCTGCATCGTCCACGACGAGTTCCGTGCGCGCGAGCTGCGCCGGCTGCGCGACGCTCACCCGGGCGCCGGCATCCTGGTGCACCCGGAGTCGCCCGCGGAGGTGATCGACATGGCCGACGTGGTCGGCTCGACCACGCAGCTGATCCGCGGCGCGATGGAGCTCCCGCACGACACGTTCATCGTGGCGACCGATCGCGGACTGTTCCACAAGATGCAGCAGGCGGCCCCGGGCAAGCGGTTCATCGACGCACCCACCGGCGGCGCGGGTGCCGCCTGCCGCTCCTGTGCGCATTGCCCGTGGATGGCGATGAACGGCCTGGGGAGCCTGGCCGATGCGCTCGAGCGCGGGGCGAACGAGATCCACGTGGACGAGGATGTCCGGCGGGCGGCCCTGCGGTCGGTGCAGCGGATGGTCGATTTCGCGCGTGAAAGCCGCGTTCGCGTGCACGGCACGGGCAACGCCTGAGCCGCTGCGCGCTCGGCCGGCTGCGTGCTAGACTCATGCCAATGATGACGCACAGCCGACAGTTTCCAATGGACCGTGAGCAGGTCGGTGCGCTCCTCGATGCGCACGGCATACTGCCCACCCAGCAGCGCGTGGACATCGCCCACCTGATGTTCCAGCGTGCCCAGCACCTGGCCGCCGAGCAGGTGCTCGCGCAGGTCAACGACCAGTACGGGCACGTCTCCAAGGCCACGGTGTACAACACGCTGGGCCTGTTCGTGCGTCGCGGCCTCGTGCGCGAGGTCCTGATCGAGCCGGGCCGCACCTTCTACGACTCCAATACGCACGACCACCATCACGTGTACAACATCGAGACGGGTGAGCTCTCCGACATCCCCGCGAGCAGTGTCTCGATCCACGGCGATGCGGATCTGCTGCCCGCCGGCACCGAGATCGAGGGCATGGATCTCGTGATTCGCGTGCGCGGCGGCGGCCGCCCCGCGTCTCGTTAGGCCCTTCCCGGCAGGTCATTCCCGATCCGTTCAGGCGGCGCGGGCGAACACCACGAGGTGCTCGATCTCCAGGCGAATGCCGATGCGTTCGCCGATCGGGTGGTCGTGGTGGCTGGGCGACAGGCACAGCACCTCTTCCCCATCATCCAACGCCAGCGTGTACAGGAAATCCGCGCCCCGGAACGTGCGATGCACGACCGTCGCCGTGCGGTCGCTCCGGTCGTCGTGGAGGATGTCGTCCGGGCGCACGAGGAGGTAGACGGGGTCGCCCGCACGGAAGTGCGCGGGCACGTGCCCGCGGATGCTGCCGAGCGATGTCTCGAGGCAGTCGTCACTCCCGACATCGGCCGCGAGCAGTGCGCCGTGCCCGATGAAGTCGGCGACGAAGAGGTCCGCCGGCTCGTGGTACAGCTGGTACGGATCGGACCACTGGTGCAGGTGCCCGTCGCTCATCACGCCGATGCGGTCGGCGATGGCGAAGGCCTCGTGCTGATCGTGCGTCACCAGCAGGCCCGTGACGTGCTCGCGCCGCAGGATCTGCCGCACCTCCTGCGCGAGCCGCGCCCGACGTTCCACGTCCTGGCTCGAGAAGGGCTCGTCGAGCAGCAGCAGCGTGGGCCGCGGCGCGATGGCGCGCGCCAGCGCCGCGCGCTGTTGCTGACCGCCGGAGAGCTCGTGCGGGTAGCGCGGTCCCATGCCCTCGAGGCCGACGAGCGCCAGCAGCGCCTCCACCCGCTCGTCGATGGCGCGCCGCGACCAGCCCCGCAGGCCGAACGCGATGTTGCCTGCCGTCGTGAGATGCGGAAACAGGGCGAAGTCCTGGAACAGCATGCCCACCGACCGCTTCTGCGGCGGCAGGCTCCAGCAGGGTGCGCTGGCGATCGTCTCGGCGAGCATGATGGAGCCGTTCGCGATCGGTTCGAAGCCCGCGATGGCCCGCAGGAGTGACGTCTTGCCGCAACCGCTGGGCCCGACGAGGCAGCCGATCTCGCCCGTCTCCAGCGACAGGGTGACGCCGTCCACGGCGACTGCGTGGCCGTAGCGCACGCAGACCCCCGACAGCTCAAGCTGCGCCATTGCGCTGCCCGGGCCGCGAGCGGGTAATGGACCGGCTGATCAGGATGACGGGCACGAGACCGGTGACCACGATCGCCAGGGCGGCCGTGGAGGAATCGGCCAGTCGCTCGTCGGAAGCGAGCTCGAATGCGCGCACGGCCAGCGTGTTGAAGTCGAGTGGGCGCATGATCAGCGTCGCCGGAAGCTCCTTGAGTACGTCGACGAACACGAGCAGTACGGCGGTAAGCAGGCTGCCCCGCATGATCGGGAGGTGCACGCGCGCGAGGATGCTCAGGCCCCGGTAGCCGAATGAGCGGGCGGCCTCGTCCATCGACGGGCGTACCTTACCAAGCCCGGCTTCCACGGTCTGCACGGCGGCCGTCATGAATCGTACCGCGTAGGCGAATACCAGGATGAAGACGGTTCCCGACAGCAGCAGACCGGTCGAGAAGCCGGCATGCACGCGCATCCAGGCGTCGAGCGTGTTGTCGAACCAGCCGAATGGAATGAGGATCCCGATGGCCAGCACCGGCCCCGGGATGGCGTAGCCCATCGAGGCCATGCGCACGCCCCAGCGCACCGGGCGTGTCGGCTGCCGCCGGGCGCCATAGGCGAGATATGCCGCCAGCATCACGGTCACCAGGGCGGCCCCGGCGGCCAGCATCAGGCTGTTGGCGGCGAGCTGGATGAACGCCGGCGTCACCATCCTGCTCCAGGTGCGCACGGCCCAGGCCGCCAGTTGCGCCACCGGCACGGCGAATCCGAGTGCCAGGGGAAGGGCACAGACCGCGAAGGCACCCGTGGCCTGGGGTGCGGTGAGGCGCGCGCGCCGGATCGACTGGTACCGACCGGTCGTGTGATGGTAGCGGGCGCGGCGCCGCGATACGCGCTCGAGGCCCACGAGCACGAACACGAACCCGAGCAGGACTGCCGCGAGCTGGGCCGCGGCGCCCGCGTCACCCAGGCCGAACCACGTCCGGAAAATGCCCGTGGTGAAGGTGCTCAGCCCGAAGTACTGCACGGCCCCGTATTCGGCCAGCGTTTCCATGAGCGCGAGCGACAGGCCGGCCGCGATCGCCGGGCGCGCCAGCGGCAGGGCCACGGTCGCGAACGCCCGCCACGGGCCGCAGCCGAGCGTCCGCGCCACCTCGAGCGCGCACACGGACTGCTCGAGGAAGGCCGCGCGCGCGAGCAGGTACACGTACGGGTACAGCACGAGCGACAGCATGACCATCGCCCCCCCGAGCGAGCGCACGTCGGGGAACCAGTAGTCGCCGAGCGACCACCCGAACCAGGCCCGCAACGCCGCCTGCAGCGGTCCGGCGTAGTCGAGCATCCCGGTGTAGGTGTACGCGATGATGTACGACGGCATCGCGAGCGGCAGCAGCAGTGCCCAGGTGAATACCCGGCGCCCGGGGAATTCGCACATGCTCGTGAGCCAGGCCGTGGATACGCCGATGAGGAACGTGCCGACGCCGACGCCACCCGCCAGCGCCAGTGAATTGCCGACGTAGCGGGCGAGGACCGTGTGCACGAGGTGCGACCAGACGTCGCCGGCCGGCTGCAGCACGAAGGCGGCGACCGTGATCAGGGGCAGTGCGACGGCGAGCGCGATGACGAGAACGCCCGCCGTCCAGGCGTCGGGGCGCAGGCGGCGCCAGTACCCGGGCGAGGCCCGGTTCAGCGCCGCGGGATCGGCAATGACGCTCACGATGCCGGGCGCGCTCAGCGCCAGCCGACACGGTCGAAGATGCGTACTGCCGTCGCGTTGAGGGCGCCGATCCGGGAGAGGGGAACGTGGTCGCGCTTGAACGGATACGGTCCGAGGGCGCGCACGGCATCGCTGACCTCGGCCTTCGGGTTCACCGGATACTCGTAGTTGGCCCGGCCGAGCCAGGCCTGCGCATCCGGGCTTGCCAGGTACTCGAGCAGGCGGACCGCGTTGTCGCGGTGTTGCGCGTACCGCAGCACGCCGCCGCCGCTGACGTTCACGTGCGTGCCGCGACCGTCCTGGTCGGGGAAGAACAGCCCGACCTTGCCCGCGGCCTCGCGCTCCTCCGAGCCCGCGTCGGCATTCGCCATGCGTGCGTAGTAGTACGTGTTGACCAGGCTGATGTCGCACACGCCGGCGGCGATGGCCTGGATCTGGGCGGTATCGCCGCCCTGGGGGCGGCGCGCCATGTTGTCGACGATGCCGGCGGCCCATTTCGTGGCGAAGTCGATGTCGTGCGCGGCGACGATCGAGGCGAGCAGCGATTGGTTGTAGACATTGTCGGAGGACCGGATGCAGATCCGGTCCTTCCAGCGCTTGTTCGCCAGCGCCTCGTACGTGGACAGGTCCGCGCGGTCCACGTGCTCGCGGCTGTAGGCGATCACGCGGGCCCGCATGGAGAGCCCGAACCACTTGCCATCGGGATCGCGCAGGTACGCGGGGATCGAGTCGGCGAGCTTCTGCGACTCGACGGGCTGGAACAGGCCGGCTTCCGCCGCGCGCTCGAGCCGGGCGACGTCGACGGTGATGAGCACGTCGGCGGGGGTGTTGCGGGCCTCGACCTGGAGGCGCTTGATCATGGCGTCGGAGTTGCCGGTGACCAGGCCGACATCGATGCCGGTCTGCTGGCTGAAACGGTCCAGCAGCGGCTTGATCAGCGTGTCGTGGCGCGCCGAATACACGTTCACGACGCCACCGGCGTCCGCCGCGGCAGCGCCGGTCACGACCAGGACGGCCAGCAGGGCAGCCAGCGCGCGTCGCATCTCGAATCTCCGTGGGGTGGGCAACGCCGCCAAATTATACGCGGGACCCCAATGGATGAAAATGAGACGAATTGCCATTAAGGAAAGCCCGATCCATCCATGGCACACGCGATCTCCCGGGGCACGACGGATCCCGGTCCGCGCACGGGTCGTGTGCGCCGCGGGCGGTGGCGCTGCGATAATCCCGGGACGATGACCGCGCATACCGATCTGCCGCCCGGGCACCTCGCTGCCGATCCGCCGCCGGCCGTGGCGGACGCCGGCCGCGCCGCGGTCGCGGCGTTCGAGCAGGCCGCCGCCGCCGCCGGCGTCGCGTTGCCGCCGGCCACCGAATGGCACGCGGCGGCCACCGCCGTATTCGGCGCCAGCGGGTTCGTGGCCCGCGTGGCCGCGCGCCAACCGGCGGCGTTCGCGGCCCTGCTCGGCGACGGCCGGCTTGCGCACGCGGCGCCGGCGGAAGACTTCGGCGACCGCCTCCGGGCCCGCGTCGAGGCCGCGGCCCCGGCCGGGGACGAGCGCGCGCTGGCGCGCGAGCTGCGCCGTTTCCGGGCACTGGAGAGCGCCCGCATCGCCTGGCGCGATCTCGTGGGCGCGTGCGCGATCGAGACCACGCTGGCCGAGCAGTCCGCGCTCGCCGACGCCTGCGTCGCGGTTGCGCTCGAGCGGCTCGACGCCTGGGCGCGCGCACGCCACGGCACGCCGCGCGACGCGGCCGGCACCGCGCAGTCGCTGGTCGTGCTCGGCATGGGCAAGCTCGGCGGGCACGAGCTCAACTTCTCCTCGGACATCGACCTCATCTTCGTCTACGGCGCTCCCGGCGAGACCGACGGCGAGCGCGCACTGGAGAACGCCGAGTACTTCACGCGACTCGGACAGCGCCTGATCGCGGCCCTGGAGGAACGCACGTCCGACGGTTTCGCCTACCGGGTGGACATGCGCCTGCGGCCCTTTGGCGCCAGCGGACCGCTCGTGGTCCACCTGGGCCAGCTCGAGCACTACCTCCTCACCCAGGCGCGCGAGTGGGAGCGCTTCGCGCTCGTGAAGGCCCGCGCCATCACCGGCGACCGGGCCACCCGCGACGCCGTGGGCGAATTGCTGGGGCCGTTCGTGTTCCGTCGCTACCTCGACTATGGCGCGTTCGAGGCGCTGCGCGACCTGAAGGGGCGGCTCGAACGCGAGGTGGCCCGCAAGGGATTGCACGGGAACGTGAAGTACAGCCCCGGCGGCATCCGCGAGGTCGAGTTCATCGTGCAGGCGTTCCAGCTGATCCGGGGCGGGCGCGAGCCGCGCCTGCGGGCCCGCGGCCTGCTCGATGCGCTCGCTGCGCTCGCGGCCGTGGGCGATCTTTCCCCGCACCGCATCGGCGAGCTGGAGCGGGCGTATCGCTACCTGCGCCGTGTCGAGAACCGTCTGCAGGCGTGGGGCGACGAACGCGTGCACGCCCTGCCGCCGGAAACGGCCGCGCGCGAGCGCCTCGCGTGGACGATGGGAGCCGACGGCCCGGACGCGTTTCGCGACGAGCTGGACGGCCTGATGCAGCGTGTCCACGCCTGCTTCGCGAGCGTGTTCAATCTGCCGGTCGATGCCGCGGATCCCACGGGCGCGCGCGATCCGATGGAGGCGGTCTGGGAGGGCGAAGTCGATGAAGAGGCCGCGCTTGCGCGGCTGCGCGCGGCCGGGTTCGGCAACGCCGAAGAGGTCCTGCGCCGCCTGGCCGGCCTGCGCAGCTCGACACGGTACCGGACCCTCAGTGCGACGGCACGCGGCCGGCTCGACCGGCTGCTCCCGCTGCTGCTCGACGAAGCGGCCCGCGCCGTGGCGCCGGAGCGGACCCTGGCACGGCTGCTGACCCTGCTCGAGGCGGTCGCGCGCCGCAGTGTCTATCTCTCGCTGCTGGCGGAGCATGCGGCTGCCCGGGTCCGGCTGGTCGAGCTCTGCGCGGCCAGCGCCTGGATCGCCGACTTCGTGACGCGGCACCCGATCCTGCTCGACGAGCTCATCGACCCCGAGTCGCTGTACGAGGCTCCGGATCGGGCGTCGGTCGAGCAGGAGATCGAACAGGCACTCGACGGTGTCGACGCCGGGGACCTCGAGGCGCAGATGGATGCCCTGCGCCAGGTGAAGCAGGTCAACGTGCTGCGCGTGGCCGCGATCGACATCACCGGCCGGCTCCCGCTCATGCGCGTCTCGGATCACCTGACCTGGATCGCGGAGGCAATCCTGGATGCGGTCCATCGGCTGGTCCATCGGCAGATGACGCTGCGCCATGGCCGTCCACGCACGCGCGTCGACGGCGCCGAACGCGAACCGGCGTTCGGGATCGTCGCCTACGGCAAGCTCGGCGGCATCGAGCTCGGCTACGGGTCCGACCTCGACCTCGTGTTCCTGCACGACGGAGACGGCGAGGATCTCGGTACCGACGGCGAGCGCCCGCTCGACAACGCCGCGTTCTTCGCGCGCCTGGCGCAGCGCCTGGTGCATTTCCTGAACACGCCGACCCCGGCGGGCGTGCTCTACGAGATCGATACGCGCCTGCGGCCCAATGGCTCGTCGGGCCTGCTGGTGAGTGCGGTGTCGGCCTTCGAGCGTTACCAGGCCGACAGTGCCTGGACCTGGGAACACCAGGCCCTGGTTCGTGCCCGCATGATCGTGGGCGAGCCGGCGCTGCGTGCGCGCTTCGATGCTGCGCGCGCGACCGTGCTGCGCCAGGCGCGCGACCGTGCCGCGCTGCGCGAAGAGGTCGTCGCGATGCGCGAGCGGATGCGCACGGAACTGTCCCGCGGGGCACCCGGACGCTTCGACCTGAAGCAGGACCGGGGCGGTGTCGCGGACATTGAATTTGTGGTCCAATACCGCGTGCTGGCCGGGGCGTGCGTGACGCCGACGCTGGTCGAATTCACCGACAACATCCGGCTCCTCGAGACGCTGGCCGCCACGGGGCACCTCGATGCCGGAGACGCGCGGCTGCTGACCGACGCCTACCGGGCCTTCCGTACCCGAATCCATCGCCTCGCGCTGCTCGACGAGCCGGCCGTGGTCGAGCCGGACGCGGAGCTCTCGCGCTATCGCAGGTCGGTGGCGCGGCTCTGGAAACGGTTGATGGAGGTCGGGCCGTCGGGCGCGGCGTCCGGCCCGGCAGGCTCGTAGAACGAACTGGGGGAGACGGCGGCATGTCGTTCGCGGATCGCGACGGGTTCATCTGGTTTGACGGCGAGCTCGTGCCCTGGCGCGAGGCCCGGGTGCACGTGCTGACGCACACGCTGCACTACGGCATGGGTGTGTTCGAGGGTGTACGCGCCTACAAGACCGAGCACGGCCCCGCGATCTTCCGGCTGCAGGCCCATACGCGGCGCCTGTTCGATTCGGCGCGCATCATGCGCATGACGATTCCCTGGGAACAGGACGCCCTCAACGAGGCGCAGAAATCGGTCGTGCGCGAGAACGGCCTCGAGTCCGCCTACATCCGGCCGATGTGCTTCCTCGGTTCCGAGGGCATGGGACTGCGCGCCGACAACCTCAAGGTGCACTGCATCGTCGCCGCGTGGCACTGGGGTGCCTATCTCGGTGACGAGAGCATCGAGCGCGGCATTCGCATCCGCACGTCCTCGTACACGCGGCATCACGTGAACATCTCGATGTGCAAGGCCAAGGCGAACGGCCATTACATCAACTCGATGCTGGCGCTGCAGGAAGCGACCACGGACGGATACGACGAGGCGATGCTGCTCGACGCCGAGGGGTACGTCGCGGAAGGCAGCGGCGAGAACATCTTCATCGTGCACGAGGGCACGATCTACACCCCGGAGCTGACCTCGGCGCTCAATGGCATCACGCGGGATACCATCCTGCATTTTGCCCAGGAGCTCGGGATACCGCTCGTGGAGAAGCGCATCACGCGAGACGAGGTGTACATCGCCGACGAGGCCTTCTTCACCGGGACCGCCGCCGAGGTGACGCCGATCCGCGAGGTGGACAACCGCACCATCGGCGCGGGCCGACGCGGGCCGATCACCGAGCAGCTCCAGCAGATGTATTTCGACCAGGTCGAGGGGCGCCGCAGCCAGTATCCCGACTGGCTGACGCCGGTGCGTTAATATTCTGTCCCGCACGGTCCTTCGATGTCCCGCCGGCCCTTGCGGTCACGGGGCGAACGCGAGGAACCTGCCGACAGGACACCAGGAGGTATCCGATCATGCCCAGTCCAGGTACCGCCACCCAGAAGGGCCTGCGGACGCCGAATGACCGGAATCGTTACGAAGTGACGGCGGCGGACCTGCCGGTCCACTGCCCGTTGCCCGGCACCAGCCTGTGGAATTCGCATCCGCGCGTGTACGTGCCGCTCGATGCGAACGGGCACGGCAAATGCATTTACTGTGGTGCAGAATACATCCGGGTCGATCGACCCGGCCACGACGACTGACGAGGGGCCCGCCGGCGAACACGGAAAGAGTGACCGGTGCCCGAGAAGCCATGGTACCGCCGACCGAACCGACCGATACCCCACCGATCGCCGCACGGGTCCCGAGCAGCGCAGTCCACCGCCGCCTTTTCGTGGTCGGCTGCTCCCGTTCCGGCACCACGCTGGTCCAGCGCCTGCTCGCGGGACACCCCGGTGTCCACACGTTTCCGGAGAGCGGGCTCTTCCTGCGCACCCTCGGCATGCGCGGGCGTCATCTGCCATGGACCTGGATCGGCCTGACGCTCGGCAAGGAGCGGCGGGCCCTGGGCCGCATCGTCGAGCGCGCCTATCGCGACCTGCCGGGCGACGCGCCCGCGCTCCCGAGGCGCCAATACCGGCTGCGGAGCTCGGTGCTCACCGGCGTCGCCACGCTCGATCGCATCGCGCTCGCGAGCGGTTGCCGCAGCTGGCTCGAGAAGACGCCGCGTCATTTCCTGCATGCCCGCGCGATCCAGAGGCTGGTGCCCCGCGCGCGCGTGATCCACGTGATCCGTGACGGCCGCGACGTGGTCGCCTCGATCGCCGATCGCGCTCGGCGCCACCCCGACCGCTTCCCCCGCCAGCACGACCCGCGCTATGGCATCGCGGAGTGGAACCGGGCCATCGCCGTGCACGCGCGCTGCGCCGGCCGCCCGGGGCACGTGTTCGTGTTCTACGAGGACCTGGTCGCCCACCCGGAGCGCGAGCTCACCCGGCTGGCCCACGAATGCGGCCTGGATTTCCACCCGGACATGCTCAAGGGTGCGGATCCGAGCAGTTTCGTGCGCGAGTCCGAGACCTGGAAGGATGCCGTCGCCGGGCCGATTCGGGCCGACCGATCGAAGTTTCGCGAGCTGTTCGATGCCCGCCACCGGCGGCGCATCGAGCGTGCCCTGCACCTGCGCCAGTACGGCGCGCTGGCCGAGTCGCTGCGCCAGCGTTTCCGCTACGTGGGATCGAACCCGTATCCGAACGTCTCGATGTCCGGCGAGAACGCGGCCGCCACGAGCTCGGCCGTGCCCGCGGAGTAGTACGAGCGCCAGTCGGACTTGCGGTCGTTGGCGCGGCGCCGGTGCGGCAACGACCGTGGGGCGATGCCGATGCGCTCGCAGATCGTCCGGAAATCCTCCTCCAGCTGCTCGTAGCGACCGACGAAGTCGGTGAGCAGGTTCCCGTGCAGATCCACCAGGTAGTCGCGCTGCAACTGGATCGACGTGTCGATGTGGTACTGGTACGGCCGCTCGGGATCGAGCTTGTAGCGCAGGAACGCGTCGAAATCCGCCAGGCCCTCGACGAGATGCGGCCGCTCGCGGCGCAGGTGATGCCACGAGCTGACCTGCAGATCCCAGGGGTTGCGCACGATGGCGAACTTGAACAGCCGCTCGAACAGCTCCGCCGGAAGCATTTCCTGCGCCGCCACGATGCGCGCATGGCGCGGGACCTTGGTCGCGATTCGGTGCCCGGTCAGGTGCGAGAGGCGGTGGCAGACCCACATCGGGTAATACAGCGGGTCGCGCCAGCGCAGCGGCGACAGGGCCGCGCGCACGCTCGTGCCGCCGGTCTTGGCGATGTGCACGAACAGGAAGTTGTAGCGGTTGGACAGAAGCATGCGGAGATTCCTGGCTCGTTCGCGGATGCATGGCCGCGCGGTGCTGTTCGGTATCGGTTCTCGCTCCGCTGCAACGCCGGGACCGGTCGGGGCGCCCCAGGCCGGCACGTCTGCCGTTGACTGCAGTGGGGCGGGCAGAAGCCCGACCCACGGGCATCGACTCGCGAGACGGTCACGTGCGTGGTACCCGGCGATTGTAGCGTGCGGGAAACCGTCCCGTGCCGGTCGCGGCGACGCGTTACGCGTCCGTTCCCGCCAGCAACCGCCGGTACGCCTCCGCGCTCTGCGCGACCGTGTACGGCGCCGCGGCCGCGCGCAATGCGTCGCGATCCTGCGGCGCCTCGAGGGCACGCCCGATGGCGCTGGCCATCGCCTCCACGTCGTCGACCGGCACGAGCGGCGCCACGGTGCCGTCGGCGAGGATCTCGCGCGGTCCGCTCGGACAGTCGGTCGCGACGACGGAGGTGCCGAGGGCGAGGGCCTCGGTGAGCGCGTTGGGTGAGCCTTCCCAGCGCGAGGAGAGCACGAACACGTCGGCGCGCGCGATCCACCCCCAGGGATTGTCGACGAACCCGGGCATCGCGAGATCGTCGCCGATGGCGAGGGTGCGCGCCTGCTCGACGAGCCGGCTGCGGTCATTGCCCTCGCCGAGCAGGACGAGCCGGAGCGGGCGCTGCGCGCGCACACGCGCGAACGCCGCGAGCAGCACGTCGAACCCCTTCTGGCGCGTCAGGCGCCCGACGCCGAGCACCACCGGCACGTCGTGCGTCGCGAACCAGGGATGCGTCGGCACGGCCTCCGCCATGCGGTACAGGTCGGGCGCGATCACCGGGTTGCGGATCACGGGCACCCGCGCGGCCGGCAGGCCGCTCATCGCGATTACATCGGCCTGCACGCCCGCCGAGACCGCGACGATGGCATCGGCGCGCGGGTAGAACAGGCGCGCCCCCAGTGACCAGGCGCGGTAGCGCCAGCGCGGCTTGTCGTGCAGGGCCGCGGAGACGGTCGTGCCGATGCGCCCCACGAGGCGCGGGCGGCAGCCCGACAGCGCGCGCGCGATGACGGCCGCCCGGATGCCGCGATCCTTGGCGGCCAGGACGGCGTCCGGCCGCTCGCGCCGGAGGTAGCGCGACAGGGGACGGATGGCGGTTGCGGTGTGGCGCACGCCGAGCTCGATCACGCGCACGCTCGGAGGCACGGCCGCGAGGTGCATGCCCTCCGTGCGCGCGAGGACCAGGTCCACGCGACAGCCCGAGTCGACCAGGCCGGCGGCGATGCGGCCGAGCATGCGCTCGACGCCGCCCTCGCCGGAAAACGACGCGAAGAGCGTCACGTGCATCGCTCAGTACCGTCCCTCGAGATAGTCGAGCGGGTCGGAGCGGCGCGGCGGCCGGGCGCCGCCATCCTCGATGAACATGCGGTGCCAGACCGCGAACTGGAGCAGCGCCCAGACCATGCGGTTCGTGCGGCTGTTACGGCCGAATGATTCGATCAGCGTGCGCACAGCGGCCGGCCGGCACCACGATTCGATGCCGGCACTGGCGGGCAGGACACGGCGCATGCGCGCGAGGTAATCGGCGTCGAGCCACTGCGCGAGCGGTACATGAAACCCGCGCTTGCGGGCGTAGAGATGCTCGGCGGGGACGTATCGCTCGGCCCAGCGCTTGAGGAAGCGCTTGCCGCCGTGCGCATCCGCCTTGAGCGCGTCCGGCAGCGACAGGCCGAATTCGACGACACGGTGGTCGAGGAACGGTACGCGCCCCTCCACGCTCGCGGCCATGAGCATGCGATCGGCCTTGACCAGCAGGTTGTCGGGCAGCGCGGTGACCAGGTCCACGTACTGCATGCGGGTGAATGGCGTCCAGTCCGACCGGGCCGCGCGCCACGCCTCGCGGATGGGCTCGCGCGCCCGCCGCGCGGCCTGCGCCAGCGCGGGTCGGAACAGGCCGCGTCCCTTGCGCCCGAATGTCCCGCGCGTTCGGAATCCGCCGGAGCCGGGTGCCAGCAGTGCCTTGAGCTGTCGCTCCGCCCAGGGCGCGCGATAGCGCCCGTAGCCGCCGAACACCTCGTCGCCGCCCTCGCCGGAGAACACCACCTTCACGTCCTCGGCGGCGTGCTCGGCCAGCAGGGCCGTCGGCAGGTTGGCGTAGTCGCGCATGAGCTCGTCGGCGGCCCAGACCGTGCGCGGCAGTACCCCGAGCAGGTCTTCCCGGCTCGGCCGGATCTGCGTGTGCTCGCTGCCGAAGCGCTCGGCCAGTTCTGTCGCGAGGGGCAACTCGTCGGTGATCCGGGTGCCCGCGAAGCCGACCGAGAACGTGCGGATCGGGCGCTCGGCGTAGCGGGTGAGCAGCGCCAGCAGGATGGACGAGTCGACCCCGCCGGACAGGAACAGGCCCCACGGCACGTCGCTGCGCATGTGCTCGCGCATGACCCCGCCCACGAGGTCGTCGAACTCTTCGAGCGCAGTGGCTTCGTCGATGTGCCGGGGCCCGGTGGCGGTGGCCGTCCAGTACGTCCGGCGCCGGGCGATGGCGCCCTGGCGGATCACGGCCAGCTCGCCCGGTAGCAGTCGCTCGATGCCCGCGAACGCCGTCGTGCGCCCCGTGGCGCACTGGTGCTCGAAGTACTGCGCCAGTCCGTCGGGCGAGACCTCGGGCGTCTTCCCCGACAGCGCGAGCAGCGCCTTGATCTCGGAGGCGAAGGCGACACCGTCGCCATCGGCCTGCAGGAACAGCGGCTTGATTCCGAGGCGGTCGCGCGCGAGCACGAGGTCGCCGCTCGCGCGATCGTGCAGTGCGAAGGCGAACATGCCGTGCAGGCGCTGGAGGACGTCCTCGCCCCACCGTCGCCAGCCGTGGACGATCACCTCGCAGTCGGAGCGTGTCGCGAACCGGTACCCGGCGGCCTCGAGCTCCGCGCGCAGCTCGACGTGGTTGTAAATCTCGCCGTTGGCGACCAGCACGAGGCCTCCGGGGTCGGTCAGCGGCTGGTCGCCGCCGGCAACATCGATGATCGACAGGCGGGTGTGGCCGAGCCCGACGGGGCCGTCCACGTGCACGTGGCGGGCATCCGGGCCGCGGTGGCCCAGCGTGTCCGTCGCGGCCTGGAGCCGCGCGCGGTTGGCGGTGTCGCCGCGGACGAATTGGCCGACCACTCCGCACACGGTTCAGTCGTCTCCCGGCACGAGGGCAAGAACGCGCAGGTAGGCGTCGCGGCTCGCCTCCACCGTATAGCGTTCAGCCGCCTCGCGCACATGGCCAGGTGACGGTGGCTCGTCCAGCTGCGCCGCGATGGCGGCCGCCATCGCGGCGTCGTCACCCACCGGGACGAGCCGGCCGTATTTCCCGTCGGCGAGGATCTCGCGGGGCCCGCTCGGGCAGTCCGTGCAGACGATCGGTCGTCCCAGCCCGACCGCTTCCATCACCACCACCGGCGAACCCTCGAATCGCGACGCATGTACGAAGACGCTGGCCGCCGCGATCGCGGGGTAGGGGTTGTCGACGAAGCCGGGGAGGCGGATGCGGTCGGACACGCCGAGCCTCCGCGCCAGCGACTCGAGCTCCGTGCGCCGCCGGCCTTCCCCGAGGATCAGGAGCCGTGCGCCGCGTGCGGCGTCCAGGCGCGCGAATGCCCGCACGAGCGTCGCGTAGTCCTTGCGCTGCGACAGCTCGCCGACCCCAACGATCAGCGGCCCGCATCCCGGCGGCAGCAGGTTGCGGTCGGGGGGCCGTGCGGCGCGTTCGCGCAGGTCGCTCGTGATCACCGGGCTCGGCACGGACGTGACGCGGCTGCGCGGTATGCCGATCGTCTCGGCCAGGTCGTCGGCGGCTGCGTCGGAAGGCACGACGATCGCGGCGGCCAGGCGATAGAGATACCGCATCGACAGGCGGGTCAGCCACCGGTCGAATCCGCCGCGCGCGGCGAGGTTGCGCGAGACCGTCGTGCCCGTGCGCACCACGGTGCGCACCGGAACGCGGGCCAGGCATACGCCCAGTAGCGCGACGCGGTTCACGCGATCCTTGTCACTGAGCAGTGCATGGGGACGGGCTCGGCGCAGGTAGCGCACCAGGGCGGGCAGGGCCGAGTACGTGTGTGCGGCCGGAAGCTCGACGACGTGCAGGCCCGGCGTGTCCGGGTCCATCTCGGGGCCGTGGCCGCGGATGCGGAGCACGTCGACGTGGATCCCGGCCGCGGCGATGGCCGGCGCGAGGTTGCGCACGACCCGATCCACGCCGCTGTGTCCGGACGTTGCCGTGAGGATGGCGAGCCGACGCCCGGAATCCGTGTGCGTCATGAAACCACGCGTTCGATGGAAGGGTGCCGGCCCACGCCAAGAAGTCGCTCATAGGCGGCAGCCGCGGTCTCGACGTGGAACGGTGCGGCCGCTTCGCGCAGCGTGTGCGAGGGCAGGGGATCGTCGAGCACCCGCTCGAGCGCCCGGGCGACGGCCTCATCGTCGCCGACCGGCACCAGCGGTCCGTAGCGTCCGTCCTCGAGGATCTCGTCCGGGCCGGTCGGGCACTGTGTGGCGACGCAGGGGCATCCGAGCGCGAGGGCCTCGAGGAGTACGTTGGGCGAGCCTTCCCAGCGCGACGAGAGTACGAAGGCGTCGGCGCGCGCCATCCAGGCCGCCGGTGCAGCGACGAAGCCGGGCAGGTCCACGTCCGTGCCGATGCCGAGGTCGTCGGCGAGCCGGCGCAGCCGGTCGCGCTCCTTCCCTTCGCCCAGAACGATCAGGCGTACGGCCCGTTCGCGCCGCAGGCGCGCGACGGCGCGTATCAGGGTCGCGAAATCCTTCTGCGGCGCCAGCCGGCCCGCGCCGAGGACGACCGGGCAGTCGCGTGGGGCCGCGTCGAGCCAGTCGTGCCCGCTGGCGGACGCGGCCTGCTCGTACAGGCCCGCGCCGATGGCCGGGTTCGCCAGCACGTGCACGCGTTCGGGCTCGACCCCGGCCGTGCGGACCACATCGACGGCCAGGGCCCGCGAATTCACGATCACCGCGTCGGCACGCGGGTAGCTCCAGCGAATTGCCGTGCCGCGGATCCAGCGCTTGTGCACACCTCGTCGCGCGAGGTGCACCGACACCGGGTTGCCGACCCGGAACACAATCCGGGTGCCTGCGCCGGTGAGTGCGCGCGCGATCAGCAGGGCCGGCCTTCCACGCTCGCGGTTCGACACGATCGTCGACGGAGGGTTGCGCCACATGCGCCGGGACCAGAACCAGAGTCCGCGCAGGCCGCCCGGCACCGTGCTGCGGGGGATCGAGGCGTCGAGCAGGTGCGCGTCCGCGCAGCCGCTCGCCGGAAGCGCCGCCTCCAGCGCGATTCCATCGGCCGCGAATCGATTCATCAGGTTGGCGAGCACGCGCGGAATGCCGCCGGGGGCGGAAGAAAAACCAGTGAATACGAGGGGCTCCATGGAGTCGGCATTTCCGGGCGCAAAGCGCAATTGTGTCCATCACGCCTGCCGGTTTCCACACCTGGCGTTCGGCGCGTCGGGCGATGGTAGACTGTCGCACCCGAGAACGCGCGTTCCGCGCACTGACCCTGGGCCGCCTGATTGCATCGAACCGAGCCGTGCCGGGAAACGGATGCCCTCGTCCTGCTGTGCACTTCCCTGAGCGGCGGAATCGGCCGCGTCGTCTGCAATCTCGCCGAGGCACTGGCGACCCAGGGCGTGCGGATCGTGGTCGTCGTGGGCAAGGAGTCGGCGGAGTACGAGTTGCCGCGCCATCCCCTGGTCGCGTACCACGTACTGCGCACGACGCACGCTACATTCGGCGTGATCGCGTTTGCGGTCCTGCTGCTCCGTGTGCGCCCCCGGGCCGTGCTCGCGGACATGCCGCGCACGGCCCAGCTTGCCTGGCGTGCGTGCGCATTGCTGGGAAATCGCATCGCCGCCATCGCCTGCCTGCACAACACCTACTCGCTGACGGTGCGCCAGCTGTCCCGGGCCAAGCAGCGCGCGCGCATGCGCGTCCTGCGGCTCTACCCGCGCCGGGCTGCGGCCATCGTGGGCGTTTCGCGCGGTGTTGCCGATGATTTTGCGGACCTGATCGGGATTCCGCACGATGCCGTGCGCGCGATTCCGAACCCGGCTGTCCCGCTCGGCCTCGACCGGCTCGCGGCCGAGTGCCTCGCCCCCGACGATCCGCTCCTGGCGCGACCGTACGTACTGGCGCTGGGCCGTCTCACCGAACAGAAGGGTTTCGACGTCCTGATCGATGCCTATGGCCGCCTGGGCGGCGACGACTCCCCCGATCTCGTGATCCTGGGCGAGGGGCCGGAGCGAGCATCCCTCGAGGCCTGCGCGCGGGCGCACGGGTTGGAGCAGCGCGTGCACCTGCCGGGCGCGCGCGGCAACCCGTTTCCCTACATCGCGCGCGCGCGCCTGCTGGTGCTCGCGTCGCGCTGGGAGGGATTCGCGAACGTCCTGGTCGAGGCGATGGCGCTGGGCGTTCCTGTCGTCGCGACCGACTGCCCGAACGGACCGCGCGAGATTCTCGAAGGGGGCCGTCACGGGCCGCTGGTGCCGGTCGGAGATGCACCCGCGCTCGCGCGCGCGATCGAGCAGGTGCTGGCGCGTCCCGCGAACGGCGACTCGTTGCGCGCTCGCGCGGCCGTCTATCGGGCCGACCGCGTGGCCCGGGAGTACCTGGAGCTCGCGCGGACGCTGGCATGACGCCGGACCGCGCATACGGCACCATTGCCATCCGGACCGTCCGCGGGCCGCGTTCATTGATCGGAGGATTTCATCCTTGAGCACCACAGCGGGTCGCGTCGCCACGGCCGAGTGGATCGGGCTGGTCGGTCTGTACGCTTTCGCACTGTTTGCACAGCTGAGCGTCGCGGGTGCCTACCTTGCGATGGCGTTGATGCTGACCGGGATGATTCTCATGCCGCGGGTCACGCTGCTTCCGATGCTGCGCAGCCCGCTGTTCTGGACGACGTGCGCGATCGCGGCCTACGTGGTTGTGCACGCGTGGGCGTCGGCTCGCGAGTTTCCGCAGACAGCGGCCGACCAGTGGCGCGGGATGGGGGACTACGGTCACCTGGCGCTCTTCCTGTGGTTTCCCGCGTTCTGGCTGTCCGGCCGGCCGGACCGGATGCGCGTAGCGCTCGCGCTGTTCGTGGCGGGCGTCCTGGTGCGCACGCTGATCTACGCTCCCTGGGGGAACATGGGCGCTTTCCTGTCCGGCGCGTTGCCACCGTACAAGCCGGACATGTGGCACATTCCCTACGGTCTCTACGTCGCGATCGCGCTGGCAGCCACACTGCTGGTAGGCGCGCCCGCGGTGTACGCCATGAAACGCGGGCGCGTCCGAACCTTGCTGGCGCTCCTGCTCGTGCTGGTCGTGCTGATCCTGCTGGAGGCGATCGTCCTCACGAAGTCCCGCGGTGTATGGGTCATGGTTCTCGTCACCGCACCCGTCGCGGCGTGGCTTGCCGCCGCGAGGCTGTGGCCGCGTTCCGCCACGGGGACACAACCGCGCCGCCGTCGCGCAGTCGCCGTCGGCTCCGTGCTCGTCGTCCTGGCCGCGGCGATCCTGGCGAATCTCGACACGATCGTGGATCGCGCATCGCGTGAGCAGGCGACCTACGCCGCGATATTGAGTGACAACGTGGCGAACGTCCCACCGAGCTCGGTGGGCGAGCGCATTCATCTCTGGTACGACGCGCTGAAACACATCGCCGAGCGCCCGCTCGTCGGATGGGGGCCCGGCTCGCAGAGAATGATCATCCAGCAGATTCCGTACATCCGGCACGCGACCGAGTCGCGGCCGGGCTACTCGCCGCCATCGCATGTGCACGACCTGTACCTGTCGATCCTCATGAGGCTCGGAGTAACGGGGTTCGTCCTGTTCCTTCTGATGCTCGTTCTGCTCCTGCGCCGTGGCTGGCGGGCGCACTCGAGCGGCGCGCTCGACGACGACCTGGCGGTGTTCCTGATCGCCAGCCTGCTCGCGATCCTGGTCTGGAGCCTGACCGACATCCGGTTCCACCACTGGGACTTCAACATGGTGTTCGCGCTGCTCGCCGGTGCGGCGGTGGCACTGGGTTCGCCACGGATATGGCCGCGCGCGACGATCCGCGGGCATCTCGCGGGCGCCGGTGAGGCAGCGGCGGGGTAGACGCTCGTGCGGACCGTGGTCCATGTCGGCCTGCACAAGGCCGCAAGCCGGTTTCTGAACCATGAGGTCTTCGCGCCCCTGCGGCAGGATCCGGGCGTTGCCTTCAATCCCCGGGCCATTGCCGACGCGCTGAGGCCCGCGCAGCTGCGCCGCGATGCGAAGCACGCGCGCCGGGTGATCCGGGTCGAGCACGAGCGCCTGCGCGCCGCCGGCTGCACCCTGCTGCTGCTCTCGCGGGTGGGGCTGTCCGGCGACATGTACGAGCACCAGTCGGGCCATCGCGAGGCGCTCGAGTTCCTGCGAGACGCGTTCCCGGATGCCCATGTCCTGATCGTGGTGCGTTACCCGCCGGACTGGCTGCTGTCGGCGTATCGGCAGTCCCTGGTCAAGGGTGCCGCGGGGCCGATCGAGCGCTTCCTGAACTTCTACGAGGGCGAGTTCCAGCCCCGGCGCGCGCGTCGGGTGCGCGACATGCGCACGCTCGAGCCGCTGCGCCTCGAGTTCGAGGATATCGTGGTGCGCTGCGACCGGCTGTTCGGGGCGGATCGGGTGTGGGTCGTCCGACAGGAGGATCTCCGCAGCGACCGGGAACGGGTCATGGCTGTCCTGCAGGCCTGCCTCGATCACCCGCTGCCCCGCGGCGGTAACGGGGGGAGCAGCCGGAACCGCGGCTTTTCCGCGCTCGCCATCCAGCTGTTCTGCGGGGGCAGACACCGGGTGCGGCCCGACGATGTCCATGACGATCAGCCGCGGCCGCGCTGGTATGGGCGCTGGGTGCTGCGGCCGCTGCGGCGGCTTCGCATGATCTTCATCCGGCACGTGTTCGATCGCATCGTTTACCGCGACTGGGATCTGCTCGCGCGCAATGCCATGCGCGAGCGGCTGGACGCGCGCTACACGGACGAATACGCCAGGTTGACCCGGCGCGCGCGCGCATTGCTGGATCGTGGATCGCCCGTGATCGCGGATGGGCAGCTGCTGTGCATATCCGATTCCGCCGAATGAAGCCGCGCTCGGCGCAGTCGATGCGCGGGTGAAAACATACCGCGAACACCTGCGCCACCGGACGCTGCCGTGCGCGGCGGAGTACCATTTTCTGCGTCCGATCAACGAAGGCCCGACTGCATGAGCGACCGTGCTGTTCGCTCCATCCTCGTCGTGCGCCTGTCCGCGCTCGGCGACATCGCCATGGCCTCTCCGGTCGTCGACGCGCTGCGCGGGCGTTATCCGCAGGCGCGCATCGCCTGGCTGGTCCAGCCGGAGGGCGCGCCGCTGCTGGCCGGACATCCCGCGATCGACGAGGTCATCGTGTGGTCGCGGGGCGACTGGCGACGCTGGTTGCGTACGGGGCGGTGGGTGCGGCTGGCGCGCGAGTTCGCCGTACTTCGCCGGCGCCTGCGCGCGCAGCGCTTCGATCTGTCGATCGACCTCCAGGGGTTGCTCAAGAGCGGTGTCTGGGGCTGGCTGGCCGGCGCCCGCGAGCGCATCGGCCTCGGCTCGCGCGAGGGCAGTGCCCGGCTGATGACGCGCGTCGTGCCGCGCGCCGGCGAGCACGCCGAGCTCAGCTCGGAGTACCGCCACCTGTGCCGCGAGCTCGGCCTGGCCGATCCCGGCTACCGGTTGCACGTGGCGCCGGCCGCGGCGGACCGGGAAGCGGCCGGGCAGCGGCTGCGCGCACACGGTATCGAGGGGGACTTCGTCGTGCTCTGTCCCTTCACCACGAGGCCGCAGAAGCACTGGTTCGAGCGTCGCTGGAGCGAGCTCGCGCAGGCCCTGCACGCCCGCGACGCGCGCCCTATCGTGATCCTCGGCGGCCCCGGTGACCGCGCCGCCGCCGCGCGCATACGGGAATCCGGCGACACGCCCATCGTGGACCTGGCCGGGACGACGGGGATCGGCGAGGCGGCCGCGATCATCGCGCGGGCCGCAGTCGTCGTCGGCGTCGACACGGGCCTGACCCACGTCGCGCTCGCGTTCGAGCGTCCGACCGTCGCGCTGTTCGGCTCGACCCTGCCGTACGCCCGCACCGGCCGCGCCAACGTGCACATTCTCTACCATGCATTGCCGTGCTCGCCGTGCCGGCGTCACCCCACGTGCGGCGGCGCCTTCGCGTGCATGCGGACCCTGCGCGTGCCCGAGGTGATGGACGCCGTCGCGCGCGTCGATGGCCGGACGGCCGAGCTTCCATGAAGGTCGTTCACCTCGAGGCGGGGCGGCACCTGTACGGCGGGGCGCGCCAGGTCGCGTTCCTGGTCCACGGACTGCGCGCGCGGGGGGTCGAGAATGTGCTCGTGTGTCCCCGCGGCTCGGCCCTCGGCGCCGAGCTGGCCGCGGACGGCATCCGGGTGGTCGAGCTGGGCCCGCGCGGTGACCTGGACCTCCTCTTCGCGCTCCGCCTGCGGCGCTGGCTCCGCGCCGAGCGACCGGACCTGCTGCACGCGCACAGCCGTCGGGGCGCCGACTGGCTCGGCGGGCTCGCGGCCCGCGCGGCCGGAGTGCCGGCGGTCGTGTCGCGTCGCGTCGACAATCCGGAGCCGCCGCGGCCGGGGCGCATGAAATACCGCCTGTTCGCGCGCGTGATCACCATCTCGGCGGGCATCGCGGACGTGGTGCGCGCGCTCGGCGTGCCGGCCCGCAAGGTGGTCTGCATCCCGAGCGCCGTGAACCGGGCCGGCGTGGCGCGCGATCGCGCGGCGTTCGCCGAGGCCTTCGGCGTGCCCGCGGACGCGCTCGTCATCGGCGTGGTCGCGCAACTCATCGAGCGCAAGGGACATCGGGATGTCCTGGCGGCCTTGCCGGCGATTCGCGCCGTGCATCCGGAGGTACGCGTACTGTTCTTCGGCCGTGGCCCCAGCGAGGGGGATCTCCGCGCCGCCGTGCGGGCGGAGGGCCTGGACGACATCGTGACCTTCGCAGGCTTCCGCGACGACATGACACGTTGGCTGCCCTGCCTCGACCTGGTGGTGCACCCGGCGTACATGGAGGGCCTCGGCGTGGCGCTGCTCGAGGCCTCGGCCGCGGGCGTGCCGATCGTCGCCGCACGTGCGGGCGGCATCCCGGAAGCCGTTGCCGACGGCGTCAACGGCTGCCTGTTCACGCCGGGCGATGTCGATGCGCTGCGCGACCGCGTGATCGCGCTCGCCGGCGACCCGGCGGAACGTGCCCGCCTCGGCGACGGCGGCCGGCGCCGGGTCGCCGAGCGGTTCTCCGTCGACGCCATGGTCGAAGGCAACCTCGCCGTGTACCGCGAGGTGCTGTTCGAGACGCAATGCTGAAGCGCGGGCGCGCCCCGAGCCTGCCTGCGCGCGGTGCGACCCGGGCGCCGCTCTCGCCGACGCGGTCGTGTCCCGCCGACGAGTGCTATGATCGCGCGCGAATCGCCGCCGGAATCGCCCCATGCCCCTGAACGAGCCCGGTCCCGTCGTCGTCGCCGGTGACGTCATGCTCGACCGCTACTGGAGCGGCACGACCGGGCGCATTTCGCCCGAGGCGCCGGTGCCCGTGGTGCGGGTCGAGGACATGACCGAGCGGCCGGGCGGGGCCGCCAATGTCGCCCTGAACCTCGCCGCGCTCGATGCGCACGTGGCCCTGGTCGGCCTCGCGGGCACGGACGAGTTCGGCGACCGCCTCGCGCGTGCCATCGCCGATGCCGGCATCGACTGTCACCTCCACCGCGACGGGCGCCTCGCGACCACTGCCAAGCTGCGGGTCCTGGCGCGACACCAGCAGCTCATGCGCCTGGACTTCGAGGCGGCGCAGGAAGCGGTGGGCACTGCGCCCCTGGTGTCGCTGGTGCGCGCGGCGCTCGATGGCGCGGCGGCGCTCGTGCTGTCCGATTACGGCAAGGGTGCGCTGTCCGACCCCGCGGCGCTCATCGCCCTGGGCCGCGGGCGCGGCCTGCCGGTGCTCGTCGATCCCAAGGGGCGCGATTTCGCGCGTTATCGTGGCGCGACCGTGCTCACGCCGAATCGCGCCGAGTTCGAGAGTGCCTGTGGCCCCTGTGCCGACGACGCGGCCCTCGGGGACCGCGCCCGCGCGCTCGCGCAGGAGCTCGGGCTCGAGGCCGTGCTGGTCACGCTCTCGGAACAGGGCATGCTGCTCGTGCCCGCGGCCGGCGACGCGGTGCACCTGCCGGCCCGGGCGCGCGAGGTCTTCGACGTGACCGGCGCCGGCGATACCGTGATTGCCACGCTCGCGGCCGCGCTGGCCGCCGGCCACGGCCTCGTGCGTGCGGCCGAGCTGGCCAACCTCGCCGCCGGTATCGTCGTCGGCAAGCTCGGGGCGGCCACGGTCACACGCCAGGAGCTGGCGGCGGCGGAACGGCCGGCGGCCGGTGAGGGACCGCGCGGGGCCGTCGACGAGACGGGGCTGCACGAGGCACTGGCCGCGGCGCGGACGCGCGGTGAACGCATCGTCATGACCAACGGCTGCTTCGACCTGCTGCACGCGGGGCACGTGGCCAGCCTCGAGCAGGCGCGCGCGCTGGGCGACCGGCTGGTGGTCGCGGTCAACGACGATGCCTCCGTCGAGCGGCTCAAGGGACGGGGACGGCCGCTGATCCCGCTGGCCGAGCGCATGGCCGTGCTCGCCGGGCTGGCGGCCGTGGACTGGGTCGTGGCGTTTGCCGAGGACACACCCGCCGAGCTCATCGCGCGCGTGCTGCCGGACGTGCTCGCCAAGGGGGGCGACTACCGGCCCGAGGAGGTCGCGGGCGCGCCGGTCGTGCATGCGGCCGGCGGCGAGGTCGTGATCCTCGATTTTGTCGCCGGGCATTCCACCAGCGACCTGGTCCGCCGCATCCGCGAATCCGAAACGTGACGCCCGTGCGGGGCCTCTACAGTGCGGCGCTGTACCTGCTTCTTCCCCTGGTGCTCGTGCGCCTCGCGTGGCGCGCGCGGCGGGACCGCGGATACCTCGGCCGCGTCCGTGAGCGCTTCGGCCGCGTGACACCGGTCGCGCGGCCCTGTGCCTGGGTGCACGCCGTGTCGGTCGGCGAGGTCATCGCCGCGGTGCCCGTCATCCGCGGGCTCGCCCGGCGGCACCCGGATTACACCCTCCTGGTGACGACGACGACGCCGACCGGGGCGCGCCAGCTGCGGCGACTCCTGGGCGACGACGTGCTCCATGCCTGGTTGCCGTTCGACCTGCCCGGGGCGACCCGTCGGTTCATCGCGCGTGTACGGCCCGTGGCGGGCGTCATCATGGAAACCGAGGTCTGGCCGAACCTCTTCCGCGCCAGTCGCCGCGCCGGCGTGCCGCTCGTGCTGGCGAACGCACGCCTGTCGGCGGCGTCGGCGCGCGGCTACACGCGGCTGCGGCGCCTGGCGGCGCCGGCGCTGGAGGATGTCACGCTCATCGCCGCGCGTGGCGAGGTCGATGCCGCGCGATTTCGCGGGATCGCGCCGCGGGCCCGCGTGGAGGTCCTCGGCAATCTCAAGTTCGACGTCGCGGCGGACGCCGCCGCGACGGAGACCGGCCATGCCATCCGCCGCGCGCTCGGGGTCGGCCGGCCCGTGTGGATCGCCGCGAGCACCCATGCGGGCGAGGACGAGATCGTCCTGGAGGCGCACGAGCGCCTGCGGCGCGCACGTCCCGATGCGGCGCTGATTCTCGTGCCGCGCCACCCCGAGCGTTTTGCGCCCGTGGCGCGCGCCTGCCGGGCGGCCGGGTTCGAACCCGCGCTGCGCAGCACGGACGCGCGCGGCGACGCGGGCACGGCGGTGCTGCTGGGCGACACGATGGGCGAGCTGCTCGCGCTGTACGCCGCGGCGGACGTGGCCTTCGTGGGTGGCAGCCTCGTGCAGGCGGGCGGCCACAACCCGCTGGAGCCGGCCGCGCTCGGTATTCCCGTGCTCACGGGGCCGCATCGCTTCAACTTCGAGGAGGTATTCGCGGCGCTGTTCGCCGACGGTGCGGCGATCGAGGTCGAGGACGCCCGCGCGCTGGCGGCGTCGCTCGAGTGGCTGCTGGACGATGCCGCCGACCGCGACCGGCGCGGGTGCGCGGCGGCCGCCGTGGTTGCCCGGGGCCGGGGGAGCACCGAGCGCCTCGTCGCGCAGGTCTCGGCTTACCTCCGGTAGGGATTCGGGCCGCCGTCGCGTGGCCGGAAGCGCTTGTGGGCCCAGAGATACTGGGCCGGGGCGGCGCGCACATGAGCCTCGAGCACGTCGTTGACCCGCTGGGTCGCGGCCGCGAGGTCGTCGCCCGGGAAATCGGCGAGTGCCGGCTCGAAGCGCAGCTCGTACGTCCCGTCGGGCAGTCGCACCGGGTGGTAGGGCACGACCGCGGCGCCGGTGATGCGGGCGAGCTTGGCCGTGGCCGTGTTCGTGGCTGCCGGCTGGCCGAAGAACCGGGCCTCGATGCCCTTGCCGCGTTTCGCGCCCTGGTCCGGACCATGCCAGACCACCTCGTTGTCTCGCAGGGCGCGCACGATCCGGCGCACGTCGGCGTGGTGGATCTGCCGTGCGACGAACCGTCCGCGCAGCCGCTCGGTCATCGCGCGCATGACGGGATTGCGGGGCGGCGCATAGGTCGCCGTGAACGGCACCTCCATGCCGAGGATCTGGCCGGCGATATCCGTGCACAGAAAGTGACCCTGCAGGAGGATGACGCCCCGCCCCCGCGCGCGGGCCTCATCCAGGTACTCGCGGCCGCGGAATCGCCCGAGTGCACGCAGGCGCGCGGCGCTGCCCCACCAGGCGAAGGCCATCTCGAACAGGCTCTCGCCGAGGCCCGCGAAGCTGTGTCGCGCGATGCCCTCGCGCGCCCCGGCATCGAGCTCGGGAAAGCACAGCCGGAGGTTCGCCCGGGTGACGCGGCGCCGGCTGGCCGCCAGGCGGTACAGCACCACTCCGAGGGCGCGCCCGATGGCGCGCTGCAGCCGCAGGGGCAGATGGGCCATCGACCACAGCGCCGCGAGCCCGATCCAGGTCGGCCACCAGCGCGGCAGGGCGAGCTCGGCGCCGCGGATGTCCGCGCGCGACCGACGGTTGCGGCGTTTCACTTGAGCAGCTTGGAGACGGCCTTGAACTGCTCGTGGCGTGCATCGCGCAGCCACTCGAACATCGCCGATTCGCGGTTGGTGACGGAAATGCCGGCTGCGCGCACGCGGTCGAGGCCGTTGTCGGCGTGCGCGGGATCCCGGGAGCAGACCGCGTCGGCCACCACGAAGGGCTCGTAGCCCGCCTTGGCCAGCCCGGCTACCGTCTGCACCACGCAGACGTGCGTCTCCATGCCGCAGACCACGATCTGGCGACGGCCCGTCATCTCCAGGGCGGACAGGAATCCGTCGGCCCCGCAGGCCGAGAAGCAGGTCTTCTCGAGCCGTTCCGCGCGGTCGGGTAACGCCGCTTCGAGATCCGGGTCGATCGGGCCGAGGCCCTTCGGGTACTGCAGGGTCGCGAGCATCGGCAGGTCGAGCTCGGTGGCGGCCTGCACGAGCAGGATGGCACTGTCACGGGTGCGCACCCAGGCATCGCTCGGCATGCTCGCCGCGAGTCGGGCCTGGAGATCGATCAGCAGCAGGACCGAGTCTTCGGCCCGGAGCAGTGGCAGCGAATCCATGGCGGTCTCCCGGTCGCCGTTGGCGCGATCCGCGCCGCGGGCCTCCGTCAGCTGTCCGGCTCGGTCAGCCAGCTGTTGACCAGCCGAACATCGTCGACGGTCAGCGTTCCGGCCGCCTGCTTCAGTTTCAGGCGGTTGACGATGTAATTGTACCGGGCGTCGGCGTAGTCGCGCTGCGCGCCGTACAGATCCCGCAGGGCGTTGAGGACGTCCACCGCCGTGCGCGTGCCGACCTTGAAGCCGGCCTGCGTGGCCTCGACCGAGGCGCGGTTCGATTCCACCGCCTGCGCCAGCGCATCGACGCGGCTGATGCTGGCTTCCAGGCCCCGGTAGGCGTCGCGCGTGCTCTGCTCCACGCTGCGCTGCGACTGCGTCACGCGCGAGCGGGCGGCATCGAACCGGGCCTGCGCCTCGCTGGTGCGCGAGAAGGTCGCGCCGCCGGCGTAGAAGTTCCAGGTCAGCTGCACACCGATCGAGTTGGTCGCGAACTCGCCCTGCCGGAAGCCACCGCCTTCGTCGGTGTGGTCGTGCGAGGCGACCAGGTCCACCTCGGGATAGTGGCCCGCACGCGCCTGCTTGATGTCGTAGCGGGCGACCTCGGCCGCCGAGCGTGCGGACAGGAGGTCCGGGTTCCGGCTCGTGGCCGTCTGGACCCACTGCTCCGGATCCGCGGGATCGGGTTCCCGCAGCGGGAGGTCATCGCCCAGCGACGCCAGGTTGCCGGCCGGCGCGCCGATGATCGAGCGCAGCGCCTCGCGGGCATTGGCGAGCTGGTTCTGCGCCTCGATCTCGCGGGCGCGGGCCAGGTCGTAGCTGGCCTGGGCGGCCTTCACGTCCGTCACCGGGATCAGGCCGACATCGAAGCGTTGCTTGGCCTGCTCGAGCTGGCGCGAGATCGCCTTCTTCTCGGCCTGCGCGAACCGCAGGCCATCCGCCGCGGAGAGCACGTTGAAGTAGGCCTGCGACACCCGAATGATCAGGTCCTGCTCGGACGAGGCCAGGTTGGACTCCGCCTGCGCGACCTGGGCATCGGCACGGTCGAGGCCGGAGAACTGGTTCCAGTTGAACAACGTCTGGCTCAGCGAAATCCCGTACTGGTCCGCGGAGAAGTCATCGGACCGGTGCGTGCTCAGGTCCTTCTGGTTCTCCTCGGTGTGCGAGGCGGTGAATTGCAGCTGCGGCAGGACCGCCGCGCGCGCCTGCGGCTTGGCCTCGCGCGCCGCTCGGTAGTCCGCGCGCGCCGCGTTGTAGGCCGGATCCTCGTGTTGCGCGCGCTGGTACAGCGAGAGCAGATCCGCGGCGGACGCCGGCCATGTGGCCATGAGCGCGAGCGTCGCCAGGAGGATCCGGAGACTCGTTCGATTGGTGACTTTCACTGGGCGGTTCCTTGTGTCCGGCGATGCGCCGACCGGCGGGGCGGCGCGATGCTCCAGGCGCTGTCGGCCGCGGCCCGTGACGGGCCGTTCGGTCGCTGCGTGATGCCGCGATGGGCGGATGGTCGCAACTTCACTCCCTGCGGGTCGTGCGCGAGGTCAATCGGGGGCCTAGAATTCGAACCGCTGGGGTCGCCGCGCGTTGACAAGGGGCGCGATCCAGGTCTCGAAGAGGCTGTCGACCGACCACTCCTCGGCGCCCACGCGCACGATCTGCACGGCCTCCATGATCGGCTGGTCGATATCACCGATGATGGCAAACAGCCGCCCTCCGGGATTGAGGGCCCGGCGGTAGGCATCGGGCAGCTCGGGGACCGCCCCCGTCAGGGCGATGGCGTCGTACTGGCGGCCGCCGTCCCAGCCCCGCGAGGCATCGCCGGACGAGAGCTCGACATTCTCGATACCGAGCCGGTGCAGGCGGTCGCGGGTCGTTGCGGTGAAATCCTCGTGGATATCGACGGACTCCACGGAGTGCGCGAGTCGGGCCAGGCAGGCGGTGACGAAACCGCTGCCGGTGCCGATCTCGAGCACGTGGTCGTCGGGGTGGAGCTCCAGGGCCTGGAGCAGGCGTCCCTCGACGACCGGGGGCATCATCGTCTGCCCGTGATCGAGCGGGATGCGCGTATCCGAGTACGCGAGGCGCCGGTAGGCGTCGGGGACGAACCGTTCGCGCGGCAGGGAACCGAGCGCGCCGAGCACGTCCGGGTCCAGGACGGACCACGGCCGAACCTGCTGTTCGATCATGTTGAAGCGTGCGCGTTCGAAGTTCATCTCGTTCATGGTGACAGTATCCCGGCGCCGGAGCGTCGTCGAGGGTACGGTCTCGCCGGGGCCCCGGCAAGGTACGGCCGTGCCGTTTTGCGTTCGCGGGACGCGAGGCGTAGACTCCGCCGCTGACCGGTCGGTCAGGTACGGAGTATAGCGCTGTGAGCAGGTCCCCGCAAAATCCGGGGGCGGGGCGCGGGGAGATCCTGGCGGCCGCCAAGGACCTTTTTGCCGAATCCGGATACGACGCCGTGTCGATCAGTGCCATAGCGAGGCGGGCGGGCACGAGCAAGGCGAACGTGTTCCATCATTTCGGCAGCAAGGACACGTTGTACCTGGAGGTGATGCGCGCCGCCTGCAGCACGTTCGAGGACGCGATCAGCGAGCTCGATGGCGGCATCGACGGCTGCGGCATCCGGCTGCGGCGGTTCGTGCGGCGGGACCTGGAGCAGATGCATGCGGACCCGGACCAGGCCCACCTCATTCTCCGCGAGGTGCTGGAAAGCGGCCCCAGTCGCGGCCGGGCACTGGCCACCGAGGTGTTCGACGAGCACTTCGGGGAACTGGTTGCACTCTTCCGCGAGGGCATGGCCAGCGGGGAGTTCGTCGACGACGTTCCGCCCGCGCTCGCCGCATCGATGCTGATCGCGTGCAACGTGTTCCTGTTCCAGTCGCAGCACGTCCTGCGGCACCTGCCGGGGGTCGATTTCGTCGATGATCCGGAACGCTACGCGGACCTGGTGAGCCGCGTACTGCTCGATGGCCTGCGGCGTCGCGAACCGAGGGCCGGCGGAGGAAGCGCAGAATGAAAAAACGCATGTTCTTCACGATCCTCGGGCTGGCGATCGTGTTCGGGGGGATCTTCGGCTTCAAGGCATTCGTCGCATACAAGACACAGCAGTACTTTGCGCACCGCGAGGAACCTGCGCAGACCGTGTCGGCGACGGAGGCGAAGACCGACACCTGGCAGCCCGCCATCACCGCGGTCGGCAGCCTGAGCGCGGTCCAGGGCGTGGACATCACGGCCGAAGTCGCCGGGAAGGTGGTCGACGTGGCCGTCGATGACGGCGCCACGGTGAACAAGGGCCAGGTGCTCGTCCGCCTGGACGACGACGCCGATCGGGCGGCCCTGCGCGGGATGAAGGCCGAGGCCCGGCTGGCCGAGATCGAGCTGCAGCGCCAGCAGCGCCTGCGCAAGCAGAACGTCAACTCGCAGGCCGACGTCGATACGGCCGAGAGCAAGCTCGAGCAGGCGCGCGCGCAGGTCGACGCCCAGCAGGCACTGCTCGACAAGAAGACCATCGAGGCCCCGTTCGCGGGACGCATCGGTATCGTGGACGTCGACGAAGGACAGTTCGTCGATGCGGGCGAGCCGATCGTGACCCTGCAGACGCTCATGCCGATCAACGTCGATTTCACCGTGCCGCAGCAGGATCTGTCCCGGCTCGAGGTCGGGCAGGGCGTCGTCGCGAACGTCGATGCCTTCGCCGGGCAGTCGTTCACGGGCAGGATCACCGCGATCAGCCCGAAGGTGAACCAGGCGACGCGCAACGTCTCCATTCGCGCACGCATCGGGAACGAGGGCGGCAGCCTCCGCCCCGGCATGTTCGTCGACGTGGCGGTGGAGCTGCCCCAGGAACGCAACGTGATCACGCTGCCGCAGACTGCGGTGACCTACAACCCCTACGGCGATTCCGTGTTCGTGGTACACGAAAACAAGACGGATGACGGCAAGAGCGAGCTGACGGTCGAGCGCAAGTTCGTCAAGACGGGGGAAACCCGCGGCGACCAGGTCGAGATCGTGAGTGGGATTTCGGTCGGTGACCGGGTCGTGACGAGCGGCCAGCTGAAGCTGCGCAACGGTTCGAAGATCACGATCGACAACTCCGTCACGCCAACGAACGACGCATCGCCGGAGCTGGGCAACCACTGACGCGGGCGATCAGGCCAGAGGGTCGCGCATGTACTTTACCGATATCTTCATCCGTCGCCCGGTGCTGGCGACGGTCATCAGCCTGCTGATCGTCCTGCTGGGCGCGCGCGCGTACCTCGGCCTGACGGTGCGCGAGTACCCGGAGGCGGAGAACGCCTCCGTCACGATCCAGACGATCTACACCGGCGCCAACGCCGACCTGGTCAAGGGCTTCATCACGACGCCGCTCGAGACCGAGATCGCGAGCGCACAGGGCATCGACTACCTGGAGTCGACGAGCGTGCAGGGTGTGTCGATCATCACCGCGCACCTCAAGCTGAACTACAACCCCTACGATGCGCTCACGCAGATCACGTCGAAGGTCAACAAGGTGCGCGGCGACCTGCCCCAGGACGCCGAGGCGCCGACCCTGGACCTGCAGGTGGGGGACCAGACGTCGGCGATGTACATCAGCTTCTATTCCGACGTGCTCGCCAACAACCAGATCACCGACTACCTCGTACGGGTGGTGCAGCCGAAGCTGAACACCGTGCCCGGCGTCCAGAAGGCGCGCATCATCGGCGCCCGCACCTTCGCGATGCGGATCTGGCTGAAACCTCAGCGAATGGCGGCGCTGGGCATCACGGCGTCACAGGTGCGACAGGTCCTGGCCGACAACAACTACCAGGCCGCGGTCGGCTCGACCGAGGGCCACATGATCTCGGTCGACCTGACCGCCGCGACGGACGTCGGCTCCGCCGACGCGTTCCGCAATCTCGTCGTCAAGCGCGTCGACGGCGCGACGATCCGCATCGGCGACATCGCCGATGTCCGGCTCGGGGCCGAGGACTACAGCAGCTCGGTGTATTTCGACGGCAAGCCGGCGACCTTCATCGGCATCGATACGGCACCCGGCTCGAATGTGCTCGACGTCATCGCGGGCGTGCGCGCGGTCTACCCGCAGATCGTGTCGCAATTGCCCACCGGACTCGAGTCGAACATCCCGTACGACGCCACCAAGTACATCCAGGACTCGATCAACGAGGTCGTGAAGACGCTGCTCGAGGCGATCGCGATCGTGGTCGTCGTCATTTTCGCCTTCCTCGGATCGTTGCGCAGCGTGATCATTCCGGTGATCGCCGTGCCGCTGTCGATCGTCGGCGCGGCATTCATCATGCTGTTGCTCGGCTATTCCATCAATCTGCTCACCCTGCTGGCGATGGTGCTCGCGATCGGGCTCGTGGTGGATGACGCGATCATCGTGGTGGAGAACATCCACCGCCACATCGAGGAGGGCATGGCCCCGTTCGACGCCGCGATACGCGGTGCACGCGAGCTGGGCGGCCCCGTTATTGCCATGACGATCACGCTCCTCGCCGTGTTCGCACCCATCGGCTTCGTCGGCGGACTCACCGGCACGCTGTTTTCGGAGTTCGCCTTCTCGCTGGCGGGCGCCGTCGTGATCTCGGGCATCATCGCGCTGACCCTTTCGCCGATGATGTGCTCGCGCGTGCTGCGCGGGCACAGCCACGGCGAGGAGCAGGGACGCCTCGAGGCATTCCTCGATCGTACGTTCGACCGGTTCCAGAAGTGGTACGAGCGCAGGCTGCACGGCGCCCTGAACACCTTGCCGGTCATCTTCGTGTTCGGGCTCGCGGTGCTGGTCAGCTGCTACTTCCTGTACACGATGTCCAAGTCGCAGCTGGCGCCCGACGAGGACCAGGGCATCGTGCTCGTGAAATCCGACGGTGCGCCCACGGCGTCGCTGGACCAGACCGAGCGTTTCACGCAGGAGGTCAACAAGATCGGGCTGTCGATGCCCCAGGTGTCCCGGGTGTTCCAGTTCAACGGCGTGAGCTTCGGTGGCCCGCCGGCGTCGAACACGGCCATTACCGGCATGGCGTTCAAGCCGTGGAGCGAGCGCAAGAAGACCTCGGGGCAACTCAAGAACGAGATCCAGGCCCAGATCGGACAGATCGCCGGCCTCAAGTCCGTGGCGTTCGAACCGCCGGTGCTGCCCGGCACCAGTGGCGGACTGCCCGTGCAGTTCGTCATCGGCACGACGGACGAGGCGCAGCCGCTGTACCAGGTTTCGCAGGAAATGCTGCAACGCGCGCAGCAGTCCGGACTGTTCATCTTCGTGGACTCGGACATGCAGTACGACAAGCCGCGGGTCAGCATCCACGTGGACCGGGAGAAGGCGGCTGACCTCGGCATCACCATGGCGCAGATCGGCCGGGAGCTCGGCTCGATGATGAGCGGCGGATACGTGAACCGCTTCAGCGTACGTGGCCGCAGCTACAAGGTGACACCCCAGGTCACGCGCATGGAGCGGCTCAATCCGGACCAGCTCGAGAACTATCACATCCGTGCCGATGACGGCTCGCTGGTCCCGCTGTCGACGCTGGTGTCGCTGCAGAGGAGCGTGCAGCCACAGCAGCTCAAGCGATTCCAGCAGCTGAACTCGGCCACGATCGCGGGCGTGCCGCTGCCCGGCGTCTCGCTGGGCGAGGCGATCGGCTTCCTGCAGAAGACCGCCCGCGAAGTATTGCCGCCGGGATACACGGTCGACTACGCGGGACAGTCGCGCCAGTTCGTGACCGAGGGCAGTGCGCTGGTGGTGACGTTCTTCCTCGCCATCGCGGTGATCTTCCTGGTGCTGTCCGCCCAGTTCGAGAGCTTCCGCGATCCGCTGATCATCCTGGTGACCGTGCCGATGGCGGTGTCGGGTGCACTCATCTTCACCTGTCTCGGCGTGACCTCGATCAACATCTATACGCAAGTGGGGCTGGTCACGCTGATCGGCGTGATCTCGAAACACGGCATCCTGATCGTCCAGTTCGCCAATCAGCTGCAACGCGAGGGCTACAGCAAGCGCAAGGCCGTCGAGCACGCGGCCGCGATCCGGCTGCGTCCGGTGCTGATGACCACGGCCGCGCTCGTGCTCGCGGTTCTTCCCCTGGTGTTCGCTTCGGGCGCCGGCGCGGGCGCCCGGTTCTCGATGGGGCTGATCATCGCGACCGGCATGAGCATCGGCACGCTGTTCACGCTGTTCGTGCTGCCCGCCGTGTACCTGGCGGTGGCGCGCGAGCACCAGGCAGAAACGCAGAAGGAGGCGTGATCGCATGCCCATCCTGGCGCGTTCCGAGGCCCGGGCGTTCTACGATCGCCTGGGGGCGCGCCAGGATACGCAGTGGTGGTACGAGGATCCGGCCACCGACGACCTGGTGGCTCACGCGGACTTCGCCCCGGCGCGTGCGGTCTTCGAGCTGGGCTGTGGCACCGGGCGGTTCGCCCATCGCCTGCTCGAGCACGAGCTGTCTCCCGCCGCCACCTATGCCGGGGTCGACCTCAGTCCGGTCATGGTCGATCTCGCCCGCAAGCGGCTGGCCGCGTTCGGTTCGCGCGCAGGCGTGCGCCAGTCGGATGGCGACCTTCGTTTCCCCGAAACCGACGCAGGCCAGGATCGATTCGTCTGCAACTACGTGCTCGATCTGCTGAGCGAAGCGGACATCCGGGCCGCGATCTCCGAGGCCGCACGCATGCTCGCCGACGGGGGCCTGCTGTGTGTCGCGAGCCTCGGAGCCGGTCGCGGCCCGGTGTCGAAGGGCATGGCGGGCCTGTGGCGCCTCGTGCATCGGTTGCGTCCCGCATGGCTGGGCGGCTGTCGACCGCTCGATCTCGCGCCCATGCTGGCCCCGGAGACATGGCACGTCCGGCATCGTCGGCGGATTGTCGCCTGGGGCATTCCATCGGAGGTCATCGTGGCGGCTCGCCGTGCGCGTGCATGACGCGACCACGGGCATTCTTGTGTCGCGGCAAGGCCGGACAGGTGAAGGTGCGCAGGGCGTGTTGCGAATCATTCCTGCTCGCGTGTGCGTTCGCGCGAGCCCGGACCGATGTTGAACGAATTGTAACAACACGCGTCCGGGCATCCGGGATAGCATGAGAATCCCGCGGCGCTGACGCATGCGCATGGTCGTGCGCGCGACGAGACGCCGGTCCGTCCGCCGTGGCGCGCGCGGACCCGCAGCGAGCGCGCGGCATCGAACAACGTCCCACCCGGGCACATGCGGTGGCATCCGGGTGGGGACCCGTCTGGAGCCGGAGACAAGGAGCAATCAATGATCGATCTCGCCCACATCCATCCGATGCTCGTGCACTTTCCCATCGTGCTTTTCCTGGCCGGTGCGGCAATCGAGTTCATCGTGCTGCTGCGCGGGCAGGACCTGGCGGCCCACGAGTGCCTGCCGAATGTCGCGGTCTGGACCATCGTGCTGGCCGCCCTGGCGGCGATCGTGACCGCGATCTTCGGAGACATGGCCCTGGAACACGCTGCGCAGATCGGGTTCCCGACCGATCCGATGGAAACGCACGAGGGCATGGGCTTCACCACGATGTGGTTCTTCATCGTCTACGGTGGCCTGTACCTGCTCTCGTGGTGGCGGCGTTTTCCCCTGTCCGGTGCGCGCGGCTGGGTCTGGTTCCTGCTCGGCCTGGTGGGCGTCGTGCTGGTCCTGGTGACTGCCTACTTCGGCGGTGAGCTGGTGTACCGCATCGGCGTGAACGTCGCGCCGGTCACGCCCTGAGAATGACCGCGGCCGGCCGCGGTCTCGATGCGCCGGCGCGGTACGTGCCGTGTCGTCGCGCGGGGGCCGGCGCGGTACGATTGCCGTGCGATCGACGCGGTACGGGAGAGGCCCGATGAAGAAGCTCAAGCACGAGGCGGAGCTGTTGAAGGAGGCCCTGCGCCGCGGCATGGAGTACGGCGAAAGCCGCGGCGTGGTCGAGTTCGAGCCGACCGACTCGCAGAACGACAAGCTCGAATATGTCTATCGCCTGCTGGTCCACGACGGGCTCGTGCAACCGCTGGCGAAGGACGACGTGTCTCTGCCGAACATCAAGCACAAGCTCGCGCGCTGGGCCCTGCGCGAACTCCCGGAGGATCATCCGCTGCGGCAGTAGGGGGCTCAGGAACCTGCCTCCGGATCGGCAGGCAGGCGCCGGAAATCCTCGAGATACGGGATCGTCGCGCGCGCCTCCCGGATCCGTGCCGGATCGACGGTCGCGGTGATGAGCGCCTCCTCCGAGCCGGCGCGCGCGCATTCACCGCCGGTCGGGCCGGATACGCAACTGGCCCCGAGGTAGCTGGCTTCGCCCTCGCGGCCGGCGTAATTGGCGTACGCTACGTATACGCCGTTTTCGAAGGCGCGCGTCGGCACCATCCGGTGCGCGACGAAGGGATGGCGGTCCACGAGCGCCGTCGGTACCGCGACGAGCGTTGCGCCGCCCAGGGCCGCGCGCCGCACCGTCTCGGGGAACTCCACGTCGTAGCACACCAGGACCGCCACGCGGTGTCCGTCGAGCATGAAGCTCGTCAGGCGGTCGCCGGGTGCATAGACGTCGCGCTCGCCGGCGCCGGCGAGCTCGATCTTGCGGTGATTCGCGAGGGTGCGGCCGTCGGGCCCGATGCAGTGTGCCGCGTTGTACACGATGCCGTCCGCGGATTCCGGATAGCCGTAGACGATCGCGAGATCGCGCGCGCGCGCGATCCCGGCCACCGCCTGCGCGAACGGTCCGTCGCGGGGCTCGGCCCGGGCATGGACGAGTGCACGCGGTACCGCGTATCCGGAGAGGAACATCTCCGGGGTCACCAGCAGCCGTGCACCCTCCGCGGCCGCGCGCGCCGCTGCCTCGGCGAGGCGTGCGAGGCGGTCGTCCGGCGTCTCGTCGCGGGCGGCGTACTGGTACACCGCGATGGTGAAGGGTCGGGGCTCCGTCATGTCCCGGTGTTCTGCCTCTGTCGTGTCGTTCCGGGGCGAAGGCGTGCCACGCGCGCGATCCCGCACGTCACGCCGCGCGCCTCAGACGATGGTGAGCGCGCGCGGGAAATCGGTCAGGTACTCGAAGCCGTCGTCGGTCACGACGATCGAATCGCCGATGCGGCAGCCGAAGCGCCCGTCGACGGAAATACCGCCGTCCACGGCGAACGTCATCCCGGCCGCCAGCGGGGTGCGGTCGCCCGGCTTGAGCTCCGGGGCCTCCAGCGCCGACACGCCGATCGCGCGGCCCGTGCGGTACCCGGGCGCGTAGCCCGCATCACGGTACACGGCATCGGCGGCGTAGTGCACGTCCTCGGCCGTCACCCCCGGCCGCACCTGGGCCAGGGCCGCCTGCTGCGCCGCCACCGCCGACTCGTAGGCGGCCGCGATCTCGTCGGTTGCCGCACCCACGAAGAACTCGCGGTCGAACCCGAGGCGGTACTGGCGGAAGCGCACGAGGTTGCAGCAGCACAGGTACACGGGGTCACCGTGGGCGATCGGGCGCACACTGGCGCGCCGGTGGACCATCGCCGTGTCCGGTCCGCTCTGCAGGATCGGCAGGCCGTGGATCACGGGGGAGACGAAGGCATCGTGCCCCCGGTCGGTCAGAAAACCCGCGGCGGCACGCGTGCCCGCCTGCAGCGCGGCCCCCGCGACCTCGTACTCGGGCACACCGACGCCGATGGCGTCGCGCGTCGCCGCCATCATCGCGGCGGCGACGCGGCCCGCTCGCCGCATGATGGCGATCTCCTCGTCGGACTTGATCATGCGCATGCGGGCGATCACCGGGCCCAGGTCCTCGATCGCGCCGCAGTCGAAGCGCTCGTCCACGACCAGCTCGACCTCCGCCGGCGTCCGCCACGGTTCCCAGCCCAGACGGCTCGTGTGCGGATACTGGTGGAGCGCACTGCGCAGCACGTTCTCCCAGCGGTTCGCGCCGCCGTCTTCCCAGGCGCGCACATCCTCGATCCACGTCATCGTGGACACCATGTCCGCTTCCATGGCCGGCGTGATGACGGTCGGTGCGCCGTCGCGCGGCACGAGCATGAGCGTCGGCCGCCCGAACTCCACCCCGAGGTAGCCCCAGAAACCGCCGCAATACGAAATCGTGTCCTCGTCGGCCAGCACGGCCAGATCGATTCCGGCCTGCGCCATGCGCGCCTGGAGGGTGGCGGTGTGACTGCGGGTCATTTCCAGCATGCGGGTGCCCGGTCGGCGGCCTGCGGTCGTGTGCGGGCAGTATACGCGGCGGGCCATCCCGCTTCCCGGGCCGCCGCGGTCGATCGGCTTGATCCGGATCAAGGTCCATGCCGCCGGTCGGTCGCAGAGTATCAACGCCCAGTCCCGTCAGGAGTCCGACACGTGGAAACCGGCGTGCAGTTCGATGCGGACCTGGTCCGCCGATACGACGTGAGCGGACCGCGCTATACCTCGTATCCCACCGCCGTACAGTTCCACGAGGGCTTCGGCGAGGCGGATTTCCACGCGTGCGCCGCGTCAGCCGACGCGGAAAGACCGCTCTCGCTCTACTTTCACCTGCCGTTCTGCGCGACGCTCTGTTTCTACTGCGCCTGCAACAAGGTCGTGACGAAGAATCGCGCACACGCGATTCCCTATCTCGATCACCTGGAACGCGAAATCGCCCTGCAGTCGGCACTGTTCGGTGACCGCCCCCGCGTGGACCAGCTCCACTGGGGGGGGGGTACGCCGACGTTCCTGGACCCGGACCAGATGCGCCGCCTGATGGCGCGCACGGCGCAAGCCTACGAGTTGCGCGGTGACGACGCGGGCGACTACGCGATCGAGCTGGATCCGCGCGCGATCGGCGCGGACACCATCCCCGTGCTGCGCCGGCTGGGCTTCAACCGCGTCAGCCTCGGCGTGCAGGATCTCGACGAGCGCGTGCAGCGGGCGGTGAATCGCATTCAGCCCGAGGCCGTGACGCGCGCGGCCATCGATGGCGCCCGCGAGGCCGGCTTCCGCTCCGTGAACGTCGACCTGATCTACGGCCTGCCGTTCCAGGGCGTCGATTCCTTCGCGCGCACGCTCGATCGGGTGATCGCCCTCGCCCCCGACCGGCTCGCGGTCTACAACTATGCGCACCTGCCGGAGCGGTTCACGCCCCAGCGACGCATCCGCGCCGAGGATCTCCCGGCCCCGGAGGAGAAGCTCGCGATCCTGCAGCGTGCCATCGGCCAGCTCACGGAGGCCGGTTACGTCTACATCGGCATGGATCACTTCGCGCGCCCCGACGACGAGCTCGCGACGGCCCAGCAGGCGGGCACGCTGACCCGCAATTTCCAGGGCTACAGTACCCACGGGGACTGCGACATCGTGGCCCACGGCATCAGCGCGATCAGCATGGTGGGAGACTGCTACAGCCAGCACGTGCGCGATCGTGCGCCGTACTACGAAGCCCTGGACGCGGGACGACTGCCGATCTGGCGCGGGGTCCGGCTCGACGCCGACGACCGCCTCCGGCGGGAGATCATCACCCGGCTCGCCTGCGACTTCGAGCTCGACACGACCGCGTTCGAGGCGCGCCACGGCATCGACTTCGCCCGCGGCTTCGCGCCGGAAGTCGAGGCCCTGGCCCCGATGCAGGCGGACGGCCTGGTGGACTGGACGGACGGCTGCCTGCGCGTCACGCCGGTCGGCCGTCTCCTGGTGCGCGGCATCTGCATGGTGTTCGACCGCCATCTCCGGGAGGCGGCGGAGCCGCGGTTCTCGCGCGTGATCTGACGCCGCCGTCCGTCGCGGCGGCTTGCGGTTCGCGGCCGGCGACGGTCCAATGCGCGCATGGCGCGCGACGCACCCATCGGCGTACTCGATTCCGGCTTCGGCGGGCTCTCCGTGCTGCGCTCGATACGGCGCCTGCTGCCGGCCGAGGACCTGCTGTACCACGCCGATCATGCCTTCCTCCCCTGGGGCGAGCGCGGCCCGCAAGAGGTGCGCGCAAGGGCGGCCCATCTCGCGGATGCCCTGGTCGCGGCCGGTGCGAAGGCCATCGTGCTGGCCTGCAACACCGCCACCGCCGCTGCGGCCGACGCCCTGCGCGCGAGCCTGGCGGTGCCGGTCATCGCCATGGAACCCGCGGTCAAGCCGGCGGCCGCGGCCACCCGCAGCGGCGTGATCGGGGTGCTCGGTACGGGCGGCACGCTGGCGAGCGCACGCTTTGCCGGGCTGCTCGAGCGCTATGCCGGCGACCTCGTCATCGTCGCCCGCCCGTGCCCGGAGCTCGTCGCCGCGGCCGAGTCCGAAGTGCGCCCGGAGGTCCGGCGGGCACTCGTGGCGGCGGCGGTCGAGCCGCTGGTCGCCCAGGGCGCCGACGTGCTCGTGCTCGGGTGCACGCACTTCGCGTTCCTGCGCCCCGAGATCGAGGCGGTGGCCGGGCCCGGCGTCACCGTGATCGACACCGGGCCGGCCGTTGCACGGGAAGTGGCGCGCCGCCTGGGCGCGGACCGCCGGCTCCGCGCGCACGATCGCGCGGGCAACGAGACGTTCTGGACGACCGGGAATCCGGATGCCCTGGCGCCGACGCTGCACCGCCTGTGGGGGCCGGGCACGCTGTATGGCGTTCCTGTGGAACCGGGGGCGCGGGTGGCGGACTAAGTGGATTGTCGAGACAATCGGCGCGGGGGGGTTCGCGCCGGGTCCGTCGTCCGTCCTGCGGCCGTGATGCGGCGCTCTGCGGGCGGACACAGGGGGGGAAGGCTTGGGGGATCCATTCACGGCCTCGATCGCCGCGGCGATCGGGCATCCGGCGACCGCGTTCGCGGTCATCGTGCTCGCGACGTTCGTGCTGGAGGACGCGGCGACCGTGGCCGCGGGCGTCGTGGTCGCCGACGGCATGCTGGCGCCGGAGCTGGCACTGGCGGCCCTGTGGGTCGGCGTCGCGGCCGGCGACGTGGGTCTCTACGGGCTCGGCGCTGCGGGGGCGCGCAACGCACTGGTGCGGCGCTGGTTGCCGCACGAGCGCATGCAGACCCTGCGCGCGCGCTTCGATGGCCGCCTGGCCACCATCCTCATCGGCGCGCGCTTCCTGCCGGGCCTGCGCCTGCCGACCTACACCGCGGCCGGCGCGCTCGGTGTCTGCCCGTGGCGGTTCGCAGGCATCATTGTGGCGGCCACGCTCGTGTGGACGTCGCTGCTGTTCTGCGTGGCCTGCCAGCTGGGCGCGGCGACCGCGGAGTCGCTGGGTCCCTGGCGCTGGGGATCTGCCGCACTGCTGGTCGGCGGCGTCTGGGCGGGCGAGCGCTGGATCGCCCGCCGCTGGCAGACCCGTGCGGCGGTGCCCGCGCCCGGGCCGCTGCCGCCGGAACTCCCCATGCCGCCGCTCGACACGTCCGGTCGCCCGGTTTCCTTCTTCGAGTTCTGGCCCCCGTGGCTGTTCTACGCACCCTTCGCTGCGTGGTGGACGCTGCTGGCGGTCCGCTACCGCAGCACCACCCTGATCACGGCCGCCAACCCGTCCATCCGGGCCGGGGGTCTCGTCGGGGAATCGAAGCTCGAGCTCTTCGAGCAACTCCGCCCGCCGGTGCGCGACTGGGTCGCGCCGTGGGTCGGTGTACGTCGTACGGACGATGCGCCGGACAGCGTGGCGGCCGATCTCGCGTACGCCCTGGGCGCCATGCGCGACCGCGGCCTCGATTTCCCCGTTGTGACCAAGCCGGACATGGGCTGCCGCGGCGCCGGCGTGCGCACGGCCCGCAGCGAGCGCGATCTGCGCGCGTACATCGAGGCCTTTCCGGGCGGCGCCACATTCATCATCCAGGCGCTGGTCGACGCGGAGGGCGAAGCCGGCGTGTTCTGGGTGCGTCACCCCGACCGGCCCGAGGGCGAGATCTTCTCCCTCACGCTGAAATACTTCCCGCGCGTGGAAGGCGACGGGCGCCGGACCCTGCGCGCGCTGATCGAGGCCGACCCGCGTGCCGGCCGGCTGGCGCACCTGTACCTGCCGCGCCTTGAGGGCGAGCTCGAGCGCGTGCTGGCCCCCGGCGAGCGCCGCCGCCTGACCTTCTCCGGCAGCCACTGCAGGGGCGCGATCTTCCGCGATGGGGGCGCCTGGATCACCGAGGCCATGCGCCGTCGTTTCGCGGCACTCACCGAGGGCATCCCCGAGTTCTGGTTCGGCCGGTTCGACGTGCGCTTCGACTCCTTCGAGGCCTTCCGCCGCGGGGAGGACTTCCGCATTGTCGAGATCAACGGGGCCGGGTCGGAGGCCACGGCCATCTGGGACCGGGGCATGCCACTTTGGCGCGCATGGGCGATTCTCAACCGCCAGCTCGCGCACGCGTTCGCCATCGGCGCGGCCAACCGGCACCGGGGCTTCCGCCCCTGCGGCCCGCGCCGCCTGCTGGAACTGCGGCGCCGGGAGCGGGAACTCACGGCGCGCTATCCGCTCACAGAGTGAATGAGTTCACCGTCCGCGCAGCGGCATGGCGCTGGCGGGTCCCGGTGGACGGAGGGGGACGGAGACGTGAAGAAGAGCATCATGGGCGCACTCGCCCTGGTTTCGGCGCTGGCCTTTACGCCCGCGTGGGCGGTCGAGCCGATCCAGACCGGCTGGTTCAGCGATGTCGCGGTCGACGGCTACGATGTCGTCGCGTATTTCGACCAGGGCAAGCCGGTCAAGGGGACCGACGAGTTCAGCACGAAATGGAAGGGCGCGGAGTGGCATTTCGCCAGCGCGGATCACCTCGCCCGTTTCACGAGCGATCCCGAAGGATACGCGCCCCAGTACGGGGGGTACTGCGCCTGGGCCGTGGCGCACAACGACACGGCGACGGGCGATCCGCAGCTGTGGACCGTTTACAACGGCAGGCTCTACCTGAACTACAACGCCGACATCAAGCAGAAGTGGGTGCAGGACAAGGATGCCCTGATCCGGGAAGCCGACGGCTACTGGCCGGGTCTCGTGGACCAATAGCGGGCCGCGCGAGCCCGTCGTTCATCCTCGGCGGCGCCCCGCGCCCTCGGCGCGCGTGCGGTCTGTCCTGCATGAGCGACGAGTAGCGCCGTGGCGGTTGCGCTCGGCGTGGCCCCGCGTCCCCGTGGGACCGCCATGCGTCGTCGGCGCACCCCGGGCGGCATCGCGGGACCGGCCCGGCGCGTGTACGAACTTACCGCATGGCCCACCGGGAGGCGGTCGGGGGGAACCGCGCCTCGCGGAGCCACGCGCCGTCATCGCCGCAGCGATTCCAGCGCCGCCTCGTAGTCCGGCTCGTCCGCGATCTCGGATACGAGTTGCGCGTGGCGCACCGTGTCGTTTTCATCCACGACCACCACTGCACGGGCGCAGATGCCGGCCAGCGGCCCTTCCTCCAGCAGCACGCCCCAGGCGTGTCCGAAGTCCCGGGAGCGCACGGTCGAGAGCACCGTGAGGTGCTCGATACCCTCCGTTTCGCAGAAGCGCGCCTGCGCGAACGGCAGGTCGGCGGAGACGACCAGGACGGCCGTGTTGTCGAGCGCGGCGGCCTTTTCGTTGAAGCGGCGCGCCTGGCGGGCGCACACGGGCGTGTCGAGGCTGGGGACGATGTTCAGTACCTTGCGGCGTCCCGCGAAGTCCGCCAGCGAGCGCTCGTTCAGCTCGCGGTCGATGAGGCGAAAGTCGGGGGCCGGGCTGCCGACGGCCGGAAGTTCGCCGCTGATCCGGATGGCGTTGCCCTGGAGAGTGACGGTCGTCATGGATGGCTCCTGCGTCGGTTGGTCGTGCGCGCGGGTCGATTGTGGATGGCGCGAGGGGATTTGCGTACCCCCGGCGGGCGGCGAACGGGCCGCGGATGTGCTGTAATGCACGCTGGGGAGTACCGGATTCGCCGTGCGGTGGCGCACCCGGGTCCGCGGCTCTGCAGCGCGACCGACGCGGGAGTCCCTTGGCCAAAGGCGAATTCCAGCTTCGCATCTCGCGCCGCGCGCGGCGGCTCAGAATCGACGTGTCCGCCCGCCGCGGCGTGGTCGTGGTGGTGCCCGAGGGCACGCCGCGCGACATCGTGCACCGGTTCGTGCATGCCAAGCGGGGGTGGATCCGGCGTGCGCGTGATCGCGTGGCGGCCGAGGCCGCGGCGCTCGTGCGTCCCGACGAATCGGTGCCGGGCAGGCTCGAGTTGCGGGCGATCGAGCGCGAGTACACGGTGGCGCTCGCGCCGCCCGGGGCGGCGGCCCGCGCCCGGGCCCGGTGCGATGGTGACTGCGTGCACGTGGCGGCGCGCGACGAGGCGTCGGCGCGCGGCGCGCTGGCCGAGTGGCTCAAGCGCCAGGCGCGACGCGAGCTCGTTCCGCGCCTGCGGGAACTCGCCCGCCATCACGCATTCGAGTTCGAGCGCGCGGCCGTGCGTGGCCAGCGGACGCGCTGGGCGAGTTGCTCGGGGCGCGGCACGATCAGCCTGAATTTCAAGCTCCTGTTCCTGCCGCCGTCACTCGTCGAGCACGTCATGCTGCACGAGCTGGCGCACACGCGGCATCTCGACCACTCCGATCGATTCTGGTCGCTGCTCGCCGAGCTCGATCCGAACTGGCGCGCGCACCACGCGGCGCTGACCCGGGCGAGCCGCTGGCTGCCGGCGTGGGTGGAAATGGACGCCCGGGGATCGTCCTGCAGCTGATGCCCCCGGGCGGTCGCCGGGCCGACCCCGGCATCCCGGCCCGGCGCGGCGGCGGACCGACAGCGCGCGCAACCGGGCCGGCGTCGCGACACTGATCGGGGTGCACCGGCAGCGCCCGGGCAGCCGGCGACCCCGGTCGAGGACACCGACAGCCGTGGTCCGCCTGTTTCTGATCGTGCTGGCCTGGCCGCTCGCCATCGTCATCGTCCTGACGGTCTACGGCTGGGTGCGTGACGAGTTCCCCGAACCGCCGCGGGAGGCGGTGTTCAGCGATCCGGTCCAGTTCCCCGAGTCGCACCGCACCGCGCAGGAGGCCCTGGCGCGCTTCGCGCGGCTCGCGCCGGTCGAGCAGGATGATCTGCGGGCAGCCCTCGAGGCTCGACTGCTCACCGTCGACGCATGGCTGCAGCGGCTGGATCGCGCCCAGTACCGGGTCCTGTGCCTGGGCGAATTCCACACCCCGGCCACGCGCCGTTTCCTCGCGACGCGATTCTTCCCCCACTACCGCACCGACGTGCTGCTGCTCGAGACGACCCCGGAGGCGCTCGCCGGGATCGAGCGCCGGGTACGGGACGGTCGCGCGTACGTGCCCCTGCTCGACGCGGATATCGGCGGCGTCCTGCGCGCGGCGCGCACGGGCAACGCGGCCGTCACGGTACGCGGCATCGAGGAGACGCGGACCCAGCTTCGCGCCCGCGAGACGCGGGCCGCGCCCGAGGCCACGCGCGACCGGACACTCGCGCACAACTTCTGGGAGCAGTTCCGCCCCGGCGCGCGGCACGTGATTCTCTACGGCGCGCTGCACTGCAGCGACCAGCCGCACTGGCTGTATCGCTATCTGCGTGAGCAGTCACCGCCCCGCGACGCGATCCGGATGCTCGACGTGCACGTCCTGGGCGAGCACCAGCACGGGCCGCTGGAAGCCTTTACCTGGTTCCTGGACCAGCTCGACCTCCACCATCCGGGCGACTTCGTCATCCCGGATACGCGGGCGCTGCCGCCGGAGATCCACGAGTGGTTCGGCCTGCTGGACCAGCACGTGCTCACGCCGTTCGCGGCACTGGTCGTCTTTCGGCAGCCCGTCGCACGCCCGGACCGGAACGTCACGGACGCCAGGTGAGGGCAGGTTCGTCCAGCGCGGCCAGCTGCTCGCGCAGGGTCAGTACATGCTGCTCCCACCAGCGGGGCTGTCCGAACCACGGGAATGCCTGCTGGAACGCCGGCTCCTCGGCGCGCACGGCCAGCCACCCCGCGAAATGGATCAGCCGCAGCGTCCTCAGGGACTCGACCAGCGCAAGCTCGACGGGGTCGAACTCGCGGAAGGCGGTGTAGCCCTCCAGCAGGGCCGCCAGCGATATCTCGCGCTCCTCGCGCTCGCCGGGGAGGAACATCCACAGGTCCTGGATCGCCGGCCCGGAGCGCGCGTCGTCGAGATCCACGACGCTCGGGCCCTCGTCGCGCCAGAGCACGTTTCCGGGGTGGAAGTCGCCGTGCAGGCGCAGGCGCCGGGCCGGCGTCGCCGCGACGATGGTCTCGATGCGATCGAGGAGATGGGCGGTCAGCGTCGAGTATGCCTCGACGAGCTCCGGTGGCAGCAGCGAGCCCCCCAGGACCGACGCGCGCGGCTCGCGGCCGAACGAGTCCACATCGAGGGCGGGCCGGTGCGCGAAGGGGCGCGTGGCGGCGACATTGTGCAGGCGCCCGAGAAACCGCCCGAGCACGGTCAGTGCCGCGGGGTCGTCCAGCGGTGGTGCGTGCCCGCCGCGCCGGGGATACACCGCGAAGCGGAAGCCGCCATGGCGGTGCAGCGTGCGCCCGTCGACCACGAGCGGAGCAACGAGCGGGATCTCGTGCTCCATGCACTCGGCGGCGAGCGCGTGCTCCTCGTCGATCTGCGCATCGCTCCAGCGGCCGTTGCGGTAGAACTTCGCGATCACCGGGTCGGTGTCGGCGATCCCGACCTGGTACACCCGGTTCTCGAAGCTGTTGAGCTGCAGCAGGCGGCCGTCCACCTCGAAACCGAGCGCCTCGACGGCGTCGAGTACGGCGCCGGGGTCGAGGTCGGCGAAGGTCGGTGTCTGCGTCATCATGCGGCCGCTGGGTTGCGCGAGCGCATGCTAGCATTCCCGGGGCGATACCGACGCGGGAACCGCCCCGCCTCTGCCCGAATGCCGGGAGCCGAACCTTGATCCTGAACACCGACCGCTTCCACCGCCTGCTCGACCGGGCCGACGACCTCATGGCGCGGATCGAGCGCGTATTGCCGGAGCCCGCGCCGCCGACCCCCAAGGGTGACGCGATCGCCTGGCGCTGGCGCCGCGCCGCGCGCCATGGCGGCGGCTTCGTGCCCGTGTACCGGCCGGCGACCGTGGGCCTGGAGGACCTGCACGGGATCGACGATCAGAAGGCGGCCCTCGGGCGGAACACGCGCCAGTTCGTCCGGGGCCTGCCCTGCAACAACGCGCTCCTGTGGGGCGCGCGCGGGACGGGCAAGTCGTCGCTCGTGAAGGCGTTGCTCGGCGCGCTGGCGGACGATGGGCTGCGCCTGATCGAGGTGGATGCGACCGATCTCGTGGATCTGCCCGATGTCGTCGAGCCCCTTGCGGGGCGCAACGAGCGCTTCATCGTGTTCGCGGACGATCTTGCCTTCGATGCCGACGACCCCGGCTATCGCGCCCTCAAGGCCGTGCTCGAGGGCTCCGTGGCCGGCGCGCCCGACAACGTCGTCATCTACGCGACCTCGAACCGGCGCCACCTGATGCCCGAATTCATGGACGAGAACCGCGACGCCCGGGTCGTCGATGGCGAGATCCACCCGGGCGAGACCATCGAGGAAAAGGTGTCGCTCAGCGAGCGCTTCGGCCTGTGGTTGTCGTTCCACCCGTTCCGCCAGGACCAGTATCTCGACATCGCGCGCTCGTGGCTGGCCCACGTCGATCCGGGGGTGCCCTTCGACGACGCCGCGCAGCAGGCGGCGCTGCAATGGGCGCTGGTGCGCGGCTCGCGCAGCGGCCGCGTGGCCCGGCAGTTCGCGCTGGACTGGGCCGGCCGCGCGCGCCTCGACACTCCCTGAGAGGGCGCTCACCCTTCGCCGCGATCCCTCGACGCGCGTGCCGCGCGGCCGGCCACACCGCCCCGGACTGTTAGACTGCGCGGGCATTCACTGCCCATGGAGTCTTCATGCGCATCGCCATTTTCCTGCTCACGGTCACACTGACCGCGGCCGCGCCCTGTTTCGCCGCCGACTCGAACGCCGCCGGCACCGACGACGCCGGCTCGCAGGCCGACAAGCCCACCCAGGCAGAGCTGGCCGCCGCAGAGCTGGCCGCCGGCAAGCGCCTGGCCGACACGCTGATCACCCCCGGCCTGGTCGATGGCCTGGTCAACGGCATGGTCCAGCGGATGGTCCAGCGCCAGTCCAACCTCAAGCCCTACAGCGACACCATCACCGACTTCTACAAGCGCTACGCCGGTGCCGACGAGATGAGCGACTTCATGGCGCGCGTCTACGCGCGGAACCTGAGCGTCAAGGAAATGAAGGACATCAACGATTTCTACGACACGCCGACGGGGCACAAGGCCATGCGCATGATCCCGCGCACGCTTCAGCTCGCCGCGCAGTGGAGCCGCCGGAAGGTGATGCAGCACCGCGCGGAGCTGGTCTCGGCCATGAAGCAGGAGGCGGCGAAGCAGCAGCCGGGGGCGTCCGACAGCGCCGGTGGCGACAGCGCGGGCAATGACGCCGCGGCTGCGCAGTGACCAAGGCCGCCGCCGGTGCGCCCGCGACCTGCGATCTCTGCGACGCCTGGCCGGAGCGGGTGCGGGTGCTGGCGCCCGGCTTCGCGAGCTTCGGCGGCCGGCGCCGCTTCCACGGCGAAGTCGCAACCGTGCGCTGTCTCGAGGACAACTCGAAGGTGCGCGAGCAGGTCGCCTCGCCGGGGCGCGGGCGTGTGCTCGTGGTCGATGGCGGCGGGTCGCTGCGCTGTGCGCTAATGGGGGACCGGGTCGCCGGTGATGCCCTGGCCAACGGCTGGGCCGGTTTCCTGATCAATGGTTGCATTCGCGATGTCGAGGCGGTGCGTGCGCTCGGGATCGGCGTGTATGCGCTCGCCCCGATGCCGCGCAAGAGCGAGAAGCGCAACCGCGGTGAGGTGGACGTGCCCGTGTCCTTCGGCGGCACCACCTTCCGCCCGGGTGACTGGGTCTACTGCGATGAGGACGGCGTCGTCGTGTCGGACGCCGCGCTCGACCTGCCGGTGGACTGAGGCGCGTCTTCGGTTTCGCCGCAGGTCGCGGTCGCGCAGAACCGGATGTCGGCATAGCAGGCGGCAGCCTCGGAAGCGGTGTTGTCGGCGTCGGTCATGATCGCGACGGCATCGATCGTGTCGGCGCGGTCGCCGAACGCCGCATCCCAGTCAGCGCGCACGTTGCGCGTGTGCGTGACCCAGCCGCGGGGTGCGCCCGCGTCGACCGCCTGCAGGATCGCGCGCCCGGTGAACGCGTTCGGCCAGCGCGTGTCCACCGGCTGCCGGCGGGACCAGACGTAATTGAGCGCATGCGCGGTCAGGCGGCCGAGCAGGCCCTCGCGCACGACGTAGATCCGGGCGGCGTAGTCGTCGCCGGCCTTGCTCGTCTCGGCGGCGCTCCCCTGCGGAAGGATCCGGGCCTTCCAGGTCCAGCGCAGGTAGGGCGTGCGATCGAGATCGACGTCGACCTCGCGGATCAGCGCGGACGCGCTCGCCTTCGCCCGCGCGCAGAGGGCACGTCGGCCGTCGATCTCGACCGGCCGGTACTCGGTGTCGCCCGCGAACGAGCGGGGCTTCCAGTCGCCGTTTCCGGGTGCGAGGAAATCGTCGACCACGAACGGCGCGGCCTGCGCCGTGGCGGATGCGACCAGCAGTGCCAGCGCCGCGGCCCGGCGCGCGGCGCAGGGCGGGCGCGTGATCAGCTCTCTCCGCTCGCCTGTTGCCATTCCGCGGTCGTGTGGGCGCGAATCGCCAGTGCGTGGACCTCGCCGGACTTGATGCGGTCCTCGAGCGCCGCGTTGACCATGCGGTGCCTGGTGAGCAGGCTCTTGCCCTCGAATGCATCGCTCACGACGGTCGCCGTGAAATGGCTGCCGTCGCCGGTCACGCTGGCCCGGGCGTCGGGAATGTGGTTCTCGATCTCGCGGGCGTATTCGTCGGTCTGGGTCATGCGGGCTCCTGCGGTTGGCAGGGGGATTGTACCGGGTGCGAGGTGGTGGCGTCGCCCGGCCGTCGTCAGGCGGACGGAACCGGTCGAGTTCGAACGAACCGACTCGGCCCGGGAAGCGTCACGAGCGAAACGTGGCACCCGGGGACACCACAGCGCGGAGCGCCCGAAAGCCTACAGGCTTCGAATCTCCACGTGCTCGATCCCGACGAACTCCTCGACCAGGGGCATCAGTCCAAGGATCTGCCGCTGGATCCGGTCGGAGACGAGCAGCGTGCGGTCGACGCCCTCGGTCCAGCCGTAGATGGAATGCGTCAGTTCCTCGGCCGTGCGCACGTTGTGCTGGATGTCGTGCAGCAGCTTGCGGCACTCCGACGGAGTGGGCTGCACGCCGAGCGCGCGGAAGAGCCCGCCGAGCGCGACCATCATCTCGGCGGCCTCGGGGCCGAGGCCGAAATCCTCGGGCGTATAGTCGCTGTCGCCCACGGACGCGCGCGGTATCCAGGCACTGAAGCTCGCCTTCTGCAGCGAGTGGTACAGGGGCTCCTCGGAGATGAGCAGCACGATCAGGTTCTGCGGGTTCGCCACGGACACGGCGTCGCGGAAGTTCCACTCGCGCTCGACCAGGAAGTTGTACAGGCGGATGTGCTCGCGAAAGTCCGCGGCCTGGAGCTGGTCCAGGATGAGTACGGTCTTCTCGCCCTCGGAATAGGCGCAGGCGTCACTCATCGCGCGCTCGAAGGCGGGGATCGGCGGCTCCTGCCGGCCGTGCTCGTCGCGGCTGGGCGGCGGGACGACCTTCGGGGGCGGGTCGTTGACCTGCGTGAAGTCGTGATAGACGCAGCGCGGATATTCGAGCGCCCCGGCCAGCGCGGTGGCGAACGCGGTCTTGCGCCGCCCCGAGTCGCCCTCGACGCTCAGCGCCGGGATCTGCTCGGTGGGCTGCGACAGCAGGCAGCGCAGGTGATACGCGTAGTCGATATTCGACTCGAACCCGTGGGCCGCCAGGTTCTCGCGCAGATTCGCCATCGTCGCCTCCGCTTGCGACCGGTTGCCCGCCCAGTCTACCGCGCGTGCGGCGCGCCGGGTCGCCGTCGATCGGCCCGCTGCTGCCGATCAACGATAGCGCAGCGACAGATCGAGTGCCGTGATGTCCTTGGTCAGTGCGCCGACCGAGATGCAGTCCACGCCGGTCGACGCGATTTCGCGCACGGTCTCCAGTGACACGCCGCCCGAAGCCTCCAGCCGCGCCCGGCCGGCATTCTCGGCGCAGGCCGCGCGCATGCCGTCGAGGTCGAAGTTGTCGAGCAGCAGCCGATCGGCGCCGGCGGCCAGGGCCTCGCGGACCTGCGCCAGCGTCTCGACCTCGACTGTCAGGGGCGTATCGGGGTGGACCGCCCGCAGCGCACGCACGGCCGCGCCGATGCCGCCGGCCGCGTGCAGGTGGTTTTCCTTGAGCATCGCCTCGTCGAACAGCCCCATGCGGTGGTTCACGCCACCGCCGCAGCGCACGGCGTACCTTTCCGCCGCGCGCAGGCCCGGCAGCGTCTTGCGCGTGTCGAGGATCGCGACGCCGGTGCCCGCGACGGCATCCACGCAGTGGCGCGTCGCGGTCGCCACGCCCGACAGCAGTTGGAGAAAGTTGAGCGCCGTGCGTTCCGCGGCGAGCAGCCCGCGGGCCGGACCCTCGAGGTCGCAGAGCGCGGTGTCGGCGGCGACGCGCCCGCCCTCGGTCACGTGCCACGTGACCCGGGTGGACGGGTCCAGCCGGCGGAACACCGCATCGAACCACGGGCGCCCGCAGATCACCCCCGCCGCGCGCGCGACCACCGTGGCCCGCTCGACGCGTTCCGCGGGGATGGCGGCGGCGGACAGGTCGCCGCTGCCGAGGTCCTCGGCGAGGGCGCGCGCAACGTCGGTCTCGACGGTATCGGGCGGTGCGTTCATCGTGTTTCCGGGAAGGGGTGCAGGCGCATTGCACGACAAGCCGCGCGTGCGGGCAAGACCGATACATCGGCATTGGGCCGGCCGCGGTCGCGCGGGTACACTGCGACTGATCCGAACCCGGGCCGGCGTCGCTCGCCAGGCGCCACGTGCGGGTCCCCGCCGAGCGACGCCTGGCCGGCGTTCGAATCGGTACGCCCGTCTGCCGGAGGATGAACGTGACCGAGTCCCGCAATGCCCGGGGTGCCTACCCGGCCACGCGCATGCGCCGCATGCGCCGCGACGAGTTCTCGCGGCGTCTGATGCGCGAACACGTGCTGACGCCCGCCGACCTGATCTGGCCCGTGTTCGTGTGCGAGGGCACGGGCCTGCGCGAGCCCGTGCCCTCCATGCCCGGCGTCGAGCGGCTGTCCGTGGACACGCTGGTAGCCGCCGCCCGGGACGCGGAGGCACTCGGCATCCCGGCGATCATGCTGTTTCCCGTGACGCCCGCGGCGGCCAAGAGCCCGGGGGCCGAGGCGGCCTGGGCCCCGGACGGCATCGTCCAGCGCGCCATCCGCGCCCTGCGGGAATCGTGCCCCGGGCTCGGCGTGATGACCGACGTGGCCCTGGACCCGTACACCACCCACGGCCAGGACGGGCTGCTCGACGACGCCGGCTACGTCGTGAACGACCCGACGGTCGACGCGCTCGTGCGCCAGGCGCTGTCGCACGCGGAGGCGGGCGCGCACGTCGTGTCGCCCTCCGACATGATGGACGGCCGCATCGGCGCGGTCCGGTCCGCGCTCGAGGCCGCGGGCCACGTCAACGTGCGCATCCTCGCGTATTCGGCCAAGTACGCCTCGAGCTTCTATGGCCCGTTCCGCGATGCCGTCGGATCGGCCGGGAACCTCGGCGGCGGCGGCAAGCACAGCTACCAGATGGATCCGGGCAACACCGACGAGGCCCTGCGCGAGGTCGCGCTCGACCTCGACGAGGGTGCGGACATGGTCATGATCAAGCCCGGCATGCCCTGCCTCGATGTCGTGCGGCGCGTGCACGAGCGCTTCGGCGTGCCGACGTTCGTCTACCAGGTGAGCGGCGAATACGCGATGCTCAAGGCCGCCTTCGCCAACGGCTGGCTGGACGAGCGGAGCTGCGTGCTCGAGGCACTGCTCGGCTTCAAGCGCGCCGGTGCCGACGGCATCCTCACGTATTTCGCGCGCGACGTCGCGCGCTGGCTCGCGGCCTGACGGGTGTCGGCCGACGCTTGAACCCGCGCCCGAGTGCACCCATGTGAGTACTCGGGCGTGCAACCTGTGCGTTGCGGAGAGCTGCATCGGGCCGTGGAGTACAAGGACTACTACAGCATCATGGGCGTCGCCCGCGACGCCTCCCAGGACGAGATCAGGCGCGCCTATCGCAAGCTCGCGCGCAAGTATCATCCGGACGTCAGCAAGGAGCCGGACGCCGAGGACCGCTTCCAGGAGATGCAGGAGGCGTACGAGGTCCTGAAGGACCCGGAGAAGCGGGCCGCCTACGACCAGCTCGGGCAGGACTGGCGTGCGGGCCAGGATTTCCGGCCGCCGCCCGGCTGGGATTCCGGCTTCGAGTTCAGTGGCGGCGGATTCACGGACGCCGACGCGGGCGCGTTCTCGGATTTCTTCGAGTCGCTGTTCGGCCGCGGCTCCTCCTACGGCCACGCGCACGGCTTCGGTGGCTTCCACGGGCGTGGCCAGGACCACTTCGCGCGCGTCGAGCTCACGCTGGAGGAGGCCTACCGGGGCGGCACGCGCCAGCTCACCCTCCAGTCGCCGTCGGTCGACGCCCACGGCCGGGTGCAGACCGAGCCGCGCACGCTCAACGTGCGGATTCCCGCGGGCGTGACGGAGGGCCAGCAGATCCGGCTGTCGGGCCAGGGTGGGTCCGGGGTCGGCAAGGGAGGCTCGGGCGATCTGTACCTGGAGGTCGCGATCCGGCCGCACGCGCTGTTCCGCACGGAGGGCCGGGACATCCATCTCGAACTGCCGATCGCGCCCTGGGAAGCCGCGCTCGGGGCGACGGTGACCGTGCCCACGCTCGGCGGTGACGTCGATGCCCGCATCCAGCCGGGCGCGCGCAGCGGCCAGCGCCTCCGGCTCAAGGGCCGGGGTCTGCCGGGGTCTCCTCCCGGCGACCAGTATCTGCAACTGCGGATCGTGGCACCGCCGCCGCGCAACGACGCCGATCGCAATCTGTACGAGCGGATGCGCGAACAGATGGACTTCGATCCGCGCGCGAGCCTGCGCCGGAGTGCGGCATGACGGAGCACGACGAGCCCTTGCAGGCCGAGGCACTGGACGCGGCCGCGGCACTGACCCTGTTGCAGCTGTGCCGCGTATTCGATGTGCATGCCGATTACGTCATCGAGCTCGTGGAGGTCGGCGTCGTCGAGCCGGCCGAGGGACATCGGCCCGCCGAGTGGCGCTTCCCCGCGCAGGCACTGGTGCGTATGCGTCGCGCCCTGCGCTGGCACCGCGAACTCGCCGTCGATCCGGCCGGCGCGGCCCTTGCGCTGGATCTGCTGGAAGAGGTGGAGATGCTGCGCGCGCGGCTGCGCGCGCTCGATCCGGGCGGGGACGGCTGAATCCGCGCCGGCGCCGCAACACCGCCCGGGGCCAGAATCGGCCGAACCCCAAGGGGTCAGGCTTGCAAGGGCGCCCTTGCGGCGCGTTGCGAAGCCTGACCGTATTCGCCGATACGGCGCGGCGCTTCGCGCCTTGCAATGCCGCCCTTGCAAGCCTGACGCGACCGCAATGGATTAATCAGACCTTCCCTTGCGGTCCCCGCCGGTCGCGAGCACGCGTCCGGGCCGCCGCAGCATCTGCTCCTCGAATGCGGCCGGCGACAGTGGTCGCGCGATCAGGAATCCCTGGACCTCGTCGCATCCCTGCAGGCGCACCGCTTCCAGCTGGTGCTCGTCTTCCACGCCCTCGGCGACCACGCGCAGCTTGAGGGCGTGCGCCAGGCCAACGATGCCGCCGACCAGCACGCGGTCATTGTCGTAGTGGCCGGCGTCGGCGACGAAGGTGCGGTCGAGCTTGACGCTGTCGAGGGGGAACCGTTGCAGGTAGGCCAGCGATGAATACCCGGTGCCGAAGTCGTCGAGGGCGATCGAGATGCCCATGTCGCGCAGCTGACCGAGCAGCCGGCTGGCATCGTCGGGCCGTTGCATGATCGCGCTCTCGGTGATCTCCAGTTCGAGCAGGTGCGGCGCCAGGCCCGTGCGCTCGAGCACCTGGCCCACCCGGTCCGGCAGGTTCGGATGCTCGAACTGCCGCCCGGACACGTTCACCGACACCTTGAGCGGCGGGAAGCCCTCCTGGAGCCATGCGCGGCTCTGGCGGCAGGCGCGCTCCAGGATCCACAGGCCGATCTCGTGGATCGTGCCGTTGGCCTCCGCCAGCGGGATGAAGTCGGCCGGCGACACCGATCCCCGGACCGGGTGATTCCATCGCAGCAGGGCCTCCATGCCGACGACACGGCCGCTGTCCAGTGCCACACGCGGCTGATAGACGACATCGAACTGGTCGCGCTCCAGCGCCAGGCGCAGGTCGTTCTCGAGCTCCATGCGCCGCGTGACGATGGCCTCCATGCCCTGCTCGTAGAAGCGGTAGCCGTCGCCACGCTCCTTGGCGCGGAACATCGCCGTGTCCGCGTGCTTCATGAGCGTACCGATGTCGTCGCCGTCGTCCGGGTAGAGCGAGATGCCGATGGACGTCGCCACGTGCACCTCGTGGCCGTGGAAGGTGAACGGCCGCGCGATCACCCGGCAGATCTTGCGCGCGACGGACGACGCGATGTCGCCCGAGGGCAGGTGGGTCATGATCAGGGCGAACTCGTCGCCGCCCAGGCGCGCGAGCAGGTCATCGGAGCGGATGCAGCCGACGATCCGTTCCGCCGCGGCCTTGAGCAGCAGGTCGCCGACCTCGTGGCCCATCGTGTCGTTGACCAGCTTGAAGCGGTCCAGGTCGAGAAAGAGGATCGCGGACCGGCCCTCGGCCGTTCGCGGGTCCGCGAGGATCGCGCCGAGCCGTTCCATGAAATACGTGCGATTCGGCAGGCCGGTCAGCGCATCCTGGTACGCGAGCTGGCGCACGTCGCGCTCGGCCCGACGGGCGCCGAGCAGGCCGCCGACGCGCTGGCGCAGCACGCCGAAGTGCACCGGCTTGGCAATGTAATCCGTGGCGCCCGCCTCGAACGCGCGCTCGATGAATTCCTGCTCCTCGAGCGCGGTCACGATGAGGATCGGCAGCGCCTCGGCCCCGGGCAGTCGCCGGATGTGCATGCACGCGGTGAAGCCGTCCATGTTGGGCATGCGTCCGTCCATGAGCACGAGGTCCGGCAACTGGCGCCGGCACAGCGCCAGTGCCTGGGAGCCGTCCGCCGCCTCTTCCACCACGTGTCCGTCGCGCTCGAGCGCCTGGCGCAGCGCATTGCGCAGTGTACGGTCATCGTCCACGACCAGTACGTGCTGGGCATCCTCGGTCGGCGCCGGGCGTTGCACGGCCGGCCCCGAAAGCGTATTGCGCAAGCGATGCCGCAGCCGGTCGGCGGCGGCATCGAGCTGGGTCGCCAGTTCCCGGGCCTCGTCGAAGCGGCCCATGCGGCCTGCGTCCTCGATCTGCTTGCACAGGGTCGCCAGGCGCTCGCCGCCGACGTTCTGGCTCGATCCGCGCAGCGTGTGTGCCTGTTCGGACATCGTGCGGCTGTCACCGTGGTCCAGCGCCGTGCGGATGGCCCCGATGTACAGCGGCATGTCGGCGAGGAAGCTGTCGATGATCCCGGCAAACGCATCGCCCAGGTGGGACTGCATTTCCTCGAACGTGCCCCGGTCGAGCGTCCCGTCATCGGGGCCGGTTGCCGCCTCCGGCGCGGCGGCGGCCATCGCGCCCGGGTCGCCCAGGCGCCCGCCCAGCCAGTACTCGAGCTTGCCCCGCAGCGTCGCCACCTTGATCGGCTTGGCCAGGTAGTCGTCCATCCCGGCCGCGAGGCAGCGGCTCCAGATCCCCTCGCGCACCGTGGCCGTGAGGGCGACGATCGGCACGCGCGGGCCTGCACCCTCGGCGGCGCGGATCCGGCGCGTCGCCTCGAATCCGTCGACGACCGGCATGTTGCAGTCCATGAGCACGGCGTCGAAGTCGGTCGCGGCTGCGGCGGTCACGGCCGCCTCGCCGGAGGCGACGATCTCGCAGGTGCACCCCAGGCGCTCGAGCATGGCGGCGGCGACACGCTGGTTGGCGGTGTTGTCCTCGACCACGAGCACGTGCGCGGTGGGCCGCGCGTACCCGGACGCCGCCGGCTCCTCGATGCCCATGCCGGGTGCGATCTCCCGGCGCGTCTGCCGGCGCGCGCCGAGGACGGCGGCGTACAGCGCCCCGGTGTCGACTGGGCGGCGCAGGTCGGCGGCGAGGTCGCCCGGGTCCGGCGCCTGGGCCGACGTGCCGGATCCCACGGTGATCACCTTCAGCTCGCGCAGCGCGGGCTCGCGGACCACGCGGACGGCCAGGCCCTCGCCGTTCGACCCGCGGAAATCCTCGTCGATGATCGCGATCTCGAAGGGGTCGGCGGTGCCTGCGTCGAGCAGCAGGCGCTCCACGTCGGTCGGACAGTTCGTGCACGTGACCTGCAGCCCCCACTCGCGCAACGCGTGTTCCAGCGTCTCGCGCTCCCCCGAATCGTCGATCGCGAGCAGCACGCGCAGCCCGGCGAGCAGGCTGCGTCCGCCGTCTCCGGAGGTCAGCGACGACTCCGTCACTGGTATGTGGAACCAGAAGCGGCTGCCGCGTTCCGGTTCACTGTCGACCCCGATCTCGCCCCCCATCAGGCCCACGAGCTGCCGGCAGATCGTCAGGCCGAGGCCGGTGCCGCCGTAGCGGCGCGAGGTCGAGCCATCCTGCTGCGTGAATGCCTCGAAGACGCGTTCGTGCATCTCCGGTGCGATGCCGATCCCGGTATCGATCACGCTGAACTCGAGCTGCAGCCGGGTGCCGGCGCGACGCGAGGCCCGGAGATCGATCGATACGCTCCCCTCGTCGGTGAACTTGATCGCGTTGGCCACGAGGTTGATGAGGATCTGGCGCACGCGGTCGCCGTCGCCGCGGATGGCCGTGGGCACGGCCGGGTCGATCCGGTAGTCGAGTCGAATCTCCTTGCGCAGCGCCTGGTTCGACAGCATGCGCACCACGTCGTCGAGCGTGTCGTGCGGGTAGAAGTCGACCGGCTGCAGCTCGAGTCGGCCCGACTCGGTACGCGAGAAGTCGAGGATGTCGTCGATCAGGCGCAGCAGGGACTCGCTGGAGCTGCGCGCGACGCCGACGTACTCGCGCTGCTGCGGGCTGAGCTCGAGGCCTTCCAGGAGCTCGAGCATGCCGAGGATGCTGTTCATGGGGGTGCGCAGCTCATGGCTGACGTTGGCCGCGAACTCGCCCTTCACGCGCGCCGATTCCAGCGCTGTGTCACGGGCCCGCTTGAGCTCCGCCTCGCGCACCTCGAGCACGTCCATCATGGTGTTGAATGCGGACTCCATGCGCACGATGTCCCTCGGACCGGCGAGCTCCGCGCGAACGTGCGTGTCGCCGGCCTGGGCCCGGCCCATGATGGTGGCCAGCTTGCCGAGGGGATCCGTCATCCGCCGCGTGATCGCGAGCAGCACGAGCAGCAGGAGCATGGCGAGCGCCAGCGCGACACCGACGTTGCCCTGCAGGATGTCCGCGGCCGTGGACTTCAGCGTGTCCTTGCCCATCACCAGGCGCACGTATCCGAGCTGGTCCGGCTCGCGCACGGGGCTGTAGAACGGGAACTCGTCGTCGCGCGAGTCGGAACCGGTCACCACCGGCGCAACGAAATACCACGCCGAATCGGTCTCCGCGACGAGCGCGACCCGGTTCGTCCGCTCGCGGTAATCGATCTCCGGGACGGTCGGCGACCCGCGGTGCAGCAGTTCGGTGCCGTCGGCCGAGTACACGGAGACGCCGCGCACATCGGGGAAATCGAGCGTGCCGAGCGCCGCTTCCTCCGCGTTCGCGCCACTGGCGTACAGCACCGCGAGTCGGCTCTGGTTCGCCAGCGTCGCGGTGACGCGTCGTCCCTGCGCCACGAGCGTGTCGCGCACGGTCCGGGTCGAGAGCTGGCTCGTCACCAGGGACGAGGCGAGCGCGAGCACGACGATCCCGGCCGTGAACGCGACCGCGAGCTGCGTGCGGAAGCCGATGCGCTTGCCGCTCAGTGCCTGTGCCGGGCCTGTGTGTCCGTTGTCGCTCATCGTGTGCTCATGGACTCGGGAACACGACGTCGAAGTTGCGTCGCGTGGGCCCGTCGATCGGCAGGCCCAGGTGCGCCGCCGTGCGCACGTTGACGGCGATGCGCACGGACTCGAGCGGCAGCAGCCGGTGCGGACGGTCGGGATGCGCGAGCCGGTTCTCGGCCATGCGCGCGAGGTGGGTGCCCATCGCGCCATGATCCGGGTACAGGGCGAACAGGACACCGCGCTTCACGTGGGACGGGTTGTTCGAGATCACGACGCGGTCGCGGTTCCAGGACTGCTCCAGGATCAGTGGCAACAGCGTCTGGTCGTCGACGAGAGCGTCGTTGCGCAGGAGCCAGAGCGCCCGATCGGTGGCCCCGTGTGCATCCAGGATGTCGCGGTATGCCCTGGCTGCCGCCTGCAGGCCCTGTGCCGCGCGCGTGTCGAGCTTGATTCCGGTGGCCGCTGCCGCGGCGCGTGCCCGCTCGATGATCCAGTCGTCCTTCCCGGGTTGGTAGAGCACGTAGACCGAGTCGACCCGCGGCGCGATCTCGCGCAGGCGATCGAATACGAGCCGCGGCGCGGGCGTCAGCGACAGTGCGTCCACGCCGTCGACATCGTCGGGAGCGAACGCGGCGGCGCCGGCCACGATGGGCCGGGCACCGGCGGACCGGCGCGCCAGGCGCAGGGCACCTTGGCCGAGCGCGATGACGAGGTCCGCCCCGGTGGAATCGATCCATGCGGACACGGATTCGGCGGTGGCCGTTTCCTGCACCGCGCGGGTGGCCGCGGCGGCATCGAGCCCGTGGTCAATGCCGTCCACGATCTGCTCGAACACGCGGCGGTAGGGTTCGCCCACTGCCGGATAGAGCACGGCGACGCGCGGCGCGTCGCCGTGGGCGCGCGGTGGTGCGAGACCCGCGGCCAGCGCGGCGAGCAGGAGTCCGCAGCACAGCGCGCGAGCACCGGACCTGCCGCAGGGGAAGGGCATTCAGGGGCGACTCCCCGCGGCGGGTACGCCCCGCTCCGCGGGACCGGTGTACTCGACGTCGTCACAGCGCATGGGCAGGAAGGTCTCGGCCGGGTTGTCGGCCGCTTCCGCATAACAGGCGTGAATCCCGCCGTTCACGCAGGTCGCGTACAGGCGGTAGATCTCCTCGACCGAGAAGCCCTGGTCCGACAGGAAGGCCATGATGTAGCCGGCCAGGTTGATGCTCTCGTGATGCCGCTCCCAGAGGACCGCCTCGATGTCGTACGCCAGGGCCAGGTGCGGTCCCGTCTCGAAGCCGAGCCCGGTGGCGACGCGCTGCATGGCCTCGATGCGCTCGTCCGCGGGCGCGAGCGGCCGCGAGTAGCCGACCGCGACCACGCGGCGGCCGCGCACGGCCGTCTCCGCGACGATACGCTCGGTGGTCCAGCCGGCGCGCGAGAGTTCCAGTGCGCGCTGGATGAAGCGGGTCGACGAGCGCACCGTGCCGGGTCCGTACATGCGCGAGTCGGCGGCCATCACGCCCGCCGCGATCGACGCCACCGGCGAGGCACGGACCGAGCCGCCCAGCGCGCCGATCTGGTTGCACCAGATCCGCGCGTCCGGCCAGCTCATGCACATGAAGGTGGCCTCGAGCCAGTCGCCCAGGCGTTTCTCCGGCAGCCGGCCCGTGACGTTCAGCACGAGGTTCTGGAAGAAGGTGACGTGGCCCACCAGTTGCCGCAGGAGGTCGTACCCGTGGCTGTAGATGACCTGCCCGGGGCGCCACGCACCCTTGCGCGTGCGGATGATCCCGCGATTGCGGTCCCACGGGGCGGTCGCCGGCTCATTCGTCCTCGATGACATGATGTTCCTCGTCGGGCAGTGGCATGGCGGTGGTGGGACGACCCGTCATTTCCGCCCCGTGGGCGAGCAGCCCGGCGGCCCCGGCGAGCTGGAACACGCCCGGGCCACAGCGCGGCGGCAGCCCGAGGTCGAGCAGCGCCGCCGCCGCGACGCCGGTGATACGCCAGCCGTGGCCCCCGTCCGACAGCGTCTCGGCGAAGCGTCGACCCCACTCGAGCGCGAGGCCGGCGGCCGCCATCCCGGACAGTCGCTCCGCGAGGCGGGCGGCCATCGGATCGACGCCGCCGAAGCGGCTGCCGAAGCCCGGCGCGGGTGCGTCCTCGGCGTACGGCGCCGTGCGACACGACGCGGCGGTCTCCCCCGGGTCCGTGCGTCGGTGTCGCTGCAGGAAGCCCATGGCGTCCGCGACCTCCCCGGCGCCCAGGTGCTTGCCGCCGAGCAGGGACAGCCCGATCGGCAGCAGGTGCACCGGATCGGCCTTCGACACCGCGGCCGCCATGGTGCCGCGGGTCGCCGGGTGCCGTGGGCCGGGATTGGAGAGCGCCACCAGCAGGGTCGCAAACAGTTCCGATTGCGCCTCGGTCGGCAGCTCGCCGGCGATCAGCAGCCACACCATGGAATCGAACGACACGCGGCCGGCGAGCGCCTCGAGGTCGTAGCCGTGGCACAGGCAGCGCGCCGCGACGTAGGGGTTGGCCGCCGACGGCTCTTCGTACCAGATGGCGGTCCGGGGCCGGTCGGTGAAGTGCTCCGCGCGGCGGCGGACCTCGGGATCGATGCTTCGGGCCATGGCGTCAGAATCTCGTGTGCAGGCTGAGGTAGATCGCGCGCCCCCGGATCGGGTAGTCACCCGGGACCAGGGCACCCGCGGGTGCATTCGGCTCGAATGGGCTCGGGACCACGGCGGACTGGTCGAACAGGTTCGTGACCAGCAGGTCGGCGGCCCAGGATTCCGTCACGCTCTGCCGGCGGATGTCGAGCGAGGTGAGCGTGTAGTCGTCCGGTGCGGCCCGCGGATCGCCCGGGGCCCGCCGGCGGTCGGCGACCCGGTTCACGCGTACGTCGGCACTCCACTGCGGGGAGAAATTCCAGCGCGAATGCAACGTGAGCTGGCTGCCGGGTGCATTCGCCAGGCGCTGGTCGGTCCGCCGGTCCATGGAGCGCTGGAGCGCCAGGCTGCCGCCCAGCTGCCAGGCGTCCGTGGGGGTCCAGTCCGTTTCGAGTTCGAGCCCGTGACCGTCGATGCCCCGCGTGTTCCGCGCCTCCGCCGGGGCCCCGCCGCCCTGCGGCACGAACTGGATGAGGTCGTGGATGCGGTAGAGATAGGTGCTGGCGCTGGCGTGCAGGTCCGGCCGCGGCTGGTAGTCCAGCGCCAGCTCCACGGTGTTGATCACCTCCGGATCGAGCTTGTCGTTGCCGACGATCACCGGATTGTTCTGGGTGAACAGCTCCGCGAACGAGGGCGCGCGGAAGGCGCGGCCGTAGAGCAGCTTCGCGGTCAGGTCGTGGCGGACGTTGTACACGAGCGCGAGGCGCGGGTTCACGGTCGTGCCGAAGTCGGAAAAATGGTCCGCGCGCAGGCCGGAGGTGAGGTTCCAGTCGGCGGCCAGCCGCCACTCGTCCTGGACGAGTCCGTAGTAGACGGTGCGATCCTCGGGGCGGATGTAGATGTCGTTCGTGCCCGTGACGTCGGTCAGCGTGCCGTCCACCGTAGAGGTCGTGGAGGGGTCGAGTACGCCGGGGCCGTAGTTCTTGCGCTCGGCCGGATCGAGCTTGGCGTAGTGGATACCCGTGCCGAGCCGGAGCACGTGCGCCGGCGCTCCCGTCCACGTGGCGCTGAAGTCGAGCCGGGCATGGTCTTCGTAGACCTCGGGATTGCCGATCAGGCCGTCGGTGAACCGCACGTCGGAGGACGACGCCGGATCGATGTTGCCGTCGCTCCCGATCGGGAGGTCCGCGCCGGGCGGATAGAGCACCTGGCGCGAGCGGGCGTTCACGTCGAGGTAGCTGAACCGGGTCTGGCTGCTCCAGTGGGATCCGTCGGCCGGCGTCCGCCAGGTGAAGTCCGCCAGCGTGCTGCCGACCTTCGCCTCGCCAACCGGGTCCAGCGCCTGCGCCAGGCCCGGGCCGACGCCGACGTCGCGGAGCTGCCAGTTCCACAGGTGCGCGGTCCAGTGCGCGCCGTCCAGTTCGAGGCGGGTGTCGAGGCGGCGGTAGCCGGTCGAGAGCGGGCCCGGGGCCAGGGACGCGTTGGTGCCCTGCAGGCGGTCGAAGATGGTCTGCGCATCACTGGAGATGGTGCGGCCGTGGTCGCCGCTGGAATCCTGGTACTCCAGGCTCAGCCCGACGTCGACGTCGCCCCAGTGGCCGCTCTGCAGGATCCAGGCGGCGTCCGAGTCGAACGAGCCCCGGCGGACGCCGACCTCGGTGCCGTCGATCTCGTCGGGCGTGCGCGTGATGATGTTGATCACCCCGGCGAACGCGTCGGCCCCGTAGAGCGCCGATCCGGGACCGCGGATGATCTCGATGCGCTGGATCGACGCCAGCGGGATGTGGCTGCTGAATCCGCGGTCGCCCTGGAAGACCTGCGTCATGGGCACGCCGTTGACGAGCATCAGGACCTGCGGGTTCTTGTCCGTGTGGATGCCCCGGATCGAGATGATCGGGAACAGTCGGTACGAGGAACGCGATACGTGTATGCCGGGGACGCCCTCGAGAACGTCGTAGAGGTCGTTCGCGGGCATGCGCTCGATCTCGTCGCGCGTGATCACGCTGGCGACCGACGGCGCGACCGAGACCGGCTGGCGCCGCCCGGTGGCGATGCTCACGAAATCCTCGTCCCCGAACGAGCTCGCGATCTCGCTCTCGTCCCACAGCTCGGCCGCCCGCACCAGGAGCGGCACCAGGAGCGCGGCCGTGGCCAGCGCCATGGTCGCCAGGCGGACCCCGTGTCGCGCCGTGCGACTCACGGCGCCGACCACCGGTGGGCGGCGAGCCGCGGCCCGTCCGGGCCGACGCTGCCGGCGTTGTCGTTCGCGTCCAGGTCGTGCATGACTTCTCCCCGGCGCTCCGGACGGCACGATGAGTCGTGCCGCGACAGCGCGGTCGTCCTGGCCGTCAATGGCGTTCTGAGCCTCACCCGGGACCTCGGGGAGAAACGGCTGCAAGGTGCGGTGGAGTCGGCGGGACCGCGCGCTGGTGCGGGCCTCCGGGCGACCTGTCCGTACTCAACGCGTCTTTCCCATGCAAGATCCGGGCTCGCACGATGCCGCGCGCAGGGTGCGCACCCGGGTACGCATGGGCGGCACCTGCTCGGGATCGATGCGCGCATCGATCAGCGTGGGCCGTTTGCCGGCGCACAGGGCGACGAGATCGAGGGCCTGGAGGTCCTCGGCCGTGTCGACCGCGATCCCGTTGGCCCCTTGTGCCTCGGCCTGGCGCGCGAAGTCGACCGGCGGCAGTTCGTACGCGATGCGCTCGGCGCCGGTGAGGCGCTGTCCGTGCTTGACCATGCCGAGGGCCCCATCGTTGAGCACGATGAATACCACGGGCAGGCCGTGCTGCACGGCAACCGTGAGCTCCTGCCCCGCCATGAGCGCGGCGCCGTCGCCGGTGACGCAAATGGCCGCGTGGGTCGGATCGCCGAATGCAGCGCCGACGGAGGCGCCGATCGCCCATCCCATCGACGCGAACTCCAGGGACGTGTGCAGGCGGAAGCGGGGCTGCGGGGATACGCCGGGCGCGAAGTGGTGGATCGCCCAGGCGACGGCGTTGCCGGTGTCGGCGAACAGGTGTGCGTCGGCGGGGCTGTCGTGCGCCAGGTAGCGGAGTACGGCCTGCGGCGTCAGCGGCGCCCCGCCCGGCGCCGGTGGGCCGGCGTCGTCCGCGGCGATCGGCGCGGGGCGGGCCGCCGGGGCGGGCGCGTGTGCGGGCAGGGCGGACAGCACGCGCGCGAAGGTCGTGGCCACATCGCCGCGCACGTGCTGCCGGGCCATCGGCGAGCGGCGGAAATGCTCCGTGTCGGTATCGACGTGCACCAGCCGCTGGTTCAGGAAGGTCTCGTCCCAGGCGTTGCTGGCCCACTCCGAAAGCCCGGTGCCAACGGCCACGACGAGGTCGACGTCCGGATCGCGGAGCACCGCTTCCGCCGTCTCGTGGCCCGCGAATCCGATCACGCCCGCATAGCCGGGCGTGTCGGTCGGGATCGAGCCAATCCCGTGCGGTGTTGTCAGGATGTGACCGCCGGTGCGGTGCGCGACGGTGGCCACCGTCGCGCCCGCCCCGAGGCAGCCCTCGCCGAGCACGAACACCGGGTGGCGTGCGCGCCCGATCTCCCGCGCCAGCCACGCGACGCCGGCCGGGTCGACCAGGCGGGGCCGCTGCAGCAGGTCGGCGACGCGATAGCGTGGTGGTCCGGCGGGCGCGCCCAGGATGTCCGGCGGGAGGCTCAGGTGCGCGGGTCCCGGGGGATCGCCGAGTGCCGCCTGCAGCGCCGCGACCAGCTTGTTCTCGAGCTGGTCGACGTGCGAGACGAGGGAGTTGTAGCGCGTGCAGCCGGAGAACATGTGCACGGTGTCGACGCCGGTGCAGGAGGATTCCTGGAACGCACCGCGTCCGAAGGTCGACAGGGCCGTCTGGGCCGTCAGTACGAGCATGGGCACGCGATTCTCGTATGCCGAGGCCACGCCGGTGATGAGGTTCGTCGCCCCGGGGCCCGTGGTTGCGCAGCAGACGCCGGGCAGGCCGCTCGCGCGATGGTAACCGTCGGCCATGAACGCGGCGCCGCTCTCGTGGCGGGCGACGATCGGGTGCGGTCCGCCGGCCCGGTGGGCCCGCGCCAGCGCGTTGTACAGCGGCTCGATCGCGCCGCCGGGGATGCCGAACACGTAGCCGGCTCCGAGATCCCGGATATACGCGAGCAGGAGGTCGCCACAGCGGTGCTCCGGCGCGTCCCCACGGGCGGGCGCGTCGCACTCGGATCGCGTCGTCGGTGACGGGTCTGGCGATGACGCCATTGAGGCCCCCCGCATTGACTGGTACGCGGAGCCCCGATCCGCGCACGTGGACACGCCCACGCTACCAGCCCGGGCGAGTGCATAGTCCTGACAGAAGTTACAGGGGGGCGGTCATTCGCCGGGCGGGATCCCGGCCCGGTTTTCGAAGTAGGTCGGGGCTTCCTTCGCCAGCGCCGCCTTCTCGGTGACCGCGGCACCGGTCAGCGCGAAGCCGCGCAGGCGCCCCGCCGCGTCGAGGAACCGGGAGCGGACACCGCCCTCGACGCGTACCTCCTGCCATTCGCCCGCCAGGCCCGCCGGTGGCGGGTAGAGCTGAACGGGGCAGCAGGGGGTCTTCACGATCACCGTCATCACCGGGTATTGCACCTCGGTGCGCTCGCCGGCGAGCGTGCGCCCGAGTGCCCGCGCGCACTGGTTGATCGGCAGGATGAAGGGCAGCCAGAGCCCGTCCACCTCGGCGCAGTCGCCCAGGGCATGAATGCCGGGTGCCGAGGTCTCGAGCGCGCGGTCGACGACGATGGCGCGGTGGATGCGCAGGCCGGCACGCTCGGCCAGCGTCGTCCGTGGGCGCAGGCCGATGGCGCGGACCGCCACGTCCGCCGGGTGGCGCTCGCCGCGATCGTCGATCACGATCAGGCCGTCGCCGGCGCGCTCCACCGCGCGCGCGGCTCGCCCGGTCAGGACCCGGATGCCCGCCTGCTCGAGGGCACTGCGCAGCGACTCGCCGGCGACCGGCGGCAGCATGCGCCCGAGCGGGTAGTCGAGGGGCTCGATCACGGTCACCTCGTAGCCCGCCTTCACCCAGTCGTTCGCGAACTCGCACCCGATCAGCCCGCCGCCGATGAGCACCACGCGGCGGGCGTGCCCCAGCGACTCGCGCACCTGCGCGTAGGCGTCCAGGTCGTTCACCGCGAAGACGTCGGCGACGCCGTCGCCCTCGAGCGCCGGGTCGGCCTGGGTCGCGCCGATGCCCAGCACGATGCGCCCGGCCTCCAGCGTGCTGCCGTCGCCGAGGGCCAGGGCGCGCCGCTCGGCGTCGAGCTCGGTGACGCGCGTGTGCGTGCGGATCTCCGCGTTGAGCTCTTCGGCCATCGCCTGCGCCGACGCCTGGGCGAGGGCATCCGGCGTCTTCCCGCGGGCCATCGAGTTGGACAGCATCGGTTTCGAGTAGCTCGTGCCGTCGTCCGCGCTGAGGATCACGAGCGGGGTCTCGTGATCGTGCTTGCGGAACTCGCGCGCGGTGGTGTAACCGGACAGGCCGGTACCGACGATGACGACGGGTTTCATCCGGATTGCTCCTCGCTTGTGGTCATCGGGCCCAGGGGCCGGCTCACCGTTGCGCCAGCCAGTCCCTCGGGGGCAGGAATTCGTCGTACAGGCGCGCCTCGGGCGAGCCCGGCTCGGGCGTCCAGTCATAGCGCCACCGAACCAGCGGCGGCAGCGACATCAGGATGGACTCCGTGCGCCCACCCGACTGAAGGCCGAACAGCGTACCGCGGTCGTACACCAGGTTGAACTCGACGTAGCGGCCGCGTCGATACAGCTGGAATTCCCGTTCCCGCTCGCCCCAGTCGTGGCAGCGCCGGCGTTCCACGATGGGCAGATAGGCGTCGAGGTAGCCGTCACCGACATCCCGCCAGAACCGGTGGCAGGTGTCGAAGTCGGGCTCGTTCAGGTCGTCGAAGAACAGCCCGCCGATGCCGCGGGCCTCGTTGCGGTGCCGGATGTGGAAGTACTCGTCGCACCACCGCTTGTAGCGGTGCCAGGCCTCGTCGCCGAGCGCGGTGCAGGCCGCGCGCGCCGTCGCGTGCCAGTGCACGCAGTCCTCGGTGAACGGGTAGTAGGGCGTCAGGTCGAAACCGCCGCCGAACCACCACGCCGCGGGCGCGGTGGGATCGCCGACGACGAATGCGCGCACGTTCATGTGCGACGTCGGCACGTACGGGCTGCGCGGGTGCACCACGAGCGACACCCCCATCACCTCGAACGGGCGCTCGGCCAGCTCGGGGCGGCTGGCGCTGGCCGAAGCGGGGAGTGCGGCCCCGCGCACGTGCGAGAAATTGACCCCGGCCTGCTCGAACACGTCGCCGTCGGCGAGGACGCGCGTCCGCCCGCCGCCCCCCGCGTCGCGGGTCCACGCATCCTCGTGGAACGAGCCGCCGTCGATCCGCGCGAACGACGCGCAGATGCGGTCCTGCAGCCCGAGCAGCCAGTCCCGCATCGTGTCCAGGGGAATCGCTTCACCACTCATGCTCGGTGATCCACCGTCCCGGTTGTGCCCGCGGGGACGCCGGCGAGCGCAGGCGTCCCCGCGGCGCAGGAATGTGCCTGCGCCTTGATGACCGTGAGCCACGGAAACGGGAGGCGACGACCGTCGCGCGGTCCGCGTCCGTGACCCTGGCTAGCTTCGCAGCGTCGCCCCGGTGCGCGCGTCGCGGATCGGCGTCGGGCGATCCAGCGGGCCGACTGCCCCGGGCACGACGCAGGCGACCGCCGTACCGAAGAGGCGCTCCACCGCCGCGGCGTCCGGTGCGGGCGGCTCGCCGGCCCGGTTGGCACTCGTCGACACGAGCGCCCCGCCCCAGGCGCGGCACAGTGCGGATGCGACCGGGTGCGCCGTCACGCGCACGGCAAGCGTATCGTGATCGCCCCGCAGCACGTACGGGCAGTCCGCGGCCGCGGGCAGGAGCCAGGTCACCGGCCCCGGCCACGTCGGCTCGACGCGGGCACGCAGGGTGTCGTCCAGCGGCGCGAGCCAGCGTTCGAGGGAATCGAGGCGATCGGCGATGAGGATGAGCCCCTTCTCCTCGGGGCGCCCCTTGAGCGCCAGCAGGCGAGCCACGGCCTCGGGATCCCCGGGATCGCAACCGAGTCCGAAGACGGCCTCCGTCGGATAGGCCACGATACCGCCCGCGGCGAGCGCGCGGCAGGCGGCGGCCAGGGCATCGGCCGCCATCGTGTCAGCCGTTGGCGGCGCGCTTGCCGTTCGCCGGCGTGGGCTCGCCGGCCGCGGCTTTCTTCTTGGCCGCGGGCTTCCTGCGCGCGCCGGACTTCTTCTTCGATGCGGCCTTCTTGCGACTGGCCGACTTCTTCTTGGCCGCCTTGCCCGTACCGGTCGCGCCCGACTTCTTCCTGGCGGCGCCCTTCTTCCTGGCCGCGGCCTTCTTGCGCCCGCGACGGCGCTCCGGCGCCGCGGCCAGCACCTCGAGGCAGCGCTCGAGCGTGAGCGCGGCGGGTTCCTCCTCCTTCGGCACCTTGGCGTTCTTGCTGCCGTTGGTGATGTACGGTCCGAAGCGGCCGTTGAGCACCTGCACGGTCGTGCCGTCGTCGGTGTCGAAGCTGTTGATGATGCGGTTCGCGTCCGCGATCTTCTTCTCGCGCACGAGCTCGCGCGCGCGCTCGGGTGTCACCGTGTACGGGTCGTCGCCGTCACGCAGCGAGACGAAGCGGTTGCCGAAGCGCACGTACGGGCCGAACCGCCCGATGTTCGCCTGCATCGGCTCGCCGTCCTCGGTGGTGCCGAGGTCGCGCGGCAGCTGGAAGAGCGGCAGCGCCTCTTCGAGCGTGATGGTGTCCATCTTCTGGCCCGGCCGCAGGCCGGCGAACTTCGGCTTTTCCTCGTCGTCGCGCGTGCCGAGCTGCACGAACGGGCCATAGCGCCCCATCCGCACGGCCACGGGGCGCCCGCTCTCCGGGTCCGTGCCGAGCGCGCGCGCCTGCACCGCCTCCTCGCGCGTGACGTTCGCTTCCTTGTCGGCGATGCGGTCCTTGAGCGGTTCCCAGAAACGCCGCAGCAGGGGTACCCACTCCTCTTCGCCGCGCGCGATCGCGTCGAGGTCGTCCTCGAGCCGGGCGGTGAACTCGTAGTCGACATAGTCGTGGAAATGCTGCGTGAGGAAGCGCGCGACGACGCGGCCGACGTCCGTGGGGAAGAAGCGGCGGCTCTCGATTTCGACGTAATCGCGGTCCTGAAGGGTCGAGATGATGGCCGCGTACGTCGACGGCCGGCCGATGCCGTATTCCTCGAGCGCCTTGACGAGGCTCGCCTCGGTGTAGCGCGGCGGCGGCTCGGTGAAGTGCTGCTCGAGCTGGACCTCGTCGAGGGGCAGGCGCTCGCCCTCGGCGATCTCGGGCAGGCGGCGGTCCGCGTCGGGGTCGCCCTTCGAGTCGTCCAGGTCCTCCCGGTAGACCGCGATGAAGCCCGGGTGGCGGATCACGGAGCCGTTCGCACGGAAGCCGTGCTCGTCGCCCGCGGCCAGCTCGACCGCGACGGTGTCCATCGTGGCATGGATCATCTGGCAGGCGACCGTGCGCTTCCAGATCAGCTCGTAGAGCCGGTACTGGTCCCAGCTGAGGCGGTCCTTCAGGGACTCGGGCAGGCGCTTCGCCGAGGTGGGCCGGATGGCCTCGTGGGCCTCCTGCGCGTTCTTCGATTTCGTGCGGTACTGGCGTGCGTGATCGGGCAGGTTGTCCGGCCCGAAGCGCGCGGCGATGAGCTCGCGCAATTCGCCGAGCGCGTCGTTCGCCAGCGTGACCGAGTCCGTGCGCATGTACGTGATCAGGCCGATCGCGCCCTCACCCGTGTCGATACCCTCGTAGAGCTGCTGGGCCACGCGCATCGTGCGCGAGGCGGAGAATCCGAGCTTGCGCGAGGCCTCCTGCTGCAGCGTCGAGGTCGTGAACGGGGGGGCGGGATTGCGCTTGCGCTGCTTCTTGTCGACCGACCGGACGATCAGCTCGCCGGCGGCGCCGCTGTCGGCCGCGGGCCGCGCCTGTGCGCGCGCGGCCTCGATGATCCGCGCCTTCGCCGCCGCGGCCGCGTCGCCGTCGGTCAGCGTGAACTGCTCGAACTTCGCACCGTCGAGCCGCACGAGCTTGGCCGTGAAGGCCTCGCCCGCCTTGTGCAGGTCGGCGTCGACCGACCAGTACTCCCGCGGCACGAAGGCCTCGATCTCGTCCTCGCGCTCCGTGATCATGCGCAGCGCCGGGCTCTGCACGCGGCCCGCGGACAGTCCGCGGCGGATCTTCTTCCACAGCAGCGGCGAGAGCTTGAAGCCGACGAGGTAGTCCAGCGCCCGGCGCGCCTGCTGCGCATTGACCAGGTCCATGGAGATGTCGCGCGGGTGCTCGACGGCCTGCTGGATCGCGCCCTTCGTGATCTCGTGGAACACGACCCGGTTCACCGGCTTTCCGTCGAGGCGGTTGCGCGCGCGCAGGAGCTCCGCGAGATGCCACGCGATCGCCTCGCCCTCACGGTCCGGGTCCGTCGCCAGGACCAGGCTGTCCGAGGCGCGCAGGGCGCGCTCGATGGCCTGCACGTGCTTCTCGTTGCGCTCGATGACCTGGTAGTTCATGTGGAAGTCGTGGTCGGGATCGACCGCGCCCTCCTTGGGCACCAGGTCCCGGACGTGGCCGTACGAGGCCATGACTTCGTAGTCCGGGCCGAGGTACTTCTTGATGGTCTTGCCCTTTGCGGGAGACTCGACGATTACGAGATTTCGGGCCATGGGATCCGTATACCGGCGGCCGGAGGCCGCGAACGGCGGCCAGTCTAGAGGGCGCCGCTGGGGATTTCCAATCCCGCGTCTCCGCGGGCGCGGTTCGTCAGCGTCGCTGGTAGAGCCCGCCGGACACGGCGCGTATCCGGCCCTCGAGCTCCAGGCGGAGCAGCATCGAGGCCACCGAACCGGCGTCCAGGCCGCTGCGCGTGGCGAGGTCGTCGACGCCGCGCGGCTCCCAGTCGAGGTGCGCCAGGAGTTGTGCGTACGCGGGATCGCGGGGCGTGTCGTCACCGTCCAACGCCGGCACCTCGGGCACCCGTTCCTCCGGAAAGTTCAGCGACCGGAGCGCCGGACCGAGCAGGGGCGCCAGTTCCTCGAGTACGTCGTCCCCGGTTTCGACCAGTTTCGCGCCCTGGCGGATGAGGCGGTGGCAGCCCCGCGCGACCGGGTTGTGGATCGATCCGGGGATCGCGAACACCTCGCGCCCCTGCTCGAGCGCGAGCCTGGCGGTGATGAGCGAGCCGCTGCGCACCGCGGCCTCGACCACGAGCGTGCCCACGGACAGGCCGGACAGGATGCGGTTGCGTCGCGGAAAGGCCTCGCGCGACGGCCGCGTGCCCACCGGGAGCTCGGATACCAGGGCGCCGTGTTCCGCGATCCGGCGCGCGAGCTCCGCGTGGCGGGCGGGATAGACGCGATCGAGTCCGGTGCCGGCGACCGCCACCGTCAGGCCGTTCGCCGCCAGCGCGCCCTCGTGCGCGGCGGCATCGATGCCGAGTGCCAGGCCGCTGCCGATGATGAGCCCCGCGCCGGCGAGGTGCCGGGCGAAGTCGCGCGCGGTCTCGGCGCCCGCCGGGGTCGGGTGGCGCGTGCCGACGACCGCGAGCGCGGGCCAGCCCAGTGTCTCGGGATCGCCGTGCACGTACAGCACCGGCGGGGGATCGGCGATGTCCGTCAGGCGAGCCGGGTAGCGGGGGTCGTCCAGGCAGACCAGGTGGTGTCCGTCCGCGGCGGCCCACTCGCGGTCGCGGGCAACGCCCGCGGGCTCGGCGTTCGCATGCAGTGCGTCGATCGCCGCACGGCCGAGCCCGGCGTCGCGCAGGGTGGCGGGCGACGCCGCGCGGATCGCCGCGGCGCTTCCCAGGCGTGCCAGCAGGGTGCGGACCGTGACCGGGCCCACGCCCGGGGCGTGGACGAGGCGCAGCCAGTCGCCCGGGTCGACCACGCCGCTGTTCCCCGCCTCAGGGGTTGGTGACCTGGTCGTGAAGGTGGACCGGGTGGGTCGCGTCCATGATCAGCGCGTAGCTCAGGCGGTCGAACACCTTGAAGAGCATCAGGGTGCCCACGCGCTGCGGCGGCAGTTGCACTTCCTCGGGGCCGTTGTCGGCGTACGGGTCGGTGATCGTGCCCCCGCTCTGCGCGATGGCCAGCACCGTACCGGTCCGCATGCCGTCGTCCGCACCGCGATTGATCACGACGATCTGGTCCGTCGCCACCTGCGAGATGGCGTCGAACAGCTTGATGATCTGGCCGTCGACCTTCTGGTCCGGCACCGTCGGGACGTAGCGGGCATGCACCGGTTCGCGGTCCGCGGGCAGCAGCCGGTCGCCCTTGAGGATCTCGCGCTCGGAATCGGTGATCTCGAGGCGCGACGGCGGCCCGTACGCGCGCACGGCCGCCTTGCCCACGTGAATCGCCTCGTAGCCGAGGGTCTCGCCGGTGTCGGGATCGACCAGCGGGTCGCCCGGCCGGAAGATGCTGTAGCTGCTGGCGTCCGGCCGGCCGCCCGGGAAGCCGCGGGCGAACACGTCGTTGCCGGCGGCGCTGATCAGCCGGCCCTCGTAGTTGCCGAGGATGTAGGGCGCCGAGTGGAGTTCGTCCAGGCTGACCACGCGCGGGCGCGTGAGGAACTGCTGGATGGCGTCGGCGGGAATGGAGGGGATCGCTTCCTCCAGCGGCCGCTCGCGCACCTTCGGCTCGAGTCGCTCGACGTTCTCGCCGGTCGGGCGTGCCTCGCCCGGCGCGCCCGGGCGCCGGACCTGCAGCCGCGGCTTGCCGCCGACGTAGGCCAGCGTGATGACGTCACCGGGATAGATCAGGTGGGGATTCTCGATCTGCGGATTGACGCTCCAGATTTCCGGCCACACCCAGGGGTCGCGCAGGAACTTCGCGGCGATGTCCCAGAGCGTGTCGCCGCGGCGCACGATGTAGCGAACCGGGTGCGAGGGGCGCACGACATCGGGCGTGACCGCGGCCGGTTTCGGCGCCGGGGCCGGCGCCGGCTTCGAGGCCATCGTCGCGGAGGGTTCCGGCTCGGGCTTTTCCGCGGTCGAGGCGCAGCCCGCCACGATCAGCAGGCACGTCAGCGCGGCCGCGAAACCGGCCCGGGGCCGTTGGAACGGGGTGTCGATCACCGATGTCTCCCTCGCGCCGTCGCCTGGCGGCGCAGTGTCAGCGGCATATTGAAAAGGTGCATCCGGGCACCCATTCAATCGCCGGATCCCGCCCGCGGGACACCGCGGGGCCGGCCCGTCGACCGCCTGGTGGGGCAGAATACCCCGACCCGGGCCGTCGCCGCGATCGCCGCGCATCGTGCCGAAGGGCGCGATCCGGGTTATCCTAATGTTGCCCCTGTAACTTGTAAATTTACCCGAAATTCAGCGCGGAACCCATGGCCAGACTGGAGATTTTGCAGTTCCCGGACGAGCGTCTGCGTCACCGGGCCCGGCCCATCGACGAGGTCGACGATCGCGTGCGCGCGTTGGCCGACGACCTGCTCGAGACCATGTACGCGGCGCCCGGCATCGGCCTGGCGGCCACCCAGGTCGGCGTGGACGAGCGCATCGCGGTGATCGACGTCTCCGAGAACAAGGATGAGCCGCGCGTGTTCATCAACCCGGAGATCGTCGCGCAAGAGGGCGCCGAGGAGTCGGAGGAGGGCTGCCTCTCGATTCCCGGTGTCTACGAGAAGGTTCGCCGCCCCGAGACGGTCACCGTGCGCGCCCTGGACCGTGACGGCCAGGCGTTCGAGCTCCAGGCCGATGGGCTCCTGGCCGTGTGTGTCCAGCACGAGATCGATCACCTCGACGGTCGTCTCTTCATCGATCACCTGTCCCTGCTCAAACGCCAGCGCATCGAGAAGCGGCTCGCCAAGCAGCGCCGGCGCGAGGCCTCCGACGCCCGCAGCGCGTCGGCGCAGTGACCGCACGGACGGCGACGTCCACCGGCGCGGACGCGGGCGGGGAGTCCCGTCTGCGTATCGCGTTCGCCGGTACGCCGGCCTTCGCGGTGCCCGCGCTCGAGGCGCTGCTCGGATCGAGCCACGGGCTCGTCGCGGTGTTCACGCAGCCCGACCGCCCGGCCGGGCGCGGCCGACATCTCGCACCGCCGCCGGTGAAGCAGGCCGCGACCGCGGCGGGAATCCCCGTGCATCAGCCGGAACGCCTCGATGTCGACGCGCTGGAGCGCGCCGCGGGCCCGGGCGGCCTGGACGCCCTCGTCGTCGTGGCATTCGGGCAGGTGCTCGCGGCGCCCGTGCTCGACTTCCCGCGGCTCGCGGCCGTCAACGTCCACGCGTCGCTGCTGCCACGCTGGCGGGGCGCGGCACCGATTGCGCGCGCGCTGCTCGCCGGCGACCGGGAAACGGGCGTGAGCATCATGCGCATGACGCCCGGCCTCGACGCGGGCCCGGTGCTGGCCCGGCGCGCGTGCCCGATCGGCGCCTCCGACACCGCGGCCACGCTGCACGATCGCCTGGCCCGCCTCGGTGCCGAGGCGCTCGTCGAGGTGCTGGACGACCTGCCCGGGGCGCTCGCGGGCGCCGAGCCGCAGGACGGGCGGGCGGCCACGCTCGCGCCGAAGCTGAGCCGCGCCGAGGGACGCATCGACTGGGCGCGTCCGGCCGTGGAGATCGAGCGCGCGGTGCGTGCCCTCCAGCCCTGGCCCGCGGCCTGGACCACCCTGGGCGGGGAGCCGTTGCGCGTGTGGGCGGCCCGGGTCCGCGACGGCGGCGCCGGCGCGCCGGGTACCGTGCTGCAGGCCGGCCGGGACGGCATCGACGTTGCGACCGGCGATGGCGTCCTGCGCCTGGTCGAGGTGCAGCCGGCCGGCCGGCGGGCCATGGGCGCTGCGGACTTCGCCAATGCCCGGGACCTCGCCGGCGCGCGCCTGGGGGACCCGTGATCGCCGTGCGGGCCGCCGCGGCGCGTGCGGTGGCGGCGGTGCTTGCCGGACGCAGTCTCGACGACGCGCTCGCGCCGCTGCGCGAACGGGTGGCGACCGGCGACCGCGCCCTGCTGCAGGAGCTGGCCTACGGCACCGTGCGCCACTGGCTGCGCCTGGAGCCCATCGTGCGCGCGCGCCTGCGCAAGCCGCCGCGGTCGCGTGACGCGGACCTGCACGCGCTGCTCGTGGTCGCGTGCTATGAGCTTGACGGCATGCGTACTCCCGCCCACGCCGCCGTCGACGCGGCCGTGGGTGCGGCCGAGGGTCTCGGCAAGTCCTGGGCCCGCGGCCTGATCAACGGCGTGCTCCGGGGACTGCTGCGCGATCCCGGCGCGCTGGCGCCCCCGGACGACCCCGGGCGGGCGCATGCCTGGCCCGACTGGCTGGCGGCGGCCATGGCCGCGGACTGGCCCGCGGACTGGCTGCGGCTGGCGGCGTCCGGGACCGAGCGCCCCCCGATGACGCTGCGCGTGAACCGCCGCCGCGGCGGTCGCGAGGCCTATCTCGAGCGCCTGCGTGCCGAGGGAATCCGGGCGTCGCCCGCGCCCCACGCCGAGTCCGGCATCGTCCTCGAGATCCCCGTGCCGGTGGAGCGGCTGCCCGGCTTCGAGGCGGGCGAGGTGTCCGTGCAGGACACCGCGGCCCAGCTGGCCGCGCCGCTGCTCGCGCCGGTCGCCGGCTGCCGCGTGCTCGACGCCTGTGCCGCGCCGGGGGGCAAGACGACCCACCTCGCGGAGCTGGACCCGCCCCCGGACGAGCTCGTGGCGCTGGAGATCGACCCGGGCCGCGCCGAGCGCCTGCGGGCGGGCGCGGCCCGGGTCGGCGCCGACGTGTGCCTGCGGCTGGGCGATGCCGCGGAACCCGCGGGCTGGTGGGACGGCAGGCCGTTCCAGCGCATCCTGCTCGACGTGCCGTGCAGCGGCACCGGCGTGGTCCGGCGCCACCCGGACATCAAGCTGCTGCGCCGGGCGGAGGACATCGACACGCTCGTGGCGGCCCAGTCCCGGCTGCTCGACGCCGTGTGGCCGCTGCTCGCGCCCGGCGGTATGCTGTTGTACGTCACCTGCTCGGTGCTGCGCCGCGAGAACGCGGACCAGGTCGCGGCATTCCTGGCCCGCCGTCCCGGTGCCGAGGCAATGCCGATCGATGCCGGGTGGGGGCGCCCCGACGGGCCCGGACGGCAGATCCTGCCGGGCGAGGACGGGATGGATGGATTCTTCTATGCTTGCCTGCGTCAGTCCGCATGAGGGACTTCGGCCGGCGCGCTGACGGCCGCCAGCCTGCCCGCGCGATGCCCGCGCCCCGCTTGTGCCTCGTTACCGCGATCGCCGCGCTGGCCGCGCTGCTCGGCAGCGGGCCGGTCGCCGCCGTGGACGACGCACCCAGCTTCACGCTCCCATCGGCGGCCGTGCGCGCGGTCGATGGCGTGTACAAGCTCGACGCCGTCGCGCGGCTGCGCCTGACGCGGCCGGTTCGCAGTGCCCTCGAGAACGGGGTGCCGCTCACCATTACCTGGCAGATCACCATCGACCGCCATCGCAGCTGGTGGCTCGATGCGCAGGTCGCCGAGATCGTCCAGCGGTATCGGCTCGAGTACCACGAGCTGAGCCTCCAGTACGTGGTCACCAATCTCAACACCGGTGAGCGGCGCGCCTACACGCGCCTGCACGTGGCCCTCGACCAGATCGGCACGCTGATCGGGTTTCCGCTGGTTGACCGCATGCTGATCGATCCGCCGGCCGACTACACCGGTTTCGCGCGGGTACGCATGGAGCACGACGAGCTGCCGCTGCCGCTGCGCATCGACGCTTTGCTGTCGTCGGACTGGGAACTGCAGACGAAATGGCGCACATGGTCGTTCGACTGATCCAGCGGCTGGCGACCGGCTTCTGGCCGATGGTCGGGCTGTTCGCGCTCCTGCTGGCGTCGCTGTACGCGCTCGGCAATTTCGCCGAGAGTTACGAGCGCTTCGGGCGCGTCTACATCCTGCTGCTGTTCGTCAACATTCTCGGCATCGCGCTGATCAGCGTGCTGATCGGCGTGAATATCTGGAACCTCGTGCGCCAGTTCCGCGAGCGTGCCGCCGGGGCACGTCTCACCGCACGCCTGGTGGCGATGTTCATCGTGCTGGCGCTGGTGCCGGTGACGATCGTGTTCTCGTTCTCGGTCAAGTTCCTGCGCTCGGGCATCGATTCCTGGTTCGACGTCCAGGTGGAGGATGCGCTCAACGATGCCCTCGCCCTGTCGAAGGATTCCCTCGGCCTGCAGATGCGCACGCTCCAGCGTGTCACCGAGCAGATGGCCGACAGCCTCACCGATGTCTCCGACGAGGCCGCCGTGGCCCAGCTCGCCAACATGAATGCCGATTCGACGGCCAGCGAGCTCACGCTGCTGTCCGGCAACAACCGGGTCCTCGCCGCGAGCAGCGACGACACCAGCCAGGTCGTGCCGCCGCGTCCGCCGGACGGCATACTGCTGCAGGTACGCCAGGGACAGCCCTACATCGGGCTCGATCCGGTGGGCGGCGCGGGCCTTCACTTCCGCGCCGTGGTGCCCGTGCCGGGCAGCGGGCCGGAGGGCGGGCGCGTGCTGCAGGCACTCTACCCGGTACCGAGCAAGCTCGACGAGCTGGCCACGGGGGTGCAGCAGGCGGTGGGCAAGTACCGCCAGCTGACGTACCTGCGCGAGCCCCTGAAGCAGAGCTACGTATACACGCTCGCGCTGGCGCTCGGGCTGTCCGTGCTCGCGGCCATCTGGGCGGCCTTCTTCTCGGCCCGGCGTCTCATGCTGCCGATCCACAACCTGGCCGAGGGCACGCGCGCGGTCGCGGAAGGCAACTACGCCACGCGCCTGCCGCCCTCCGGACGCGACGAGCTCGGTTTCCTGGTGCAGTCGTTCAACGAGATGACGCGCCGGCTCGCGCATGCACGCGACCAGGCCCGCGTCAGCCGTCTCCAGGTCGAGGGCCAGCGAGCGTACCTCGAGGCCGTGCTGGAGCGGATCTCGACCGGGGTGCTCACGCTGGACACGAACGGCATCCTGCACACGGCGAACGAGGCCGCGGCGCGCATTCTCGGCATCGCCCTGTCGCCGCGCACCGGCCAGCGGCTGGCCGACGTCGCCGCCGAGCACGCGCCGCTGGCCCAGTTCCTCAACGTGGTCATGCCGCACGTCGAGCAGAGCGTCGGCGAGTGGGACGCGGAGTTCGAGCTGCCCGGCCCGAAAGGCCGCAAGATCATCGTGTGCCGCGGCACGCGCCTGCCGGACCGACAGGACCTGGCGGGCGGCTGGGTCGTGGTCTTCGACGACATCACGGCCCTGGTGCGGGCCCAGCGCGAGGCGGCCTGGAGCGAGGTGGCCCGGCGCCTGGCACACGAGATCAAGAACCCACTGACGCCGATCCAGCTGGCCGCAGAGCGCATGCGTCACAAGCTGCTCGGCAAGCTGCCGGCGGGTGATGCCGAGATCCTCGACCGCTCGACCTGGACCATCGTGCAGCAGGTCGATGCGCTCAAGGCCATGGTCCGCGCGTTCGCGGACTACGCGGCCACGCCCGCCGCCGACTTCGTGCCGGTCGACCTCAATGCGCTGGTGCGCGAGGTCGCGGACCTCTACGGGACCAGCGAGGGCGGGCCCGCCATCGCGTTGCAGCTCGACGAGGCGCTGCCGCCCGTCGAGGCGGACCGGGCACGCCTGCGCCAGGTGCTCCACAATCTCATCAAGAACGCCCTCGAGGCACAGCAGGATGCGCAGCGGCCCGGCGTCACGGTGGTGACGGCCTGCGCCGGCGACGATGTGGCGGGCGCGGTCGAGCTCACGGTCAGCGACGAGGGGCCGGGGATTCCCGAGGAGATGATCGATCGGCTGTTCGAGCCCTACATGACGGGCAAGCCGCGTGGCAGCGGACTCGGCCTCGCGATCGTCAAGCGCATCGTCGAGGAGCACGGCGGCAGCGTGGCCGCGGCCAACCGGCCGGAGGGCGGCGCCACGCTGCGCGTGCGTCTGCCGCGCTCCATCGATCGCCGGCTCGCGGAGGCCGCCGCATGACGCCGTCCCGCATCCTGGTCGTCGATGACGAGCCGGACATCCGTGACCTGTTGCGCGAGATCCTCGAGGAGGAGGGCTACACGGTCACGGTCGCCGGGGACGCGGCGACCGCTCGACGCGCCCGCCTCGAGGAGCACCCGGAGCTCGCGCTGCTCGATATCTGGATGCCCGACGTCGACGGCATCACCCTGCTCGAGGAGTGGAAGTCGACCGACGCGGTCGACTTCCCCGTGATCATGATGTCGGGCCACGGCACGATCGAGACCGCGGTCGAGGCGACGCGGCTGGGTGCGTTCGACTACGTCGAGAAACCCCTGTCACTCGCCAAGCTGCTGCTGACGGTGCGCTCGGCGCTCGGCAGCCGGCAGGCGGCCGCGCCGGAGGCGGTACCCCGCGGCCTGGCCAGCCACCGCGCGGAGCTCGTGGGCACGAGCCGCGAGCTCGCCGGGCTGCGTGCCCGGATTGCCCGCCTCGCCGCGACCGACCTCTCCGTCCTCGTGCGCGGTGAGCCCGGCGCGGGCAAGCGGACCGTGGCGCGGCTGCTGCACGCACAGGGTCCGCGGGCCGCGGGCCCGCTGGTCTTCGTCGATATCGGCCGGGCCGGCGCGGAGCAGGCCGCCAATACCCTGTTCGGGCCCGACGGCGCCTGGCAGGAGGCCGCTGGCGGCTCGCTCGTGATCGACGACCTGGCCGAGCTGGACACGCGGGCCCAGTCGCTGCTGCTCGAACACCTCGAGGCGCCCGCGCCCGACGCCCCGCGCACGATCGCATTGTCGGCCGAGGACCTGGCCGGCCTCGCCGAGACGCACCGCCTCCGGCCGGACCTGTTCCATGCCCTCAATGGCGCGGTGCTGAACGTGCCGGCCCTGCGCGATCACGCGGAGGACGTGCCCGAACTGCTCGCGCACTTCGTGAACCGCCTGGTGGCGGGCGACGGCCTGACCTACCGTCATTTCGCGGTCGCGGCCCAGAACCGGCTGCGCCACTACGACTGGCCGGGCAACGTCGCCGAGCTGGTCAGCCTGGTGCGCCGGCTGCTCGCCTTCGGCGGCGCCGTCGAGATCGGCGTCCAGGAAGTGGACGCGGCCCTGGCCGAGCTGCGTCCGCGCATCGAGGTTCCCGCGACGGCGATGGCGTTGCCGCTGGAACTGCCCCTGCGCCAGGCGCGCGAGGCCTTCGAGCGCGCCTACCTGCAGCACCAGCTCCGTCTCGTGGGCGGGCGCATCGGCGAGCTGGCCCGGCGCGTGGGCATGGAGCGTACCCATCTCTACCGCAAGCTGAAGAGCCTCGGCATCGATCACGGTCACCGTGAGCGTGGCTGAATCCGGCGCGATGCACGCCGCGGGCCATGCGGCCTTGAGTATGCGCGGGCAGCCGCTACAATCGCGCCACACCCGCCACCCCCGGGGAAGGTCCGATTAATCCGTTGCGATCGCGTGACGCCTGCAAGGGCGGCATTGCCGGGCGGGAAGCGCAGTGCCGTATCCGGGCATGCGGCCACGCTTCGCAACGCCGCAAGGCCGCCCATGCCCGCGCAACCCCGCGGGACCAGACTCGAGCGCGGTCGCAACGGATTCATCGGGTCATCCCTGATCCCGGGCCACCGACATGAAGATCATCATCCTGGGTGCCGGCCAGGTCGGCTCCTCCGTGGCGCACAACCTCGCCAGCGAGGACAACGACATCACCGTGGTCGATACCAACGCCGCGGTTTTGCAGGGCCTGCAGGACAAGCTGGACCTGCGCACGGTCAACGGCAACGCCGCGCATCCGAGCGTCCTGCGCCAGGCGGGGGCCGACGACGCCGATCTCGTCCTGGCGGTGACCAACAGCGACGAGGTCAACATGGTCGCCTGCCAGGTGGCCTACACGCTGTTCCACACCCCGACCAAGATCGCGCGCCTGCGCAGCGCCGAGTACCAGTCCGAGGACGAGCTCTTCACGCAGGATGCGATCCCCATCGACGTGCGCATCACGCCGGAGCTCCTCGTCACCGAATACATCCGGCGCCTGATCGAATACCCGGGCGCCCTGCAGGTGCTCGATTTCGCCAACGGGCGTGTCCGGCTGGTCGGCGTGAAGGCGTTCTACGGGGGGCCGCTCGTCGGTCACGAGTTGCGCACGCTCAAGGAGCACATGCCCAGGGTCGACAACCGCGTGGCGGCGATCTACCGCCAGGATCGCGCGATCATCCCCACGGGCGACACGGTCATCGAGGCCGACGACGAGGTCTTCTTCGTGGCCGCGCGCAAGAACATCCGCTCGGTCATGTCCGAGCTGCGCCGCCTGGACAAGCCGGTCAAGCGCGTCATGCTCGCGGGCGGCGGCAACATCGGGCGCAACCTGGCGCGCGAGCTGGAGCGCGACTACCGCGTGAAGCTGATCGAGGCGAACGCGGGACGCGCGCGCCTGCTGGCGGAGAGTCTCGAGCACACCATCGTGCTGCACGGCGATGCCGCGGATCGCGAGTTGCTGGTGGAAGAGAACATCGAGGACATGGACGTCTTCTGCGCGCTCACCAACGATGACGAGGCCAACATCCTCTCGGCCATGCTGGCGAAACGCATGGGCGCGACCAAGGTGATGTCGCTGATCAATCGCCCCGCGTACGTGGATCTCGTCGAGTCGGGCATCATCGACATCGCCATCTCGCCGCAGCAGGTCACGATCGGGTCCCTGCTGGCGCACGTGCGCCGAGGCGACGTCGTGGCGGTGCATTCGCTGCGTCGCGGCGCCGCCGAGGCCATCGAGGCGATTGCCCACGGCGACCGGCACACCTCGCGCGTGGTCGGGCGCCGCATCTGCGAGGTGCCGCTGCCCAAGGGGGCGACCATCGGTGCGCTGGTGCGCGGCGACGAGGTGCTGATCGCGCACGACGACATCATCATCCATTCCGAGGACCACGTGATCCTCTTCCTCGTGGACAAGCGCAAGATCCCCGACGTGGAGAGGCTCTTCCAGGTCAGCGTGACCTTCGTCTGAACTCCCGACCCCATGCATTTCACAGTCGTCCAGAAAGTTGTCGGTGGTCTCCTGATGCTGTTCAGCATCACCACCGTGCCGCCGCTGCTGGTGTCGGGTCTCTATGGCGACCCGGCCGGCGGGGCGTTCATCGAGGCCGGTCTGATCATGGCGGTCACGGGGTTCGCCGTGTGGTTCCCGGTGCGCAACGCGCGCTGGCCCTTGCGGCTGCGCGAAGGATTCCTGGTCACGACGATGTTCTGGACCGTGCTGGGCATGGCGGCCGGCCTCCCGCTGATGCTCGCGGACGCCTCGAACCTGTCGTTCACCGACGCGACCTTCGAGTCGATCTCCGGGTTCACGACCACGGGCTCGACGGTCATGACCGGCCTCGATGCCCTCCCGCGCTCACTCCAGTTCTATCGCCAGGAGCTGCAGTGGCTCGGCGGCATGGGCATCATCGTGCTGGCGGTCGCGATCCTGCCGATGCTCGGCATCGGCGGCATGCAGCTGTACCGCGCGGAGGTGCCGGGGCCCGTCAAGGATGCGAAGCTGACGCCCCGCATCACCGAGACCGCGAAGGCGCTCTGGTACCTCTATCTCGGCCTCACCGTGCTGTGCGCGCTGGCCTACTGGCTCGGCGGCATGTCCGTGTTCGACGCCGTCGGCCACAGTTTCTCGACGCTGTCGACCGGGGGCTATTCCCCGTACGACGCGAGCTTCGGGGAGTTCGACAGTTCTCTGCTCGAGGCCATCGCGATCGTGTTCATGGTCCTCGGCGGTGCCAACTTCGGGCTTCATTTCATCGCGCTGCGACGGCGCACGCTCGGTCACTATGTGCACGATGCCGAGTTCCGCACCTACATCGGCATCCTCGTCGGGTTCTCCCTGGTGACCGCCGCCTATCTCTGGATCGCGCACACGTATTCGACCCTGTTCCCGGATCTCCTGGAGGGCACCTTCCAGGTGGTCTCGGTCATGACCACGACGGGGTACACGACGGCCTCGTTCGCCCACTGGCCCGCCTTCATACCCGTACTGCTGATGTTCGCCAGCATCATCGGTGGCTGCGCGAGCTCCACCGGCGGCGGGCTGAAGGTGATCCGCGTCCTGCTGCTGTTCAAGCAGGGGCGGCGCGAGCTGACGCGCCTGGTGCATCCGAACGCGCTCGTGCCGGTGAAGATCGGCGGCACGCCGCTGGACAACCGCGTCGTCGACGGAATCTGGGGTTTCTTTTCCACGTACGTGCTGTGCTACGCGCTCAGCATGCTGCTCCTGATGGCTGCCGGCCTGGACCAGGTGACCGCCTTCTCCGCGGTCGCGGCCACGATCAACAACATGGGCCCGGGCCTGGGCAGTGTCGCCGCCAACTTCCAGTCGCTGGGCGACTTCTCGAAGTGGGTCCTGATCATCGACATGCTGCTCGGCCGGCTGGAGGTGTTCACGGTACTGGTGCTGCTCACGCCCGACTTCTGGCGCAGCTGACGGACCCGCACGCGCACCGGCGCCCACCCCGCCCGGGGTAACAGCAATCCGCGAAGGACGCATCTCATGACACTCCGCAACGAGACCGGGGACACGATCGCAGCGGAGCCCGTGCACGGCACGGACCGCTGCCCGCACCGCCAGGCCATGCGCGTGATCCGATCCGTCGGCGCGCGCCTCGATCGCCCGCGTGCCCCCGGGTTGCGAACCGCGGGCAACGGGCTCGCGGCAGTCGCGTCGTGAGCGCGCGGACCCCGGCCGCGGCACCCGCGCGCACGCCGCTCGCCGGCGCCGGGTACGCCCTGGGGGCCTTCGGGCTCTGGGGTGCGTTCCCGCTGTATTTCAAGGCAGTCGCCAGCGTGCCGGCGACGGAGGTGCTCGGTCACCGCGTCGTGTGGTCCGTGGCCTGGGTCGCGGTCCTGCTCACGGTGCTGCGCCAGTGGCCGGCGGTCCGGGCCGTGGCGCGCGACTGGCGCACGCTCGGCATGCTCGCGGTCTCGGCGCTGCTGATCTCCTGCAACTGGCTCATCTTCATCTGGGCGGTCGCGCACGACCACGTGCTGCAGGCGAGCCTCGGGTACTTCATCACGCCACTGGTGAGCGTGTTGCTGGGGCGCATCGTCCTGTCCGAATCGCTGTCCCGGCAGCAGTGGGCGGCGGTCGGGGTCGCCGGGGCGGGCGTCTTGTGGATGCTCGTCGGCGTCGGCTCCGTTCCGTGGATCTCGCTGGGGCTGGCCGCGACCTTCGGCAGCTACGGCCTCGCGCGCAAGGTGATCGCGGTCGGGTCGGTGCCGGGCCTGTTCATCGAGACGGCGCTGCTGGCGCCGCTGGCCCTGGGCTACCTCGTGGTGCTCGGGGTCGAGGGCACGGGCCGATTCGGCAGTGGCGATGTCGGCTTCGATCTCCTGCTCGCGGCCGCGGGCCTCGTGACGGCCGCGCCCCTGATCCTGTTCGCCCAGGCCGCGCGGCGCCTGCGGCTGGCCTCGGTCGGCCTGTTCCAGTACCTGACGCCGACCTGCCAGATGCTGCTCGCCGTGTTGCTCTTCGGCGAGCCGTTCACCTCGGGACAGGTGATCACGTTCGCTTGCATCTGGGTCGCCCTTGCGCTGTATTCGACGAGTGCCTGGCGCCGGCGCGGCGGACGCCGGCCGGCGCCCGTGCGCGACGCATGAGGGTGGATTGGCGATGAGTCGCATCGAGAATTTCGAGCGGATGCTCGCCCGCGGACAGGACGGCGCGCTGCTGCGGTTTTCCCTGGGCAACGAGTATCTCGGTGCCGGCGATCCGGCGACGGCCGCGACCCACCTGCGGCGGGCCGTGGCGCTCGATGCCGGCTACTCGGCCGCGTGGAAGGCCCTGGGAAAGGCCCTCGAGCGCGATGGCGATGCCCCCGCCGCACTGGCGGCCTACCGGTCCGGCATCGAGGCCGCCCAGGAGAAGGGCGACAAGCAGGCGGCGAAGGAAATGCGCGTGTTCGCGCGGCGCCTCGAGAAGGCCGCGGAGTGAGCGCGGGAGGCGGGGCGCCCCCGCCGCTGCCGCGGGCGCTTCTGCACCCGCGGTACTGGCCGACATGGATCGCAGTGGGCGCGGTGAGCCTGGCGGCGTTCGTGCCGCGCATCGTGCGCGATGGCATAGCGGCGGCCATCGGCGAGCTCCGGTACCACGCCAACGCGCGGCGGCGCGACACGGTCGCCCTCAACCTCCGGTACTGCTTCCCCGGCTGGACCGAGGCGCGGCGGCGCGCCGTGGCCCGTGCCCATTTCCGCGCGTACGCGCGTTCCGCGGCGGACCATGCCGTGCTGTGGTGGGACCTGCGCCGGCGCGTACCGGAGCGCCTGTGCGAGATCACTGGACTGGAGCACGTGCTCGCCATCCGGCGCACGGGCCGGTCGGTGATCCTGCTCACCCCGCACACGGCCGCGGTCGACTTCGGCGGGATCGCGCTCACGCCGTATGTGACCCTGTCGACCATGGCCAACACGCTGCGCAATCCCGTCCTCGACTGGCTCGTCCAGCGCACGCGGAGCGCCGGCTACGGGGTGCGCGTGTTCGACCGTCGCGGGGGACTGCGCCCGGTCGTGCGCGCGCTGCGCGCGGGGACCGTGTTCTACTACATGCCGGACGAGGACCTGGGCGCGCGCGACAGCGTCTTCGCGCCCTTCTTCGGGCATCCCAAGGCCACGCTCACGACCCTGGGGCGTCTCGCCGGCATGGCGGATGCCGCGGTCGTGCCGATGTACCCGTACTATGAGCCGCATCGGCGCCGCTACCGCATCGAGCTGTTGCCGCCGCTCGACGATTTCCCGAGCGGGGACGCCCGGCGTGACGCGTGCACGATGAACGAGGCCCTCGAGCGTTGTATCGCGCTGGCCCCCGAGCAATACATGTGGAACTACCGCCTGTTCCGGTCGCGACCGGACGGCTCGAAGAATCGCTATCCGAGCCGGGGTGGCCGCTGGCACTGAGGTCCCGCGCCACCGACCCGGAATCGCGTCATCCCCGCGCCGACGGCTACCGCCGGAAGCGCTTGTAATTCCACATGTACTGCTCGGGGGCCAGCGCGATGCAGCGCTCGATCTCGCGGTTGATCGCGGCGGCCGCGCTCGCGGCGTCGGGCGAGCTCACGTCCGGCTCGGCGGGCCAGAGGTGCATGCGGAAGCCGCGCCCGCGGGGCAGCCGCTGCATGGCGGCCATGAGGACCGGCGCGCCGCTGCTCTCGGCCAGCCGCGACACCAGCGTCATCGTCAGCGCCGGCTGGCCGAAGAAGGGTGCGTACACGCCCTGGCCGCTGCGCGGCAGCTGGTCGGGCAGGATGGCGATGGCCTCGCCGGCCCGGAGCGCGCGGTACAGGGACCGGATGCCGCCGGCGTCCGTTGGTACGGGCCGTACCCCGACGCGCTCGCGGGCGGCCCGCAGCGGCGCGGCCAGGGCCGCGGACCGGGGCGGGCGAAAGAGAACGGTCAGGGGCATCTGCTGTGCGCCCCAGGCCGCCGCGAGTTCCCAGGCGCCGAAGTGCGGCGTCGAGACGATGACGCCGTGACCGGCGGCGCGCGCGCGCTCGGCGTGCTCCATGCCCCGGACTTCGCGGACCAGGGCGAGCGCCTCGGCGGGGTCGCGGCCCCAGAGCCAGGCGGATTCGGCGAGCGTGCGCCCGGTCTCGACCAGGCTCCGCCGCAGCAGTGCCCGCCGCCAGTGTCGCGGTTGATCGGGGTAGCACCCGTCGATGTTGTGCCCGCTGTTGCGGCGCAGGCGGTTCGGCAGGAGCCAGTGCAGCAGCCCGAGGCCGGCGCCCGCGGCCTGCGCGACCCGGAACGGGAGCGCGGCGAAGGCCTTGAGCAAGGCACGGGCGATGCGAGTCTTCATCGCGGTGCGCGAATGCAGAGGCCGGGGTGCATGGGGCGGCACGATAGCCGTGGGGCGGACAAAAAAAAAGCGCCCGGCATCCTGGCCGGGCGCCGCCGTCCGCTGGCGGGAGGTGAAGAACCTGAAGTGTCCCTGGGAGCGGTCCGTGCCCCGGCAGCGCGCATCCGGCGCGCCACGCATCCCTTTACGGCGGCTTCTCCCGACCGCCCGTGTGCCCCCTCGACGGGCACTGAGCCTGTTGTTGCGCTTTCGCGCCGAACTCGGCTCCGGGTTCGCCGCCTCGCCGAATGCGGCGGTGCGGCGCCCGGGAAAGCGGGCACGTCCCTGTGCCGGCGAACCTTCGGCGTCACTGCCGAGGTTCGTTGGGGCCTCCTGCCCCGATCATCCCTGACACCCTCCGGTGGCAGGTACGAAGATCGCACGCGGGCTAGCGCGCGTCATGTCTCGCACACCGCCAAATATGTGTCCGTATTGCGGACTCTGTTTGTAGGACATGACTGACAAGTTCGCCTGCTTGCATCCCGGTGCGCGCTCCCGGACGATGCGCCGATACCCCTGCGAGGGCGCTTGATGACCGCGCTGTATCCGATGTCGGAGCCATTCGTGCAGCACTCGGTCGCCGTCGGTGACGGTCACACGCTGCACGTCGAGGAGTACGGCCGAGTCGACGGTGTCCCCGCGGTGTACCTGCACGGCGGCCCCGGCGCCTGCTGCGAGCCCTGGCACCCGCGATTCTTCGATCCCGACCTGTACCGCGTCGTGCTCTTCGACCAGCGCGGTTGCGGCCGCTCCACGCCCCACGCCTCGCTCGAGGCGAACACGACCTGGCACCTCGTCGAGGACATCGAGCGGCTGCGCGAGCATCTCGGCATCGATCGCTGGCTGGTGTTCGGCGGTTCCTGGGGTTCGACCCTGGCGCTGGCGTACGCCGAGACGCACCCGGACCGCGTCACGGCCCTCGTACTCCGCGGGATCGCGCTGTGCCGACCGTGCGACGTGTCGTGGTTCTTCCAGCGGGGCGCCCACCGGCTGTTGCCCGACTACTGGCGCGAGTTTGTCGCGCCGATCCCGGTCGAGGAGCGCGAGGATCTCCTGGCGGCCTATCACCGGCGCCTGTTCGGAAGCGACGACATCGCCCGCATGTCCGCCGCCAAGGCGTGGTCGCTGTGGGAGGGCAGGGCCACCACGCTGCTGCCCGATCCCGAGGTGGTCAACCACTTCTCGAACCCGTCGGTCGCGCTGTCGCTCGCCCGGATCGAGTGCGACTATTTCACGCACGACTGCTATCTCGCCGAGGATCAACTGGTCCGCGACGTGCGTCGCCTCGCCGATATCCCGGGCGTGATCGTGCACGGTCGCTACGATCTCGTCTGTCCCATCGACCAGGCCGACGAGCTGGCGCGCGCGTGGCCCGAGGCCGAGTACCGCATCGTGCCCGATGCGGGCCACGCGGCGCTGGAGCCGGGAATCGCGCAGGCGCTCGTCGAGGCCACGGACCGCCTCGGCACCCGCCTCGGCACCCGCTGACTCATGCCGTCCGGCCGTGCGCCATCAATCCGGCGGCCCGGGCGCGGGGCCGGCGCGTGATCGCGTTGATCCAGCGGGTCGCCGAGGCGCGGGTCGACGTCGCCGGCGAGACGGTGGCCGCGATCGGGCCCGGTCTGCTCGCGCTGGTCGGGGTCGAGCGCGCGGATACCGCGGCCCAGGCCGACCGCCTCGCGGAACGGATCGTCGGCTATCGCGTATTCGCCGACGATGAGCAGCGGATGAACCGCAGCACGCGCGACGTCGGCGGCGCGATCCTGCTCGTGCCGCAGTTCACCCTGGCGGCCGACACTGACAAGGGGATGCGCGCCAGCTTCGCGATGGCCGCGCCCCCGGAAAGGGGGCTGGAACTGTTCGAGCGCCTGGTCGAGCGCGTGCGCGCGCTCGGGGTCGAGGTCGGAACCGGGCGCTTCGGTGCCGACATGAAGGTCCGCCTGGTCAACGACGGCCCGGTGACGTTCCGCCTGCGTGCGGCGCCGCCCGGCGCGAGCTGAGCCGACGGCGACCACGCCGCAGCGCGATGCGGTATGATCGCGCGTTCAGCCAACGTCCCGGACGACCGCAATGCCCGCACGCACCGCCGAGATCTCACGCGACACGCTCGAGACGCGGATTCGCGTGCGCATCGACCTCGACGGCGACGGCACGCAGGCACTGCGCACCGGGGTGCCGTTCCTGGAGCACATGCTCGCGCAGGTGGCGCGCCACGGCCTGGTCGATCTCTCGATCGAGGCCGACGGCGATCTGCGGATCGACGCGCACCATACGGTGGAAGACATCGGCATCGCGCTCGGCCAGGCCTTCGACGCCGCCCTGGGCGAGCGCCGCGGCATCGCGCGCTACGGGCACGCCTACGTCCCGCTGGACGAGGCGCTCTCGCGCGTGGTGATCGATTTCTCGGGGCGGCCCGGGCTGTTCTTCAACGCGGCCTTTCACCGCCCGCGCGTGGGCGACTTCGACGTCGATCTCGTGCGCGAGTTCTTCCAGGGATTCGTCAACCACGCCCGGTGCACGCTGCACGTCGACAGCATCCGCGGCGACAACGTGCATCACATGATCGAGACCATCTTCAAGGCCTTCGGGCGCGCGCTGCGCACCGCCGTCGAGCGCGATCCGCGCCTCGGCGACGCCGCGCCCTCCACCAAGGGCTCACTGTAGGGACCCCCGCGCGATGCCCACGATCGCCGTCATCGATTACGGCATGGGCAACCTGCGCTCGGTCGCACGGGCCCTCGAGCACGTGGCGCCGCGCGCAACGCGCGTGCGCATCACCGACCGCCCGGAGATCATCGCCCGCGCCGGGCGCGTCGTGTTCCCCGGCCAGGGCGCCGCGCGTGACTGCATGCGCGCGATCGAGGCGCACGGCCTGCGCGAGCCGCTGCTCGAGGCCGCGCGCACGCGGCCCTTCCTGGGCATGTGCATGGGCCTGCAGGTGCTGCTCACGTACAGCGAGGAGAATGACGGCACGGACTGCCTGGGCCTGTTCGACGGCACCGTCCGCTTCCTCGGCAACGACCTGCGCGATGACGACGGCCGGCGGCTGAAGATTCCGCACATGGGCTGGAATGGCGTCCACCGGGTGCACCGGCACGCATTGTGGGACGGCATCGCCGACGGCGCGCAGTTCTATTTCGTGCACGGCTACTACGCCGATCCCGGCGACGCGGCGCTGGTCGCGGCGACGACCGAGTACGGCCGGACGTTCTGCTCCGCGATCGCGCGCGACAACGTGTTCGCCTGCCAGTTTCATCCCGAGAAGAGCTCGCACGACGGTCTGCGGCTGCTGCGGAACTTCGTCGCCTGGGACGGCGCGGCGTGAGCGCATCGCGCACGCGCCCGGCCCGGGTGCGCGTGGCTCGCGCTTCGCAGGCGCGTGCCTTGGGCGTACGATGCGCGCGGAGGATTCCCCGATGCTCATGATTCCCGCGATCGACCTGAAGGACGGGCGGTGCGTGCGCCTGCGCCAGGGCCGCATGGACGACGACACCGTGTTCTCGGACGATCCCGTGGCGGTCGCCCGGCGCTGGCAGGAAGCGGGCGCGCGGCGCCTGCACCTCGTCGACCTCGACGGCGCGTTCGCGGGCGAGCCGCGCCACGCCGGCGTCATCGAGGCCATCGCCAGGGCCTGCCCGGGACTGCCCCTGGAGGTCGGCGGCGGCATCCGCCACCACGAGACGATCGAGGCCTATCTCGACGTCGGCGTGTCGTGGGCCATCATCGGCACCCAGGCCGTGCGCGACCCGGACTTCGTCGAGTCCGCCTGCATGCGCTTTCCCGACTCGATCATCGTGGGCCTCGACGCGCGCGACGGCCGCGTCGCGATCGAGGGCTGGGCCGAGGCCTCCGACCACGACGCGGTCGACTTCGGCCGCCGGTTCGCCGACGCCGGCGTCAGCGCGATCATCTACACCGACATCGGGCGCGACGGCATGCTCGAGGGCGTCAATGTCGATGCCACCGTGCGTATCGCCCGCGCCGTCGGCGTGCCGGTGATCGCGTCCGGGGGCATGAAGAGCCTGGAGGACGTGCGCGCGCTCGCCGGAACGGGCGTTGCCGGGATCGCGGGCGCGATCATCGGGCGCGCGATCTACGAGGGCGCCATCGATCTCGCGGAGGCCCAGCGCCTCGCCGACGCGCTCGCGGCGCGAACGCCGGACCGACCCGCACAATGACGCTGTCCAAACGCATCATTCCCTGCCTGGACATCGACGCCGGGCGCGTGGTGAAGGGCGTGCGCTTCGAGCACATCCGCGACGCCGGCGACCCGGTCGAGGTAGCCCGCCGTTACGACGCCGCGGGGGCGGACGAGCTCTGCTTCCTCGACATCACGGCGTCGAGTGACGCGCGCGACACGCTCGTCGATGTCGTCGAGCGCGTTGCCTCCGAGGTGTTCATCCCGCTCACGGTCGGCGGTGGCATTCGCAGCGTGGACGACGTGCGCCGGATGCTGAACGCGGGCGCGGACAAGGTGTCCATCAATACGGCCGCCGTGCACGAGCCCGAACTGGTGCGCCGCGCGTCGGAATGGGTCGGGTCGCAGTGCATCGTGGTCGCCATCGATGCCAAGCAGGTCGCCGACGATCCGCCGCGCTGGGACGTGTTCACGCACGGCGGTCGGCGCGAGACCGGTCTCGACGCCGTCGAATGGGCCGAGCGCATGGTCGCGCTCGGGGCCGGGGAACTGCTGCTCACCAGCATGGATCGAGACGGCACGAAGGCAGGATTCGACCTGGCCCTGACCCGGGCCGTGAGTGACGCCGTGAGCGTGCCGGTGATCGCGTCGGGCGGTGTCGGCACGCTCGATCACCTCTGCGATGGCGTGCTCCAGGGCCACGCCGACGCGGTGCTCGCGGCGAGCATTTTCCATTTCGGCGCGTTCACGATCGCCGAGGCGAAGGACGCGATGGCGCGGCGGGGCATACCGGTCCGCCGCGCCGCCGCGGTGTGCTAGAGTGCGCCGATGACGGATGACATCCTCGCCGAGCTGGCGCACACGCTGGAGGCGCGGCGTGATGCCGACCCCGCCAGTTCCTACACGGCCGGCCTCATGGCCGCCGGTGACGAGGCCATCCTCCGGAAGATTGGTGAGGAGGCGACCGAGGTGCTGCTCGCCGGCACCGCGAACGACGACGGCGCCCTGGTGCACGAGGTCGCTGACCTCTGGTTCCACACGCTCGTCCTGCTGGCGCGACGCGGCCTCGGTCCGGCCGACGTGCTGGCCGAGCTCACCCGCCGCAGCGGTGTGTCCGGGCTCGAGGAGAAAGCGGCTCGCCGCAAGTAACGCGTTACTGGAGACATCATCGATGGGTATCAGTATCTGGCAGCTCCTGATCATTCTCGCGATCGTGCTGGTGCTGTTCGGCGCCAAGCGGTTGCGCAATATCGGGACGGACCTGGGCCATGCGGTGAAGGGCTTCCGCACGGCCATGCGTGACGAACAGGCCAAGGACGACGACAGCGACGAAAGCGAGCGCCCCGCCGGTCAGCTCGAGGGTGGTGACGAGGACGACGATCACACGTTCGAGGGCGAGGCGACGCATCGCAAGGAATCGAACACCCACTAGGGAAGGTCTGACAGATTCATTGCGACCCCGTTGCGCTCGCAAGGGATTGACCAGGCCCTCCCCGGGGAACCCGGGCCCATCGCTTCGCCGGGGGTCCCGGTGGCCAGGGCCCGCCGCCGGCAGCGTCCGTCCAGCCGGCACCCGGTTTCGGGCAACCGTTGCGCCTCGCGGCGCACGGCTATGCAACGTCGGGAGTGGCCGGCGCATGCGCGGATTCCTGTGCGGCCGTGATGCGACCCTCCGTCCTCGCCCAGGGATTCCCTGGGCTCCGTAGCGGACCGGATACGATCCATGTTTGACATCGGTTTCTGGGAACTCCTGCTCATCGGGGTCGTGGCCCTGCTCGTGGTCGGTCCGGAGCGCCTGCCGGCCCTGGCCACCTTCGTCGGGCAGTGGGTGGGCCGCGCGCGCCGTTACGTCAACCACATGCGCCGCGAGATCGAGCAGGAGCTCGAGTCGGAGCATCTCAAGGGGCTGCTGGACGAGCAGAGCCGCGAGCTCCAGTCCCTGCGGCGCGAGGTCGCCGACGTCAAGGGGGAAACCGAGGCCGTGGCGCGCAACATCGGCTCGGAGTCCCCGGCCGGCGGATCGACGGAGGCAGAGTCCGCCCGACCCGACGGATCGGACGATGCATCGGGGTCCGGCGCCGGCGCGCCCGATGCCCGGGCGTCGGGCGCGGACACGGCTGACGGCGGGACCCGGCCGGCGCGCAAGAAGCGCGCGGCGTCCGGAAAGAAGAAGAGCGCGGCAGCTGGAAAGAAGAAGAGCGCGCGCAAGAAGTCGGCCGCGAAGAAGAAGGGGGCAAGCCGCAAAAAGGCGGCCGCCTCCGGCCCGTCGGCTACGGGCACACCGGACGCGGTCGACGGCAGCGACGACGGGGGCCAGCAGCACAGCCAGCCGGGTGAGGGCAGCGGCCGATGAGCGCGAACGAAAACGAGACGCCGGACGACTCCGGCCGCACCGGGAAGGACGAAGCGGAACACGAGGAGCCGACTGCGACTGCGGCCGGCGGGGCCGCGGGCGGCGGCTCCGGCAGTTCCGCCGCTGATGACGGTGGCGACAACGGGCCGACGTTCCTGTCGCACCTCGTCGAGCTGCGCGACCGCCTGCTGCGCGTCGTGCTGTGCGTCGCCGTCGTCTTCGCGGTGCTCTACCCGTTTTCGAACACCATCTACACCTGGCTGGCCGGCCCGCTCATGTCGCACATGCCGCAGGGCACCAGCATGATCGCGATCGACGTCGCGTCGCCCTTCCTGATCCCGTTCAAGCTCACGCTCATCCTCGCGGTGTTCCTGTCGATCCCGTTCATCCTGTACCAGGCCTGGGCCTTCGTCGCACCGGGGCTGTACCTGCACGAGCGCAAGCTCGTGATGCCGCTCGTGGTGTCCAGCACCGTGCTGTTCTACATGGGCGTCGCCTTCGCGTACTTCGTCGTATTCCCGCTGGTGTTCGCGTTCTTCACCAGTGTCGCGCCCGCCGGCGTGAACGTGATGACCGATATCTCGCGCTACCTGGATTTCGTCATCACCCTGTTCTTCGCCTTCGGGATCGCATTCGAGGTGCCGGTGGCCACCATCCTGATGGTCATGGCGGGCGTGGTGACGCCGGAGCAGCTGTCGTCGAAGCGGCCGTATTTCATCGTGATCGCGTTCGTCGTGGGCATGTTCCTCACGCCACCGGACGCGATTTCGCAGACGCTGCTGGCCCTGCCCATGTGGGCGCTGTTCGAGATCGGTGTCGCCATGTCGCGCGTGATGCGTCGCCGCCAGCTGGAGCGCGAGGGTCTCGAGCGCAGCGATCCCGGCGACGACACCTGATACCGGCAACCGCACGAGGACGACCGAGAATGCACACGCTGGTCCTGCTGCGCCACGGCGAGAGCGAGTGGAACCGGGCCAACCGCTTCACGGGCTGGGCCGACGTGGACCTGACCGACACCGGCCGCGAGGAGGCGCACCGCGCCGCCGAGTTGCTGCGCGCGGAAGGGCTCGACTTCGACCGCTGCTACACCTCCGTGCTCAAGCGCGCGATCCGCACGCTGTGGATCGCGCTCGACGAGATGGACCGGATGTGGCTGCCAGTCGAGCGGCACTGGCGCCTGAACGAGCGTCACTACGGTGCGCTGCAGGGGCTGAACAAGGCCGAGACGGCCGAGAAGTACGGTGACGACCAGGTGCACGTGTGGCGCCGCAGCTACGCTACACGCCCGCCCGCCCTGGAGCCGGACGACGAGCGCAACCCGGCGGGCGACCGCCGCTATCGCCACCTGTCGCCGGACGAGCTGCCGCTCACCGAGTGCCTCGCCGACACGGTCGCACGCTTCCTGCCGTACTGGGAGGGCGAGATCGCGCCGGCCGTCCGCTTCGGCGAGCGCGTGCTGATCGCGGCGCACGGCAACTCGCTGCGGGCGCTGGTCAAGCACCTCGACGGCATGACCGACGACGAGATCACGGGCGTGAACATCCCGACGGGCATGCCGCTGGTGTACACGCTCGACGCCGATCTCGAGCCGATCGACCGTCGCTACCTCGGCGATCCCGAGGCCGTGGCCAGGGCCATGGAGGCTGTCAGCCGCCAGGGACAGGCGGGCGGCCCGCCCGGGAACGCCTGAACCGGCACGTCGCCGGCCGTCTCGCCGGGCCGTCTCGCCGGGCGGTTCCAGCGCTGCAACGCGCCCGGCGGACGCGCGAAACAGGTAGTACAGCCCGGGGAGGCTGTTGACGATCAGGCCGGTCGGGTCGTCGGTGGGAGGCGCGGGCGCGGGGCGCCCGTCCGGGTCCGTGGACATGGCGACAGTTCCGAGGCGCGGCGACCGCGCCGGTAGAGGCAGGCGACAATGGGATGGCAGGCCGCCGGGCGGCCGCGATCAACCCGGATCGGCGTCCGGACCGCCGGACCGGCCGTACAGGCTGCTGCCCTTGTACTGCCGATGCGCGTGGCGCAGCAGGACCATGACGACGGCCGCCACCGGCAGGGCGAGCAGCACTCCCACGAACCCGAAGAGCTGACCGCCGGCGAGCACGGCGAAGATGACCGCGACCGGGTGCAGACCGATGCGGTCGCCGACGAGCAGCGGCGTGAGCACCGTGCCCTCCAGCAACTGCCCGACACCGAACACGGCGGCGACGCCCACCAGGTGCCACAGGTCGCCGAACTGGAACAGCGCGGCGACGAGCGCGGCGCCGAGCCCCACGATCGTGCCCAGGTAGGGCACCACGCTCAGCAGGCCGGCCGCGATCCCGATCAGCAGCGCCAGTTGCAGGCCGATCAGCCACAGCCCGACCGCGTAGATCACGCCGAGCGCGACCATCACCAGGAACTGGCCGCGCAGGAAGGCGCCGAGCACCTCGTCGCACTCGCGGGTCATGCGGGCCACGGTCGGTTCGGTCGGCCGGGGCAGGAGGTCGCGGATACGCCCGACGAGCAGGTCCCAGTCACGCAGCAGGTAGAAGGTCACGACCGGGATCAGTGCCAGGTTGGCGAGCAGCCCGACCAGCGCCAGCCCGGAGCGGGACAGGCGCTGCAGGACCAGCGTCGCGACATCGCCGGTCTGTTGCCAGTGGGTGCCCAGGGCCGTGCCGAGGGCGTTGAGGTCCAGCACGCTGGGCAGGGTCACATTGAACTGCGACTCGAGCCACGGTACCGCCGTGCTCTCGGCCCAGGCGAGCATGGCGGGCAGGCTCTCGCGCAGCGCGTCGATCTGGGCGCCGATCAGCGGCACGAGGAGCAGCAGGAGCCCGAGCACGGCGAGCACCAGAACGGCGAACACCACGGTCACCGCGACCGCGCGTGGCAGCTTCAGCAGCTCCAGCCGGTCGACGAGCGGATCGCCCAGGTACGCCAGCAGCGCGCCCACGAGGAACGGCATGAGAATGGGCTGCAGCAGGTAGATCAGCAGCCCGGCCAGCACGATACCGGCAAGAATCATCCAGCGCTGCGATGCGGTCATCCGCTCGCTCCTTTCCCGGGCACGCCCGTGGCCCCAGTGTACGCCGTCACCCGTATCGACCACTTCCGGGGCCGCCCCAAGGGAACGCACGTGAACCCGGCACTGTCGCGGTGTGCCCCCGGCAAAGGTCGGGACATTCACCGCGAACGCGCCTTGCAGTGCCGGCCCGGGCGCGCTCTGAATGGGTCGATACGGGTGACGAGGTACACTAGAATGAAACGTCTGGCGGTACGACGCCACCCGGCGCCGGCCCCCCGGTCTCAATCAGGCGATTCACCGATGAAGCGATACGGCATCCGCAAGACACTCGCGCCCGATCATCCCCGCCGCCAGTCGCACCTGCTCGGCGACGACTGGGAGGCCTTCGACTGGTACGACACCGCGAGGGCGCGCGATGCGGCCTACGACGTGCTGCGCCGCGAGCACGCCTACTCACGGCGCGGCGACGTGCCGCGCCTGGTCCTCGAGAAGGTCGACCGCGCCGCCGAGCGGTGATTCGCTGGGCACTCGTTGCGGCCGCGATCAGCGGTTTCCTCGCCGTCGTGCTGGGCGCGCTCGGCGCCCATGACCTCCGGGGCATGCTCGACCCGCATGCCCACGCCGTCTTCGACACCGCCAGCCGTTATCACTTCGTGCATACCCTCGCGCTCGGCGCGGGCGCGCTCGCGCCCGCGGCCGGCGCGTCGCGCGCCTGGAGTGCGGTCGCCTGCTGGGCATGGCTCGCGGGGATCGTGGTGTTCTGCGGCAGCCTCTACGCCCTGGCACTCACGGGCGTGACCTGGCTCGGGGCGATGACCCCTTTCGGCGGCGTCGCGTTCCTGGTCGGGTGGGCGGCGCTTGCGGTCGCGGCCTTGCGCGCACGCGGCTGACCCCGGGCGGCGTCAGGCGTGCCCTGCGCGCGCCGCGCGCCACTGCAGGAACTCGTCGCCCGGCAGGGCGGGGCTGAAGTGAAAACCCTGCACGTGGTCGCAACCCAGCTCGCGCAGCAACGTGCACGCGGTGTCCGTCTCCACGCCCTCGGCGGTCACCAGCAGGTCGAGGCCATGCGCGACGTCGATCATGCACCGCACCAGGTTGAGCGTCCGCGCGTCGGACTCCATATCCTGGATGAATACGCGGTCGATCTTGAGCCCGGTAACGGGGAAGCGGCGCAGGTATTCGAACGACGAGTGCCCCGTGCCGAAGTCGTCGATGCTGATCCCGAGACCCATCGACCGGAAGCGCCGGAGGGCCTTGACCGCCTCGTCGGGCTGACGCATGAGGGCGGTCTCCGTGACCTCGATCTCGAGCCGGCCGGGTTCGATCTCGCCTGACGACACGAGCGCCTGCAGCAGCGACATCAGCGATTCGTCGTAGAGGCTGCGCGGCGAGAGGTTGATGCTTACGCCCAGCTGGTCGTGCGTGCTGACGAAGCGCCACGCCTCGCGTGCGACGAAGTGCGTGAGCGGCTCGATCAGGCGCGTCTGCTCCACCTTGGGCATGAAGCGCCCGGGCGGCACGAGACCTTCGTCCGGGTCGACCCAGCGGATGAGCGCCTCGGCCCCGGCCACGCGCTCGCCCGCAAGCGTCATCTTCGGCTGGTAGTAGAGTTCGAACTCGTTCGCCTCGAGGGCCTCGCGCAGCCGCGCGATCAGGCGGATGGTGTCGGCCGTGCGGCGCTCGTGCTGCGGTTCGTAGAAGCAGTAATCGCGCTCGCGCTCGCGCGCGGCGAACAGCGCGATCCGCGCGCGCCGGATCAGTTCGTACGGTGCTTCCCGCCCGTGTTCCGCGCTCGCGATCCCGATCATCAGCTCGACGCGCACCGGCACGTCACGGATGACGAGCGCGTCCTCGCCCATGTCGCGGATCCGGCGCGCATAGTGCTCGAGGCTGGGGTCATCGACCCCGGTCAGCACGAGCGCGAGCTCGGATGCGCTGAACCGGAATACGTCCTCGCTGTTCGGCGCCGCCGCGTGGATGCGAGCGCCCAGCACCTGCACGATCTCGTCGGCGGCATCCGCGCCGACGGCGTCCAGCGCATCGAACAGGTCGGCGGCGCGCACGAGGACGATGGAGACGCGGCGGCCCGTCAGGCGCGCGATGTCCATGGCGCGCGTGAGCACTTCCTCGAGCGCCACCTGGTTCGCCAGGCCCGTGCGCGGGTCGCGGCGGGCGGCTGCCGAGCGCGCGCTGGTTTCATGCGACAGCCGCTGGAACAGCGCGCCCGCGAACCCGCCGATGCCCAGGAAGAACGCGATCCGGGCGACCCAGTTCTCGGTGCTCTGCCCCAGCCCGCGTGCCACGTCGAGCGGCATGAACGGCCCGAGCGCCAGGCCTGCCAGCAGTGCCACCAGCAGCGCGCCCGGCAGGCCGAACACCGCGGCGCCGAGCAGCACCGGCGCGAACAGCAGGTAGGCCCAGGAATAGGTCGTGCCGCCCGTGACATACACGAGGGCGGTGCCTCCGGCGAGCATCGCCAGGATCAGGGAGGCTGCCGCCCATTCACGCAGCGGCGATCGGGTGGCCCGGTCGATGGCTGGGGTCAGGATGACCGTCTCCCTTCCTCTCAGGGTTTTCCCCCATTCCGGCAAAGATACCAGCCTGGTGCCCGGGCGGCACCCGTCGAATCCGACAGGGGGCCGGGCACCCCGGTGGTCGAGCCGGGATCGTGGCGCGCGCGGCACCGGCCGGCCCATTCCGCTCCGCCCCTCCGGGGGCGCGGGGCGCGCTACCATGCGGCATGCGAGCGGGCCGCGTGGGCGCCCGCGGGTTGCGGCCATGAGCTTTTCATTCCGGCAGCTGCGCTATTTCGTGGCGGTCGCCGAGATCGGCTCGATCTCGGGTGCGGCGCGCGAGCTGTCCGTGTCCCAGTCGACCGTCACGGAGTCGATCAAGGACCTCGAATCCGACCTCGGCATCACCCTCGTGGAGCGGCATGCCCGCGGCATGGCCCTCACGCACGGCGGGCACACGTTCCTGCGCCATGCCCAGCGCATCCTCGCGGAGGTCAGCCACGCGCGGTCGGCACTCACCGGCGATCAGCAGCGCATCACGGGCACGCTCAACATCGGGGTCACCTCGCTGGTCGCCGGCTACGCGCTGCCCGACCTGCTGGCCCGGTACCGGCGCGCGTTTCCGGCGACGGCCGTCTCCGTGCACGAGGACATCCCCGAGTACCTCGAGCACTTCCTGCTCAACGGCGAGCTCGATGTCGCGCTGCTGTTTCTCTCGGCGCTCAACGAGCCGTCTGCATTCAATTCCGAGGTCATCGAGACCTATGGCTTCCGCCTCTGGGTCCCGGTCGGCCATCGCCTGGCCCAGGAGGGCCTCGTGCATCGCGGACGGCTGGCCGACGAGCGCTATGTGCTGCTGAACGTCGACGAGATTCACGCGGCGACCGCGCCGCTGTGGAGCGGGCCCGGCGGCCACCCCCAGGTGGCGTTCCGCACGAGCTCGGTCGAGGCCGTGCGCAGTCTGGTGGCCACCGGGGCGGGCGTCTCCGTGCTGCCGGACCTCGTCTACCGGCCCTGGTCGCTGGAAGGCGATCGGATCGGTGCGGTCGAGCTGGCCGAGCCGCTGCCGCCCGTGGACGTCGGCCTCGTGTCGCGGCGCGGCACCTCGCTGAGCGCCGCCACGGCCGCATTCATCGACCTGGCGCTGGAGAAGCCCACCATCCGTCCGCGCTGAGCGGTCGGGGCCGGACGGGTCCGGCTTTCGGAAATCCCGAAAATGTCGTCCGGCGGACCCGCACCTCTCGCCGGACCGCCTGCCGAGGGCATATATTCGGAATTTCCGATGTTCTTTTTCTGTTTTTTGTGCTGGCGATAATACGGCGACTCCTCAATACTGGGGCTGTCACCCGGCGAGCGCCCGGGCCGGGGCGCGTGCATCCGCTGCACGGCGCGGCCGCCGGCGACGCTCCCGGACGGTTCCCCGCGGAACCGTGAACCCGGCGCGGCGGGCGCGCCGCCGAACGACAGTCAGCGTTGAGGAGTACACCGATGCAAGGCGCAGCCAGTCTGGAAACGCGCATGCTGATCGGCTCCGCCTCGGTCGAGGGGCAGGGCGAGGCCGAGCAGATCCTGAATCCGTTCAGTGGCGAGGGGATCGGCCAGGTGCCCGAGGCCTCGCCGGGACAGGTGGATGACGCCGTCGGCGCTGCGCGCAAGGCCTTCCAGAGCTGGTCGCGCCGGACGCCGGGCGAGCGCTCCGCCGCGCTGCTGAAGCTGGCCGACCTCATCGAGGAGCACGCCGACGAGTTCGTGCGGCTCGAGGCCCTCAACTGCGGCAAGCCGGCGCACCTCGTCGCGGCCGAGGAGGTCCCCGCGACGGTCGATGTCATCCGGTTCTTCGCGGGTGCCGCGCGCTGCATGCAGGGCAGTGCCGCGGGCGAGTACATGGAGGGGTACACCTCCATGGTGCGCCGCGACCCGATCGGGGTCGTGGCGTCCATCGTGCCGTGGAACTACCCGCTGATGATGGCCGGCTGGAAGTTCGCCCCGGCACTCGCCGCGGGCAACACGCTCGTGCTCAAGCCGTCCGAGCAGACGCCGCTCACCGCGCTGCTGCTGGCCCGGCTGATCAACGAGGCCCTGCCCGAGGGTGTGATGAACGTCGTCGTCGGGCGCGGCGAGACCGTGGGCGACAAGCTCGTCAATCACCCCGGGGTGGACATGGTCTCGCTGACCGGCGACATCGCCACCGGCAAGAAGATCCTCACCGCGGCCTCCAAGAGCGTGAAGCGCACGCACCTCGAACTGGGCGGCAAGGCACCGGTCGTGGTGTTCGACGATGCGGACCTGGAGTCCGTGATCGAGGGCGTGCGCACGTTCGGCTATTTCAACGCCGGGCAGGACTGCACGGCCGCGTGCCGCGTGTACGCCGGCAAGAAGATCTACGACAAGCTGGTCGCGGAGCTGACCAGTGCCGTTTCGAGCATTGCCTACGGCCAGTCGAGCGACGAGGCCAACGAGATTCCGCCGCTGATTTCCGAGCGCCAGCGCGATCGGGTCGCGAGCTTCGTCGAGCGTGCCTCGGAGCTCAAGCATATCGAGGTCACCACCGGCGGGCGGATTCCCAAGGGGGGCGGATACTTCTACGAGCCCACCGTGATCGCCGGCGCACGCCAGGAAGACGAGATCGTGCGGCGCGAGGTGTTCGGACCGGTGGTCTCCGTCACGCCATTCGACGATGTCGACACGGCCGTCGCCTGGGCCAATGACTCGGACTACGGGCTGGCCTCCTCGGTCTGGACGCAGGATGTCGGGCGCGCCATGGAAACCGCCGCCCGGTTGCGCTATGGCTGTACCTGGGTGAACTGCCACTTCATGCTGTGCAACGAGATGCCGCACGGCGGCATCAAGCAGTCCGGCTACGGCAAGGACATGTCGATGTATTCCCTGGAGGATTACACGGCGGTCCGGCACGTGATGGTCAAGCTCTAGTGTCCTGCCTCGCCGGCAACATGCCAAACGCCTGCATGGCAGCATCCTGAGATGGAGACCGCGATGGCCCGTCGCACGGCCGACGAACCGGAAGCCGACATCGCCGCCGCGCAGACCCACGCGCCGGACGAGCCGATCGTGCGCCTGCGCGGCGTGCGCAAGGAGTACGACGGCACGGTGGCGGTGGAATACCTCGACCTCGACATCAGCCGCGGCGAGTTCTTCACGCTGCTGGGACCGTCGGGCTCCGGCAAGACGACCACGCTGCGCATGATCGCGGGCTTCGAACGGCCGTCGCGCGGCCATGTCGAGATCGACGGCAAGGACGTCACGGGCCTGCCGCCGTACGACCGCGACATCAACACCATCTTCCAGGACTACGCGCTCTTTCCGCACATGACCGTGGCCGAGAACCTGGCCTACGGCCTCAAGGCGAAGCGCGTGCCGCGCCAGGAGATCCCGGACCGGGTCAACGAGGCATTGCGCACCGTGCGGCTGGAGGCCTACGGCGCGCGCAACCCGGCCCAGCTGTCCGGGGGGCAGCGACAGCGCGTGGCGCTGGCCCGCGCCATCGTGAACCAGCCGCGCGTGCTGCTGCTCGACGAGCCGCTCGGGGCGCTCGACCTCAAGCTGCGCCAGGAGATGCAGCACGAGCTCAAGCGCATCCAGCACGAGATCAACATCACGTTCCTGTACGTCACGCACGACCAGGAAGAGGCCCTGACCATGAGCGATCGCCTCGCGGTCTTCAACGAGGGCCACGTCGAGCAGGTCGGCGAGCCGGTGGCGCTCTACGAGGCCCCGGCCACCCAGTTCGTGGCCAACTTCCTGGGCACCTCGAACCTCGTCGAGCGTGGCGGCCGCCGGCTCATGATCCGACCGGAGAAGATCCGCCTGGGCGTGTTCGGCCAGGCATTCGAGGAAACCGACTGGCACGTCGAGACCGGCACACTGCGCGACGTCGAGTTCGTGGGGATGTTCTCGCGTTACGTCGTCCAGCTGCACGACGGGATCGAGGTGCTCGTCTACGAGCAGAATCTTTCGGGCTTTTCCGTCCGCGAGCGCGTCGCTCCCGGGGAAAACGTGCAAGTGGCCTGGCGCCGCGACAGCGTCTATCCGCTGCCGGACAAGGCACAGTGAGGAGGGGAGGATAGTTACAATGAACCTGAACCGAACCCGTATCCGCAACACGCTGGCGGCCGGGGCGGCAACCGCGCTGCTCGGCTTTGCCACGCCGGGCGTCAGTGCGCCCGTCGCACCCGACTACCCGTCCGACATCGGGCCCGGCGAGGGCCAGCTCAACATCGTTGCGTGGGAAGGCTACGCGCAGGATGACTGGGTCAAGCCCTTCGAGCAGGAAACCGGCTGCGAGGTGAACCGCAAGTACGCCGGCTCCTCCGACGAGATGGTCGCACTGATGCGCCAGGGCGGCGGCAGCGAGTACGACCTCGTGTCCGCCTCCGGCGACGCCTCGTTGCGGCTGATCTACGGCGGCGACGTGCAGCCGATCGACGTCAAGCTCATTCCCGAGTTCGACAATTTCCTGCCGCAGCTCAAGTCGCCGCCGAACAATACCGTCAACGGCGTGCACTACGGCGTCTCGTACGAGTGGGGTCCGAACACCCTGCTCTACAACACCGAGAAGGTCGACGGCACGCCCGACAGCTGGGGCGCGATCTACAGCGACAAGTACAAGGGCCGGATCACCGTGCCCGACAACCCGATCCAGATCGCGGACGCGGCGCTGTACCTGATGGCACACAAGCCCGGACTCGGCATCAAGGACCCGTACGAGCTTACGCGCAAGCAGCTCGACGCCGCGGTGGACCTGCTCAAGAAGCAGCGCCCGCTGATCAAGAAGTACTGGGCACTCGCCTCCGACGAGATCGAGCTGTTCAAGAACGGCGACGCGGTCATCGGCGCCTCCTGGCCGTACCAGACCAATGCCCTGCAGAACGATGGCGTGCCGGTCAAGGACACCATCCCGAAGGAGGGTGCGACGGGCTGGGCGGACAGCTGGATGCTGTCGGCGAAGTCGCAGCATGTGAACTGCGCCTACAAGTGGATGAAGTACGTGTCCACGCCCAAGGTGCAGGCGCAGCAGGCACTGTATTTCGGCGAGACGCCGGCCAATCGCAACGCCTGTGATGCGATGAACGCGATCGAGGAAGGCTCCTGCGAGAAGTGGCACCTGAACGCGCCCGCGTCGTACTTCAACCAGATCAAGTTCTGGAAGACGCCGCGCCGGGACTGCGGCAACGGCGGCCAGGACTGCACGACCTACCAGGACTGGCAGCGCGCCTGGCAAGAGGTCAAGGGATGAGCACGGGGTCCGGTCCCGCGGGGCCGGACCCCACGCACGAGCCCCGGCAGCCCGGGCGCACGCGACGACGGTGTGCGTAGCGCACGGGTTGCCGGGAATCCCTTGCGCCGGGCGCGAGCCCGGCAGGTACGTGAAGCCAGGCGCGGCGCCTCCCGGTTCGCCGGGAGGCGCCGCATTACGGAGGTCGGCAGCTGGTGAGTACTACCCCCGGAGTCGTGCATGCGGGCGAGCGTTCCGCGTTCGCCCAGTGGCTGCGGCGTTTCTCCGCCCTGCTGTGGCGGCGTCCGCGCGTCGCCGCGACGATGCTGCTCGCACCGCCGATGGGCTGGTTCCTGCTCGTCTATCTCGCGGCGCTCGGGATCCTGTTCCTGTCCGCGTTCTGGCGGGTCGATGATTTCACCGGCGAGATCGTCCACACCTGGAGCCTGCACAATTTCGAGATCCTGGCGGCAAGCGAGACCTATCGCACCATTGCCCTGCGCACGATCGGCATCGCCGCGGCGGTCACGGTCACCGACATCATCCTGGCCTTCCCCTGCGCCTACTTCATGGCGCGTGTCGCGGGTCCGCGACTGCGCGGCACGCTGTTCGCCCTCGTGCTGCTGCCCTTGTGGTCCAGCTACATCGCGCGCGTATACGCCTGGCGTCTCATCCTCGCGCACGACGGCGCGCTGAACTGGGCGCTGCAGCTCGTGGGGCTGCCACCGGCGAACATCGGATTCACCAACACGGCCATGTGGATCGTGTTCTCGTACATCTGGCTGCCGTTCATGATCACGCCGATCTATGCAGCCATCGAGCGCGTGCCCGGCTCGCTGTTCGAGGCCTCGCAGGATCTCGGCGCGCGGGGCTTCCGCACGTTCCGCAAGGTCACGCTGCCGCTGGTCATCCCCGGCGTGATCGCGGGCTCGATCTTCACCTTCTCGCTGACGCTGGGCGACTACATCACGCCGATCCTCGTCGGCGGGCCCGGCTCGTCGTTCATCGGCAATGTCGTGTACGCCAACGTCGGCATCGCGAACAACGTACCGTTCGCTGCCGCCTTCGCGACCATCCCGGCCATCGTCATGGTGCTCTACCTGACGGCGGCACGGCGGCTGGGCGCGTTCGAGATGATGTAGGGAGCGATCCGCGAATGGAAACCACGATGACCAAGTGGGCCCTCGGGATCTGGACCGCGCTCGTGATCGCGTTCCTGTTCATCCCGATCGGGATCATCATCGTCTACGCGTTCAACTCGTCGAACATCCAGAGCTGGCCGATTCCCGGTTTCACGCTCAAGTGGTTCCCCTCGGCCTGGGCCAACGACGAGATCCGCGAGGCATTGTGGCTGTCCGTCAAGGCGGCGCTCGTGGCCACCACGATCTCCGTGCTGCTCGGCTCCGCGGCGGCCTTCGCGGTTCACCGGTTCCGGTTCTTCGGCCGCGAGACCGTGTCGTTCATCGTCGTCCTGCCGATCGCGCTGCCCGGTGTCATCACCGGCATCGCGCTCAACTCGTTCTTCGGCTTCTGGCACATCGGCCTGTCGTACTGGACGATCGTGATCGGCCACGCCACGTTCTGCATCGTGATCGTCTACAACAACGTCATCGCGCGCCTGCGCCGCATCTCCGGCTCGCTGCGCGAGGCCAGCATGGACCTGGGCGCCGATACGTTCCTGACGTTCCGCCGCGTCACCCTGCCGATGCTCTCCACCGCCCTCATCTCGGGCGGCCTGCTCGCGTTCGCGCTCTCGCTCGACGAGGTCATCGTCACGACCTTCACCGCCGGCGCACAGAACACGCTGCCGCTGTGGATCTTCGGTGCCATCCGCCTGGGCCAGCGCCTGCCCGAGGTCAATGTCGTCGTTTCGGTCGTCATGCTGATCACGCTGGTGCCGGTGCTGCTCTCGTACCGCATGATGAATCGCTCACCGGCCGATACCGGCAAGTAGTGCGCCAGACCCGAAACACCGGGCGGGCGTACGCTACCCGCCCGGTGCCTTGACCCGGCCGGCCCGGCGCGCGAGTCTCCCTGCCGATTCGTCATTCGGAACTCGACACAGGGGAGAAAAGCGCAATGAGCCTCGAGCAGGTCTCGATCCGCACCCGCGACGGCGAGTGCCCCGCGCACGTCTTCACGCCCGATGACGGCGCCGGCCCGTGGCCGGCGGCGATCTTCTACATGGACGCCCTCGGCATCCGCCCGGCGCTGTTCGACATGGCCCGGCGCCTCGCCGATGGCGGCTACGTCGTGCTGCTGCCCGACATCTTCTACCGGGCCGGGTCGTACGGTCCGCTGGACCCGAAGGAGATCTTCGCGAGCGACGATCCCATGGGCCGGATCCGCCACCTGCGCGAGACCACCGACAACCTGAAGGCCGCCGAGGACACCGGCGCGTTCCTCGCCTACCTCGACACCCGCGACGACGTCGCCGGCAAGAAGGTCGGCACCACGGGCTACTGCATGGGCGGCGGCATGTCGCTCGCCGCCGCGGGCACGTACCCCGACCGGATCGCCGCGGCCGCCAGCTTCCACGGCGGCAACCTCGCGACAGACGCGGAGACCAGCCCCCACCGCCTCGCCCCGAACATGAAGGGCCGCATCTACGTCGCCGGCGCGGACCAGGACAAGTCCTACCCGCCGGAGATGGCCGAAAGGCTCGAGAAGGCCCTCACCGACGCCGGCGTGGAACACGCCTGCGAGATCTACGAAGGCGCGCGTCACGGCTGGACGATGCCGGACTTCCCCGTCCACGACGAGGCCGCGGCCGAGCGGCACTGGCGCGAGCTGCAGACGCTGTTCGACGGCACGCTGCGATAGAGCGCCGGGCCGCACCGGGGTCGGTGCGTACCCGACGAGCGGATCGCCTCGTGGCGCGGGACGGCCGCTCGTCGGGATACCGCAGGCACACGCCCGGGCCCGGACCCGCGTTTCGCAAGTGACCGCAGTCTGTCGCAGGGGCCTCGCGACGCCGAGCGGCATCAGCGAGAGAAAAGCGGCGGTTCCACGATTACACGGCGTCAGCCGCGTCAGTCTCCTAAGCTCGGGAAAACCCGCACAAAAAATGCTTCCGGCATCCCCACTGGCGCGCCGTGACATGAACCGCGCGTCTATATTCAATAATGCGCAACGCCGCCTGGTCACCGTTGGGCGCCTTGTATGTTGAAGAGTTGGCTACGGTCTCTTGCTGCAAGCGCTGCCATGCTGGTTATCGGCGTGAGTCACGGTGCAGAGCCTGAAGTGAAGAATTTCCGGGGCGTCGTAACGTACTATCTAATCCCCGCGAAGGTGATGCAGGTAAAAGCGATCGTCAAAGACCCGGAACCCGGGACCAGCCATATAGGCGATGAAGGAATTGTCGTGGAAGTTGAACGGAATCTGGATGTAAGAGCCAACTGGACCGTCGTGGACATCGAGTACTACGAGTATGAAGAACCTAAGACGATAAACTACAAGCTGATTGACAAGGATCGAAAAGTCACCGTCAAGTATCGCGCCGAAAGCGTAGTTATTGATGGAGATATTTCGGAATATATCGAGGAATAGTGGGAAGGCAGCGCACAACAAGGCCGATGGAGCCCGACGCTTGACCGCTCCCGCTCCGGTTGGTCGTCGTCAAGCGCGGCTCATCGCCAACCTTGGGCAACGTTGAGACACCAATGAGCGGTCGCACAGATATAGTCGATCTCGAACGCCGGGGTTGGGAAGTGCTCTCCTCCGACCCGGACCAGGCAAGAGAGTTCTACAGCTCCGTCCTTGCCGACGACGCTCACATGCTGTTTCCCGGCGAGCTGCGGATCGTCGGAAAGGCGCAGGTTCTTGAAACGATGAGCGGGCCGCCATGGCAGTCGTTTGAAATGTCGGAAGTGCAGGTCGTTGTTCTTTCGGAATCCGTGCAAGCCGTCACCTACCAAGTCACGGCACAGAGAAAAGGGGCCGATCCGTACCGGGCGTTGATTTGCAGCACATACGCGTTGCGTGCCGATAGTTGGCAGCTCATAGTTCATCAACACACGCCGGTGTAGCGCTGTTGCCCAACAATGCGCTGCATCGGACGCGGAAACCGCTGGGCATTTTCCGCGCGGCTGAGGTTGATCGTTGGGCGCGTATTGTTACAAGACGGATGCGGCGATGGACGACCACCAGGCATAGAGCATCCATGGACCACACAGGAGAGGCAACCATGCGAATCGCCAAAGAGGACGTGGATGTCAAGATGGAGATACCGGGTGCCGTGATTCGTCAGCGAATGGATTTCGGGGACGCAACCGGACTAGGCAAGATCAGCTGCGAGTTCTTCAGTCTCTCGGCGGGGGTCGATACCACGCCGTTGTTTCAGGGCCTGCAGGGCAATTCGTGCCAGTGCCCCCACTGGGGCTTCGTCCTGCGCGGCCAACTTACGACGACGGACGAGCGCGGCGCGCAGGAGACGGTCAGCGCCAATGATCTCTTTTACTGGCCGCCCGGTCACAACGTCAAGGTCGACGCAGACGCCGAGATCGTGATGTTCAGCCCTCAGCACGAGCACAGCATTGTCATCAAACACATGATCGACAAGGTGAAGAGTTAAGCACATTTCCAGAGTTTGGGCGCGGCGCTCAACGGGGGCATGCATCCGACGGGCTGACGCCCGCGGCTGATGCTCGGCGTTGGGCCGGAAGATGTTGGATCGGTTCCATGTTTGGAAAAGCGTACGTGACAATAATCGTTATCGTCGGGATGTCGTTTGTTGGTGTCGTCTTGTCATTGTTTGGCCGCGAGTCCGATTTCTATGCCGCCTACGCACTAATAGTGCTCATATTGCTCGCGGGAGTCACCGCCGGCAGGCTCGGGGAACTCGGCAAGCGAATCGACGAGTTGGAGAATCCGTCAGGTGATCAGAAATGACCAACCATGTCGTGACTTCGGTGGCTGAGCGTGGTCGTTATGCATCTTGAGAGAGCACGTTGCGGTCGACCGAGCTGCGCTCATCCCGAGATACAGGGAACCCATCGTCCGTTGGATCAACGAAGCGGATCCGGATCCCGAGGCCATATCAATCTCCCTGGCCGACGTGAACGTGGAGTGGACAGTCTGTCTTGTGGGTGACGAGGATGAGGACGTGGACACGACAATCCGCCGATCGGTGGAGGACAATTCCCGCGCGCTCCGGGAGTCGGATCTTGAAGCCTGGTATACCGATGAGGCGTCATGGCCTGCGGATCGCACCTGCAAGAAGTTCGATGCGTGGTTTGAAGTCGAGTGCCATACGGTGCTGGTCGATATGGTAGATGGGCCGCTATTGGATGATGAAACATAATCATGCGCTGCAGCGGGCGCCGCAACGGCTTCACGTACATTTGTCCCGGGGTGGACACGCCTGGGTGAGGTGTGGAGTGTCACGAGGTTGTCCACAGATGGCTGAGAAGTCCGATCGGCATCGGACATTGCGCACGGACGTCGGCCATGGCTGACGAGGCTTCACGGGATCGGGTGCCCCGCATGTGCCGCGTACCGGTGCTGCCCGCGAGCTGGATTGCCGCGCCCGCTGGCGCGGGCTCGAAGCGAAGCGGCTACACGGGGATCGCGTGGACAAACTGCGGAGAGATCACATCCAGCGCCGTGGACGGGCGTCAGGTGGCCAGTCGCTCCGCCAACCCCGAGTACCGGTGCGCGTTGCGCCCGGCAGCCGCTTGCCAGGTTCCCGTCGAGCCCCACGCATGCAACGTGCTTCGTGCCCGCGTGACCGCGGTGTAGAGCAGCTCGCGCGTCAGGATGCGCGACTGCGCCTGCGGCAGCAGGAGGTAGACGGTGTCGAACTCCGAGCCCTGGCTCTTGTGGATGGTCATGGCGTAGACGGTGTCGTGCGCGGGCAGGACGGAGGGCTGGAACGCGCGCAGGCCGTCGTCGGTGCGGAACCAGGCGCGGGCGCGGCCCTCGTCGTCGTGCCAGACGACGCCGACGTCCCCGTTGTAGAGCCCGGCGCGCGGTTCGTTCTGCACGACCATGATCGGGCGGCCGTGGTACCAGTGGCCGTCCGCATCGAAGCCGTGGCGCGCGGCCAGCGCCTCGCCGATGCGGCGGTTCATCGTCTCGCTGCCGAGCGGGCCGACGCGCGTGCCGGTGAGCAGCCGAATGTTTTCCAGTGCGGCGATCGCTTCGCCGGGCGCCGATGCCTCGTGCAGCGGTGAGTAGGCATCGGCCAGCCGGCGCACGAGCGCGCTTGCGGCGGTCTCGTCCGTTTCGAACTCCGCGTGAACCTCTTCGCCACCGTCGCGCAGCACGGCGTCGAGCGTGTCGACGTCGCCGGCGTTGATGGCCGCCGCCAGGCGGCCGATGCCGCTGTCCGGGCGGAAGCGGTGGCTCGTCTGCAGCGTGACGACGTGATCGGCCAGTGGCGATGCCGCGGGCTGCGCGTTCGTGTCGCCCAGGAGCGTGCCCGCCGCCTCGCGCTGCGCCGGCGAGAACGCGTTGACGCCGGCCGGCGTGCACAGGTCGGCGAGCACCGCGCCGCTCTCGACCGACGACAGCTGGTAGCGGTCGCCGAGCAGGACGAGGCGGGCGCCGTCGGGCACCGCGTCGGCGAGCTTGGCCATGAGCGGCAGGTCGATCATCGAGGCCTCGTCGACGATGATCACGTCGGCCGGGATCGGGCGCTCGCGGTCGTGCCCGGGCATCGTGCTGCCCCAGCGCAGGCGCAGCAGGCGATGCAGCGTGCCGGCTTCCTGCGGCAGGTGCGCACGCACTTCTTCCGATGGCTGCAGGCCCGCGAGCCCGGTGTTGAGCGATTCCGTCATGCGGGCTGCTGCCTTGCCGGTCGGGGCCGCGAGGCGGAACACGGGCGGGCGCTCGCCGGCGGACAGCGCGGCGTCGACCAGGCGCAGCATCAGGCGCGCGACGGTGTAGGTCTTGCCCGTGCCGGGCCCGCCGGAGATCACGGCGAGCCGGTGGCGCCGGGCGACGAAGGCGGCGACGGCCTGCCAGTTCGTCGCGCCCGCGGCGGTCCAGTCCCAGGAGAAGAGCCCACCGTCCGGGCCGAGCGGCTCGGTGTCGACGGGTTCCGGCTCGGTCGCGAGCAGCTCGCCGAGGCGGCGGGCGAGGCGGCGCTCGTAGTCCCAGTAGCGCTGCAGGTAGAGCCGGTCGCCGTCGAGCACGAGCGGGCGCGTGGCGTCGCTCCCGGCCATGGCCACGAGCGGGTTGTCGGGCAGCTCGGTGCGCAGGCGCTCGGCGTCCGCGAGCCGGGCCGCCGGGCCGAGTGCCGCTTCGAGATCGTCGACGGGCAGGCAGGTATGCCCGAGGCCGATCGCGTGGCTCGCGAGCGCGAGCCCGAGCGCACCGGTGCGGTCGCCGCCGTGACGCCAGCCCCAGTCGGCCAGCGCGAGGTCGACGGGGCGCAGGCCGGCTTCTTCCATCGCCCGGCGCAGGCGCGCGTGCAGACCGCTCATGCCGGGGCCTCCCGCGCGTCGAGCAGGGCGTCGAGCGACTCGACCAGCCCCGGGTCCGGACGGTCGTGGAAGATCCCGTGCTCGCCGTCTCCGTTCATGCCGCGCGCAAACAGGTAGAGCACGCCGCCCAGGTGCGCGTCCGCGCGGTAGTCCGCGAGGTGCTGGCCGAGGTGGCGGTGCAGGGCGACGCTGTAGAGCAGGTACTGCAGGTCGTAGCGGTGCTCCACCATCGCGCGCGCCAGCGCGCCCGGCGCATAGTCCGCGAGGTGCGGGCCGAGCGCGTTGGTCTTGTAGTCGAGGATCCAGTAGCGCCCCGAGTGCTCGACGACGAGGTCGATGTAGCCGTGCATCAGGCCGCGCAGGCTCGACAGCGCCGTGCTGCCGCCGGCGCCGGCGTAGCCGGCCGCCGCGATCCGGGCGAGAACGTCCGATGCGTTCGTGTCGCCCAGGCGGATGAAGAACTCCAGCTCCGCGCGGCGACGGTCACCGCCGATCGCGGACAGCGGGCCGATCTCCGGCAGGGCCGTGTGCAGCGTGTGCGCGAGCATCGTCGCCGTGCGCGTGATCGGGCCGTCGCTGCCGTCGGCATCCGTCGTCCCCACGCCGTGGCGGCGCAGTGCGGTGGACGCGGTCGCGTGCGTGTCGGTGTCGAGTGGTTCTGCGCCCGGCCGGGGCCAGTGCTCGAGGGCGCCGGTCTCCAGCAGCTCGTGGAAGGCCCGTCCGAAGCCGGTGCCGCGCGGCCACAGCGCGATCTCGGGCGTGGAGCCGGGCTCGATCGATTCCCGGGTGATGGTGTCGCTCTCGTCGTCGGCACCGGCGGCGGTCTCCGCCGCGCCGGTCATGCGCCCGGCGAGGCGCGAGAAGCTGGAGATGGACCAGGGCCGCCGGCGCTTCGGGAAGTCGTTGCGCGCGGGGCCCAGCGCCGGGCCCGTGGCGGTGCGCGACAGATGCGCGGGCCGTTGCGGGTCGGGCAGATCCTCGACCGTGAGGGCGCTGCCAACGGCTTCCTCCAGGGTGCGCAGGCGCTCGGCGGCGCGCGCGGGCGTGAACCAGTCCGGCAGCTTCCTGCCGCCGTGCCAGCCGTGGGACGCGATGCCGTCGTCGCGGTGCAGCAGCCACGCGAGCGGGCCGTCGAGGGCGCCGTTCACCGCGCCGTGCACGAAGAAGCAGGCCTGCTCGGCGCGCGTGAGCGCGACGTAGAGCGAGCGCACCTGCTCGGCGCGGCGCTCGCGGATGGCCTGGCCGGCGTGCGCGTCGGCATCCTCCGACCCGAGGTCGATCACCGCCAGGTTGTCTGCGTCGTGGTAGGAGAGCGGCGGCTTGCCGGGCGCGGCGCCGCCCGTGCCCAGCCACGGCGTGTAGGGCACGAACACGACCGGGAACTGCAGGCCCTTGGCCTTGTGCACGGTCGTCACCTGCACGAGGTCGGCGTCGTCGGCGAGGCGCACGCGGTCGGCGTCGCCGACCTCGCCATCGCCGGCGCGCTGCATCGCGTCCTCGAGCCAGCGCACCAGCCCGTCCATGCCGAACACCTCGTGCTCGACCTGCTGCAGCCGGTCGGCGACCTGCAGGTAGTCGGTCATGCGGCGCTCGCCATCGGTGAGCGCGACCACGCGCGCGGCCGCGTCCTGCAGGAAGGGCTCGAGCATCGCCTGCACGCCGGATCGCGCCCAGCGCACGTGCGCGGCCTGGAAGCGCTCGGTCCAGTCCGCCCAGCGGCGCTCGTCCGCGTCCAGCGCGACGAGGTCCGCGAGCTGAAGGCCGAACAGCGGCGTGGTCAGCGCCACCCGCAGGCGCCCGGCGTCGAAGGGCGTCGCCACCGCGCGCAGCAGGCGCAGCAGGTCCTGCGCGGCGACGTGCGTGAACACGCTGTCCTGGTGGATGCACACGGCCGGCACGCCGGCGCCCGCCAGCGCCGCCTGCATGTCGGCGGCCTCGGCATTGCTGTTCACCAGCACGGCGATGTCGCGCGGCTCGAGGGGGCGCTGCCCGTCCTCGTCGTCGATCACGCGCGCCTGGTCGAGCAGCGCCACGATGCGCTCGACCGTGGCCGACTCGATGCGCGGTTTCAGCTTCGTCTTCGCGGACTCCGCGTCGTCCGGTACCGACCAGGCCGTCACGCCGGGCAGTTCCTGCCCCTTGCGCTCGATGCGGCGGTCGCCGTCGCGGCGGCCGGGGTCCACGTGGCGGAAGTCGATGCCGTCGAGCACGAAGGCCTGCTCGCCGCCGGCGGCGAACACGGACTCGAGGCCCTGCAGCACGGCGCCGGTCGAGCGGAAGTTCGTCTCCATGCCGTAGCGGCCGTCGGCGTCGTCGGCCGCGTCCAGGTAGGCGAACACGTCGCCGCCGCGGAAGCCGTAGATGGCCTGCTTCGGGTCGCCGATCAGGATGAGGCCGCCTGCGCTTTCGTCGCGTTCGCCCCCGCCGTGGCCATAGATCCGTTGCAGGATCGCGTACTGCAGCGGATCCGTGTCCTGGAACTCGTCGACCAGCGCCCACGGCCAGGTGCGGCGCAGTGCCGCGGCGAGCGCCGGGCCCCGTGTCGCGTCGGTCACGGCGTCGTGCAGGCCGGCGATCATGTCGTTGAAGCTGAACAGGCGGCGCTCGCGCTTGCGTGTCGCGGCGAGCTCGCGGATCGCGTCGACGGCGGCGGCCGCGGCGGCGATGCGCCCGCGCACCTGCAGCCGCGCCAGGGTCTTCACCGCGGCGAGGTCCTGGGGACGGAACCAGTCCTCGGCCTCCTTCTTCTTCGCGTGCTGGCGCACGCCCGTGTCGCTCCCGAGGTCGGCGACGAAGCCGGGCAGCGCGGGCAAGCCGTCGAGCGTGCCTTCGAGCCCGGCGTCGATCGACTCGGCCAGGCTCTCCGGGTCGTGCTCGTCGAGCAGCTTCTTCAGCGAAGAGTTCGCCAGCAGCGCACCCGCCTCGGCCGCTTTCGACAGCAGCTTCACGAAGGCCTCGCGCTCGCGCGGCCACTGCTGCCGGGCCTGCTCGTGCTCATGATCGAGCGTCGCGGCATCGGGGCGGACCAGCCGCGCGTGCGGCTTGCCGAGCACCTCGCGCAGGTCGCGGTAGAGCGCATCCGGCGAGGACCACAGGCCGAGGAAGGCGGCCGCCTGCGCGGCCGGGCGGTCGAAGACGCGCGCCCGCCAGTAGTCGGTCGCCGCCTCGCGCTGGATCTCGCCGTCGTCGACCTGCTCGCCGCGGTCGAAGGGCAGTGTGCTCTCGAAGGCGTTCTCGCCGGCGGCGCGCTGGGCAAAGCCGTGGATGGTCGTGATCGTGGCCTGGTCGACGCGGGTGGCGGCGTCGCGCAGGCGGCGGGCGACGGCCTCGCGCGGCTCGTCCGCGGCGGCGATCACGGTCTCGGCGAAGCGCTCGGCGGCCTCGTCGCGCGCGTCGTCCGGCGTCTCGGCCGCGACGCGGGCGGCGAGCGCGAGGCGTTCGCGCAGGCGCTCGCGCAGCTCCTGCGTCGCGGCGCGCGTGAACGTCATTACCAGGATGTCGCGCACGTCGAGATGCCTCTCGACGACGAGCCGCAGGTACAGCCCGGCGAGGCTGAAGGTCTTGCCCGTGCCCGCGCTGGCCTCGACCAGGCGGATGCCGTCCAGCGGCATGACCGCCGGGTCGAATGCCTCGGTGCCGTTCGCCCGATCGGCGCTCATGCGTCGTCGCCTTCCGGCTCGGCCAGGTGCGCGCGGATCGGGCGCGCGACCGATTCGGCCAGGATCGCGAAGGTGCTTTTCGCGGCGTCCTCGCCCAGCGGCGTGGGCGATGCCTCGAACAGCGGCTGCAGCCACGGGTCGCGCGTCGGGTGTGGCGGCTGGTACCGGTTGCTCAGCCAGCCGTTGGTGTCGTCGAGGGCCTCGTCCGGCGTCTTCGGGCGGTCCGTGCCCTTCGGCGACTGCTCGCGCCGGTCGAGGTAGTGCTCGGCCAGGTAGGGCTCGAACAGCAGGGCGCGGCGCTGGCCTTCGCGGTAGTGGTCGATGGCGGTCCGCAGGTAACCGCGCGCGGTCTCCGCGTCGATGCGCCCCGCGAGCTGCATGACCTCGCCGTCGCTCGTGCCCGCGAGCCGGAGGCCGACCGGGCGGCCTCCGGCGACGACGGCCAGGTACGCGAGCCACCACGGCAGCACGTGCACCAGGCGGAGGCCACCCGGACGCAGGCGCCGCATCTCGTCGGAGCCGACCGCAGGCACGCGGCCGAGCAGGCGCGTGCGGTCGTCGAGCGGCAGGTCGATGTCGACATCCTCGTCGTCGTCCGCGCCGATCCGCCACTGCCGGTGCAGCCGCAGGATCGCGTTCGCGTCGGTCGCCGCGTCCGCGTACTCGGCGCCGCCCAGCGGCGCGGGCGGCAGCTCGCCGCGGGCCCGGTCGAGGACCGTCGGCTCGGGCGGTACCGCGCCGACGTCCGTGTCCTTCAGGCGCTCGAACAGGCGCTGGCGGAGGAGATGCATGCCGAGCGGATCGAGCGCGCGCGGCTCCTCGTCGTCGAGCGCGGCGTCTTCCTCGGCGAGCTCGAGGCGCAGGCACTCGCGGAAGAACCAGCGGGCGGGGTGGCGGAAGAAGTCCTGCAGCGCGCCCAGCTCGATCGGCTCGGCCGTGTCCGGCGCGGGCAGCTCGGTGCCGTCGACGAAGGCCTCGGCCGCGTGGCGCTCGCCCTGCTGCGCCTCGGCCGCCGTGCGCCAGTCGTCGACGAAGGTGAACAGCGCATCGTCGTCCGGGGCGAAGTAGCGCGGGCTGAACGGGTGCATCGGCTCGCGCGTGACGAGCGCGGCGCGGAACGCCTCGCGCGACCGGCCGGCGAAGTAGTGCCCGTGCAGGAAGTCGAGCAGTTCGCCGACGACGGGCGAGGGCTGCAGCTCGGCGCCGTCGGACACGTCGCGGCCCGTGTAGCTGACGTAGAAATACCTCCGCGCGGCGGCGAGCGCCTGCAGGAAGGTCATCCGGTCCGCGTCGCGCACGCCGGGGTCGCCCGTGCGCGGGTGCTTCTGCAGCAGGTTGAACTCGCGCCGGCCGTCCTGGCGCGGGAACGCGCCGTCGTCCATGCCGACCAGGCAGATCACGTCGAAGGGCACGCCGCGCAGCGGCTCCATGCCCGCGAAGGTGACCCCGCCGGTGATCAGCGGCTGGCGCTGCGACGGGCCGGCGAGCGCGCCGAGAAGGGCCTCGCGCACGGCCTCCCAGGTCAGCGTGTCCGCGTGCAGCGAGGCCGACGCGCCCGCCAGCGTCGCCACCGCCTCGTGCACCGTCTCCAGCGCGTCGGCCTCCTCGGCCTCGTCGCGGTCGACCGCGAACAGGTCCGCCGCCATGGCGTTCAGGCGCTCCTGCCAGGTTGCGGCGTCGGCGGCCTCGGCGAGGGCGTCGCGCCAGTGGCGCAGGCGGTCGAGCAGCAGCCACAGGCGCCCGATCGCGCTGCCGGAGCCGCCTTCCAGGTCGCTCCACGGGGCGACGCCATCCACCAGCGTCTCCTCGTCGCGCTGGGCGAGACCGAGCAGGAGCCGGTCCAGCCCGAAGCGCCAGGTGTTCTGCTCGAAGGCGGCCGAGCCGGCCGCGGCGCGCGTGTCGCGGTCCAGGCCCCAGCGCACGCCGGCGGCGGCCGCCCAGTGGTGCAGCAGCTCCAGGTCGCCTTCGTCGAGTTCGAAGCGGCGCATCACGGCGGGCACGCCGGCGAGCGCGAGCACCTCGCTCGCGGTCCAGCGCGACAGCGGCAGCTCGATCATCTGCGCGAAGGTGCGCGCGATCGGGTGCGTGTCGAGCCGCGGGCGGTCCGAGACGCGGTACGGAATCCAGCGCGCGTCGCCGGCCGCGCCGAACACGCTGTGCACCGCGGGGGCGTAGCCCGCGACGTCCGGCAGCAGGACCAGGATGCCGCGCGGCTCCAGCTCCGGATCGCGCGCCAGCAGGTCGAGCAGGCGGTCGTGCAGCACCTGCATCTCGCGCAGCGGGCCGTGGCAGGCGTGGACCTGGATCGAGACGTCGCCGGCATCGATGCCGCTGTCGCGGCGTTCGACGGTGCCGGCGACCAGGTCTGACTGGACCCGGTGCAGCAGCGTGTCCGCGCCGGGCGGCGTGGCGGGGAACGTGTCGCCGAGGTCCGGCTCGTCGATGTCGGCGAACTCGTCCGCGTAGAGCACGCGCAGGAAGTCGCGCCCGGCGCGGCCGAGCGAGGCCAGCAGCGGGTGCTCCGGCTCGACGTCCTTGCCGTCCGCCAGGTCGACGGCGGTGACCGGGCGGCGCTCGACATCGCCCCAGTAGGCCGTGGAGGGGTTCGGCAGCAGGAAGTGCACGTCCACGTACCGGCCGAGCGCGTACAGCAGGCGCAGGTAGTCCACGGGCAGGTCGGCCAGCGCGAAGGCGTAGAGCGGGTTCGGCAGGCGCGATGCGTCGAGGTCGCCGCTTCCGGCGCGGGCGAGGAAATCCGTCATCAGTTGCGCGCGGTGGCGCACGCCGATGCGCGCGACGAGCGCGCGCCACACGGGCGCCTGCCAGCCGGCGGGCGGGAAGCGCTCTTCCTCGCCGGCCTCCCAGGCGGCGATCACGTCGCGGCGGTGGATGAGATAGGCGTCGAAGACGTCGGCGAGCTCCTGCGCGAGCTGGTAGCGGTGCCGCTCGCGCGGCTCGGCCGCCAGGTAGCGCCGCACCTCGGGCACGTCGATATCCGGGAGCAGGGCGTAGAGATGCCACGCGAGGCGCTCGCGCTCGTAGTCGCTGCTGTCCTGGTCGCCGCCCACGGTGTCGCGCAGCACCTGCCACACGAACAGGCCGGTCACGGGCAGCTCCAGGTTGGCCGCGCTGCCCTCGGATTCCGCCAGTTCCGCCTGCAGCCAGCGTGCCGTGCCGCGGTTCGGCACCAGCACCGTCTCCGGCGCGAGCGGCGAGCGCGCGGGCGCGTTCATGCGCAGCGCCGCGAGCATCTCCGCGAGTCGTCCTGGATCGTGGTGCTGGTAGAGGTGCAACATGGCCGGGGTCGGATCCGTGACCGCGCAACGATGCCACACGCGCGCGGGCACCGATACGGCGGCGGGTTATGATGAGGGGCGCACCGCGACGGCGCGTGTCGCGGCGGATGCATTCCGCGGGCGCGCCTCGGTCTGCCGGCGCCTGATCGCGGTCAGGGAATCGACCGCCCGGACGGTGCAACCTTTCAACTTCTGATTCCCGTGGAGCACGCGAATGTCAGCCACCGAACCTCCCGATCACGACGCGGGGTCGCGCTCGAGCTTCAGCCACGAGGACCTGGTCGCCTGCGGTCACGGCGACCTGTTCGGGCCGGGCAACGCGCAGTTGCCGGTCGACGCGATGCTGATGTTCGACCGGATCGACCACGTGGACGCCACGGGCGGCGCCTACGGCCGCGGGCAGATCGACGCGCGCCTCGAAGTGCAGCCCGATGCCTGGTTCTTCGCGTGCCACTTTCCCGGGGATCCCGTGATGCCCGGTTGCCTGGGCCTGGACGCCCTCTGGCAGCTGGTCGGCTTTTTCCTGGGCTGGAGCGGTGCCTCCGGCAAGGGCCGGGCCCTCGGCTGCGGGGAGGTGCGCTTCACCGGCCAGGTCCTGCCGCGCAACGGGGAGGTGCGCTACCACATCGACATGAAGCGCCTCGTCCGGCGCGGGATCACGCTCGGCATCGCCGACGGGATGGTCGACGTCGACGGACGCACGATCTACCGCGCCATGGACCTCAAGGTCGGGCTGTTCGAGAACCCGGCGGCGGCGCTCTGAAGCGATTCCCGGGCGCTTCCATTCCCGACCGGATCACACGCTCATGCTCACTGCCATCCGATCCCTCCTCTTCCAGCTCGGGCTCGGCATCGCCACGCCCGTGTTCGCGCTGCTGGTGCTCGCGGCCTGGCCGCTGCCGGCCAACGCGCGCGAGCTCATCGCGCGCACCTGGTGCCGCGCGATCCTCGTCTGGCTGCGTGTGACCTGCGGCGTGCGGTGCCGGGTCACGGGGCGGGAACATCTGCCGCACGAGCCGGCGGTGATCCTGTCCCACCACGAGTCGGCCTGGGAGACGATCGCCTTTCGCGCGATCTTCGGCGTGCCCATGAGCTGGGTCATCAAGCGGTCGCTGTTCCGCATCCCCTTCTACGGCTGGGCGCTGCGCGCCCTGGGCGAGATCGGCATCGACCGTGCCGCCGGCCGCCAGGCGCTGCGACAGATCGAGACCGAGGGGGTGCAGCGCCTGCGCGCGGGACGCTGGGTCGTCGTGTTCCCCGAGGGCACGCGCATGGCGCCGGGCGAGCTCGGGCGCTTCGGCCAGGGCGGCACGCGCCTGGCCTGTGCGGCCGCGGCACCGGTCGTGCCCGTGGCGCTGGACTCGGGCCGCTGCTGGCCGCGCGAGGGCTGGCGGCGCTATCCGGGCGTGATCCACGTGGCCGTCGGCCCCGCGATCGATACCGCCGGACGCAGCAGCGCCGAGGTCACGCGGGCCGCACAGGCGTGGATCGCCGCCCATCTGCCCGGCGCCGAATCCACGCCCGCGCCCGAGGCGCCGGCCCGGTAGCTTCGACTACCGGGCCGCCGCCGCGCCTGCCCGGGAGGCCGGAATCGACGCGCGCGCGGCCACAGGGGATTGATCAGACCTTCCCCGGCCCCGGACACCCGCCCGCGCTTGAAATCGCGCCGGCGCGCATCCAGAAAGACGGGCAGTGAATCCATTACCATGGGCGACCCGCCTTCCCCGACCCGGTGGCGAGGTCCGGGCACGATGACGGCAGCCGAGCACCTCACGTTCGACAACACCTACGTCCGGCTTCCGGGCGCGTTCTACGAGCGCGTCGAGCCCACGCCGGTGCCGCAGCCGCAGGTGCTCCGCATCAACCGGCCGCTGGCGGAGCGCCTGGGGCTGGACGCGGATGCCCTCGCCGCACCGGAAGGCGTCGAGATCCTCGCCGGCAATCGCGTGCCGGACGGCGCCGAGCCACTGGCGATGGCCTATGCCGGCCACCAGTTCGGAAACTGGGTGCCGAGCCTGGGCGACGGCCGGGCCGTGCTCCTCGGCGAGATCGTCGATCGCGACGGCGTGCGCAGGGACGTGCAGCTCAAGGGCGCGGGGCTGACGCCATTCTCGCGCATGGGCGACGGCCGCGCGGTGCTCGGTCCGGTGATGCGCGAGTACCTGGTGAGCGAGGGCATGCACGCGCTCGGCATCCCGACGACCCGCGCGCTCGCGATGGTCGCCACCGGCCAGCGGGTATACCGCGACCGCGTCGAGCCCGGCGCGGTGCTCACGCGCGTGGCCGCGAGCCACGTGCGCGTCGGCACGTTCGAGTACTTCGCGCGCCGCGGCGACACCGAGGCCGTGCGCACGCTCGCCGACTACGTCATCGAGCGGCACTACCCACACGTCGCCGGCGCGGAACAGCCGTACCGCGCGCTGCTCGAGGAGGTCGTGCGCCGCCAGGCGGACCTGATCGCGCGCTGGATGCTGGTCGGCTTCATCCATGGCGTGATGAACACGGACAACATGTCGATCGCCGGCGAGACGATCGACTACGGGCCGTGCGCGTTCATGGACGCCTACCACCCGGCGACCGTCTTCAGCTCGATCGATCAGGGCGGCCGTTACGCCTACAACCAGCAGCCCCGCATCGGTCACTGGAACCTCGCGCAGCTGGCCGAGACGCTGCTGCCGCTGCTCGGCGACGACGAGGACAGCGCGGTGGACGCCGCGCGCGGGGCGCTCGATGCGTACGCGCCCGCGTTCGAGGCGACGTATCACGCCGGCCTGCGGCGCAAGATCGGCCTGGCGGAGGCGCACGAGGGCGACCTCGACCTGGTCACCGGCCTGATGCACGCCATGGCCGGGCAGAAGGCGGACTTCACGCTCACGTTCCGGCGGCTCGCAGACGTCATTGCCGATGACACGGAGCACGACCGTGACGTGCGTGCCCTGTTCGACGACCCGGAGGCCTTCGACGACTGGGCGGCCCGGTGGCGCGAGCGCCTGCTGGCCGAGACGCGCAGCGACGCCGAGCGCCGCGCCGACATGCGTGCCGCCAACCCCGCGTACATCCCGCGCAACCATCGCATCCAGCAGGCCATCGACGCGGCCACGAACGAGCGCGACCTGCAGCCGATGGAGGACCTGCTGCAGGTGCTCGCGAGCCCGTTCGAGGATCACCCCGAGCTCGCCCACCTCGCGCAGCCGCCGAAGCCGGGCGAAGAGGTGCGGCGGACGTTCTGCGGGACCTGAGCGGCGCCCGCCCATCGAGGTACATGCCTCCGCGCCGCGCGGCGGGTGAGCCGCGGAGGCCGCATGCTCGCTACCTGGATTGCCACGCCCGCCTTGCGGGCTCGCCATTGTCGGTTGGGAATTTGGTATCGAGGAGGTGGTGACCCGACCCAGTCGGGAGGCGCTACACGGCGGTGCGGTCGCCGCGTGGTGCGATTCGGCTGAAGGTGGCCATGGCGGCTCCCGTTCTCAGCCGATGCTCTCCGCCCGGTAGCGGTACACGCGAAGGTCGTCCGGGAAGGTGTCGGGCCGGAGGCCGGCCTTGCGCTTGAGCGCGAGCCAGAACTCGACCCGGTCGTCGATCTGTTCCCACACGGCGGGCAGGAACGTCCCTCGCTGGCGGCCGGCCTCGATCAGCACGCCGTCGATTCCCGGCTGCAGGCGCGACAGCAGGTCGGCCTCGCTGTCGAATTCCATCGGCTCGGGCGGTGTGAGCACGGACAGCTTGCAGGTGATGCCGGGCCGTTCGTGCTGCGACAGCGGTGCGAAGCGGGGATCGCGAAATGCCGCGGCGAAGGCGTTCGCGCTGACGTCAGCGACGATGGACTGGTGTGCCTCCAGCGTGCCGATGCAGCCGCGCAGGTCGTCGTTGCCATCGAGCAGCGTGACGAAGGTCGCGCGCGGGACCTGCAGCGCGGCCGGGTAGGCGTCCTCGTCCACCGCCGCCGGCTCGCCGCGATGCAGGCCGTGATCGATGGACGCCGCGGCGATGCCGATCAGCGTCTCCGTGTAGGCCTGCAACGAGGACGCGTGGGCGGACGGCGCGGTCGTCGGGGACCTCATGCGGCCTCCGCTTCGCGCATCTCGAACGCACCGTAGCCGACGACGCTGTCGCGCGGCGCGCCGACGTCCGAGGAGTTGCACAGCGCGAGCGTGCGCACGCGCGCGTGGCGCTGCACGGCGTTCCACAGCAGCCCGCCGATCGGCAGGAATCCGCATGCGTCCTGCGGGCGGAGCGCGTCGGCACGCAGCGCCTCGATCGCCTGCGCGGTCGCGCGGTCCAGCTCGCGCGCGGTGGTGTCGTCATGGAAGTGCGACAGGTCCGAGCTGATCGCGATCGCGGTCTCGTCCCCGCCCCACAGCGCGGCCAGCACCCGGCCGACTTCCTCGGGCGTGGCATCGCCGACGACCAGTGGCACGATCGAGACGTCGCCCAGCACCTCCTGCAGGAACGGAAGGTGGGTCTCCAGGCTGTGCTCGCGCGCGTGGGCGCGGTCGTTGACCGCCACGCCCGGCTGCGCGAGTGCCGTCTCCAGGCCCTCGGTATCCACGCGCATCTCGCCGAGCGGCGTGGTGAAGCGCTGCGCGCTGCTCGCCGCAAGGCCGCGGAACGGCACGAAGTGCGACGGCCCGAGCACCACGACCCGCCGGATCCGGCCGCGCCCGGGCCGCAGGCGCGCGAACGCCGTGGCCGCCGCGGACCCGGAAAACATGTACCCCGCGTGTGGTGCGATCACCGCCTTCGGTGGCTCGGCGTCCGGCTCGGTCGTGTCCGCGAGGAAATCCTCGAGCTGCCGGCGCAGTGCGTCCGGGTCGTCGGTGTAGAACTGACCCGCCACCGCCGCGGGACGTACATTCGGGTCGGAACGCATGCGCCGCTCCGTGACTGACATACCCGTGCAAGTAGGGTCGCGCGGGGCGCGTTTCAATGTCCGAACCGCCCGGGGTCCGGCGGGTCTGGCGGGATAACCGCTTGAAAATCGCGGCCATTACCCCATCCTGAGGGGTAATGAAGCCAGTTTCGGCCCGCACGGGCCCATCGACCGTGACCACCCGCGAACGCCTCGAAGGCACCCCCACGAAGTACTGGCACGTCCTGGACGACGGCCGCATCCAGTGCGACATGTGTCCGCGCTACTGCAAGCTCCGGGAAGGCCAGCGCGGCCTCTGTTTCGTGCGTGGCCGCCAGGACGACCAGGTCGTCCTGGCCACGTACGGCCGCTCGTCCGGCTTCTGCATCGACCCGATCGAGAAGAAGCCGCTGAACCACTTCCTGCCCGGCAGCTCGGTGCTCTCGTTCGGCACGGCCGGCTGCAACCTGGCCTGCAAGTTCTGCCAGAACTGGGACATGAGCAAGTCGCGCGAGATGGACACGCTCGCCGACGGCGCCTCGCCGGACGAGATCGCGGCGGCCGCCGAGCGCCTCGGCGCGCAGAGCGTGGCGTTCACCTACAACGACCCGGTCATCTTCCACGAGTATGCCATCGACATCGCCGATGCCTGCCATGCGCGCGGCGTCAACGCGGTCGCCGTGTCGGCCGGCTACGTGTGCCCGGAACCTCGCAAGGAGTTCTACGCGCACATGGACGCGGCCAACATCGACCTCAAGGCATTCACCGAGCGCTTCTACAGGAAGCTGACCGGCTCCTCGCTCGCGCCCGTGCTCGACACGCTCAAGTACCTGCGCCACGAGACCGACGTCTGGTTCGAGATCACCACGCTGCTGATCCCCGGCGAGAACGACGGCGACACGGAGATCCACGAACTGGTCGACTGGGTGCGCGAGAACCTCGGCGTGGATGTGCCGCTGCATTTCACGGCCTTCCATCCCGACTTCAAGATGCTGGATTACCCGCCGACGCCGCCCGAGACGCTCGCCCGCGCGCGGCGCATCGCGCTGGATGGCGGGATTCGCTACGCCTACACCGGCAACACCTTCGACAAGTCCGGCCAGAGCACCTACTGTCACCACTGCGGCGAACGGCTGATCGGCCGCGACTGGTACGAACTCTCCGACTGGAACCTGGACGACGAGGGCCAGTGCGTGAAGTGCGGCACGCGCTGCGCCGGCGTTTTCGCCGGCCGGCCCGGTCACTGGGGCCGGCGCCGGCAGCCGGTATGGATGACGGCGCAGCGCTGACGCCGCGCCGGAGGGCCGCGGCCGGTCGCGGCGCATTGACGCGCCCCATGCCGGGCGCTAGCGTCACCGGCGGATGCCTTGCCCGCCCACCGCGCGATCCCCGTGTGCCGCGCAGGCGTCCGCCCCGTGCGGACATGGAGTGAGTTCATGACATCGGCCCACCGCGAACCCGGCATGGCCCAGGACGACGTCCTCGAGCAGGCCGCGGCCTGGCGGCGCCTCGGCCGCGAGGTGGCGCTGGCCACCGTCGTCTCGACCTGGGGTTCGGCACCGCGCCGCCCCGGGAGCCAGCTCGCCGTCGACAACGAGGGTGCGATGGTCGGTTCGGTCAGCGGCGGTTGTGTCGAAGGAGCCGTCGTCGCCGAGGCGCGCGAGGTGATGGCCGACGGCAAGCCGCGCCTGCTCGAGTTCGGCGTCACGAACGACCAGGCCTGGGAGGTCGGGCTCGCCTGCGGCGGGAAGATCGAGGTGTTCGTGGAGCGTCTCGACTGACGATGAAACAGGCGATCCTCGAGCAGCTCCTGGCCGACCGCGCCGCCGAGCGCCCCGTGGTGCTCGCGACCGCGCTGGACGATGGCGACGGGCGGCTGATCCATCCGGACGAAGACGACGGCTCGCTGCCCGCCGGCATGCTGGACGCGGCGCGCGAGGCGCTGCGCTTCGACCGCGCCGCGGTGCACGAGATCGCGGGCCGGCGCTGGCTGTTCAATGCCTACAACCCGCCGCTGCGCATGTTCATCGTCGGTGCCGTGCACATCGCGCAGGTACTGGCGCCCATGGCGGCCGCCACCGGCTTCGCCGTCACGGTGATCGACCCGCGGCGCTCGTTCGCGACGAACGAGCGCTTCCCCGGCGTCACGCTGGACACCCGCTGGCCGGACGAGGCGCTGGTGGCCCACGCGCCGGATGCCCGTACGGCGGTGGTCACGCTCACGCACGACCCCAAGCTCGACGATCCGGCGCTGGCTGCCGCGCTGCGGTCCGGCGCGTTCTACCTCGGCGCCCTCGGCAGTCGCCGAACACACGCAGCGCGCTGCGAGCGGCTGCAGGAACTGGGCTTCGGCGAGGACGAACTGGCCCGCGTCCACGGCCCGATCGGCCTCTCCATCGGCGCCCGCCATCCCGCCGAGATCGCCATCTCGGTACTGGCGGAAGCCATCCAGTGCCTGCGACAGGGAGAGTGACCGCGGCCCGTGCCGCGACGCGATCGTTCGCGACGTACCGGATTCGCCCTGCGCCCTTCGCCCTGTAGGTCGCGCTCCAGCGCGACCGCCCGATCCGGCGCCAGCGCGTCGAGCCATGTCGGGCTGAAGCCCGACCCGCAGGGACGTGCGGCGTCGAAGTACAAGCGCTGGTAATCGGAGCCGAGCCGGGCGTCATCCGGGGCTTCGCGTCCGAACCCGCGCCCGCCGTCCCCGCGCGTACAATGGGGCCCGATATGGCAACCAACACCGCAAGCGAGGGCCCCGCGAGCGCGGTGGGTTACGACCCGCACCCCGTGCGCGCGCAGTTCCCGCTGCTCGTGGCGCCGGAGAACGACCAGGCGCTGCACTACCTCGACAATGCCGCCACGGCGCAGGTGCCGCAGGCCGTGCTCGACGCCGTCACCGAGCACGAGACGCGACACCGCTCGAACGTACTGCGCAGCGTGCACCGCCTCGCCGAGGCGGCGACCGACGCCTACGAGGGTGCGCGCGCCACCGTCGCCGAATACCTCAACGCGGCCTCGGCGGACGAGGTCGTGTTCACCAGCGGCTGCACCGCCGCCGTGAACCTGGTCGCCCGCGCCTTCGGCGAGACCCTCGCGCCCGGCGACGAGATCGTCGTCTCCGAGCTCGAGCATCACTCCAACCTCGTGCCCTGGCAGATGCTGCGCGCGCGCAGCGGCATCGTCCTGCGCGTCCTGCCGGTCACGGCCGAGGGCGGGCTGGACCTGGCGGCACTGCCGGACCTGCTGGGCCCGCGCTGCAGGCTGGTCGCGCTCACGCATGCCTCGAACGTGACCGGCGCATGCACGGACGTGCGCGCGGTCGTTGCCGCGGCACGCCGGGTCGGCGCCCGGGTATTGCTCGACGGCGCCCAGCACGTGCCGCACGGGCCGCTGGACGTGCAGGCGCTGGACGTCGACTTCTACTGCTTTTCCGGTCACAAGGTCTATGGCCCGAACGGCATCGGCGTGCTCTGGGGTCGGGCGGACGCCCTCGCCGCGCTGCCGCCGTTCCTCGGCGGCGGGGAGATGATCCGCCGCGTCACGCTGGACGAAACCACCTACGCCGATCCGCCCCGGCGCTTCGAGGCGGGCACGCCACCCATCGCGCAGGCCGTCGGCCTCGGCGCGGCGCTGCGCTGGTTCGCCGCCCAGGACCGCGCCGGCGCCGCCACGCACCTGGCACGGCTGACGCGCCGGCTGCTCGAGGGCCTCGACACCCTCGACGCCGGCCGCGGGCGCATCCGCATCATTGGCGCGCCGTCACTGGCGCCGCGCCTGCCGATCGTCGCGTTCGCCATCGACGGCGCCCACCCGCACGACGTCGCGCAGATCCTCGACGGCCACGGGGTTGCCGTGCGCGGCGGGCATCACTGTGCCCAGCCGCTGATGGATCGTTTCGACGTCGCCGGCACCACCCGCGCCAGCCTGGCGCCGTACAACACCGACGCCGACGTGGATGCCTGTCTCGACGGCCTCGCCGACGCGCTGGGCAAGCTGCTGTGAGCGGCGATCTCTACCCCGATTGCATGCTGCGCCTGGCCGAGGCCGGCGCCGAAACCACGCACCTCGATTCGCCCGACGCAAGCGTCACCGTCGACAATCCGCTCTGCGGTGATCGCGTCACGATCGACCTGCGCTGCGATGCCGACGGACGGGTCACCGAGCTGGCGCACGCCGTGCGCGGCTGCGTGCTCTGCCGCGCGGCGACGGCGGTCCTCGCCGATCATGCCGTCGGCAGCGGTGCCGACGAGATCGACGCGATCCGCGCCCGGCTGCGTGCCCGCCTGCGCGACGCCACGCCACTGCCCGACGACGCCGAATGGCAGGATCTCGCCGTGTTCGAGCCGGTCGCCGGCCACCGCAGCCGCCACGAGTGCGTGCTGCTGCCCTTCGAGGCCACCCTGCGCGCGCTCTCGGAGGTTCGCGGGTCCGGGGGTACCGCCGCACCGTGACCAGCCGGCCCGCGCGCATATCCGCCCGCCCGATCTGACCGAATTGACAGGAACCGGACACGGGCCTAGCGTTCTGCGCCTACCCGCCGCCGACTCCACCGGAGGCACTCCGCCATGGAGATGGAGAACGACCGTCACGTCCCGCTCCCGCGCGCTACCGTGTGGGAGGCACTCAACGATCCCGACGTGCTCCAGGCCTGCGTGCCCGGCTGCGAGTCGTTCGAGAAGGTCGAGGAGAACATCTACGACGCCGTCGTCACGCAGAAGATCGGCCCCGTGAAGGCCCGCTTCAAGGGCCGCCTGACGATCGAGGACCTCAATCCGCCCGAGTCGTACTCCCTCCACTTCGGGGGCCAGGGCGGTCAGGCCGGCTTCGTGAAGGGCTCGGCCTCGGTCCGGCTCGACGAGACGGACGAGGGCACCCGTGTCGGCTACAGCGTGAAGGCCACGCTCGGCGGCAAGCTCGCCCAGCTCGGCAGCCGTCTCATCAACGGCGCCGCGAACAAGGCGGCACGCGAGTTCTTCGACAACTTCGTGCAGCACATGGGCGGCGAGGAGCCGTCCGGCGACGAGGCCGAGAGCGCCTAGCCGGCATTCCGGGCGGCAGCGCCGTGTGTCCAGCGGCGGCCGGGCCGAGGAGGATCCGGGACATCGCCGACGCGGTCCCGGCACCGGCCGTGGCTTCGACTATTGCAGGGGGGCCGTGCGGTTGAAGGCCGATCGCCCTGACCTATACTTGGAGTTCGTTCGGGTGCGTTGTGCGCTACTCCTCCCGAACCAGCTCCTGGCGGCTCGCCCGGGCGCAGCCCGGGCCGATCGGCGGCCGCCGAACCAGCGGAACCAACCGGAGGAACCCAGCCCATGAACGTGTCCATGACCGTCAACGGCCGGTCGGTGACCGCCGACGTAGAAGCCCGGACCCTCCTCGCAGACTTCCTGCGCGATCACCTCTCCCTGACCGGCACCCACATCGGGTGCGACACGGGCCAGTGCGGGGCCTGCACGGTTCACGTGAACGGTCGCGCGATCAAGTCCTGCTCGATGCTCGCCGCGCAGGCCGAGGGGGCCGAGGTCGTCACCATCGAGGGACTGGCGAACGGCGAGGAGCTGCACCCGATGCAGGCCGCCTTCCGCGAGCACCACGGACTCCAGTGCGGGTTCTGCACGCCCGGGATGGTGATGTCGGCCGTCGACCTCGTACGCAATCATCCGAACGCGTCCGACGAAGTGATCCGCGAGCAGCTCGAGGGCAACATCTGCCGCTGCACCGGATACGAGAACATCGTCCGCGCCGTGAAAGCCGGCGCCGCCGCAATGGGAGGCAAGTGAGATGGCCGATACCGACACGAAGATCGGCGGCTCCGCCAGGCGCAAGGAAGACAAGCGCTTCCTGACCGGGCATGGCCGCTACACCGATGACATCGACATTCCCGGCCAGACCCACGCCTGTTTCGTCCGCTCCCCCCACGCCCACGCCCGCATCAACAGGATCGATACCCGCGCCGCCAGCAAGGCGCCCGGCGTCGTGGCCGTGTTCACGGGCGAGGACCTGAAGGCGGACGGCATCGGCGGCCTGCCCTGTGGCTGGCTGATCACCGACGTCGACGGCAACCCGATGAAGGAGCCGCCGCACCCGCTGCTGGCGCAGGGCAAGGTGCGCTACGTCGGCGACCACGTCGCCATCGTCATCGCCGAGACCTACTTCCAGGCGCGCGACGCGGCCGAGCTCGTCGAAGTCGACTACGAGATGCTCGACGCCGTCGTCTCTCCGGCGAAGGCGCTCGCCGACGGTCAGCCGCTGGTGCACGACGACGTGCCCAACAACAAGTGCTACACGTGGGCGCTGGGCGACGGCGATGCCGTCGACGCGGCCTTCAAGAAGGCCGCGCACGTCACGAAGCTGGACCTGGTGAACAACCGGCTGATCCCGAACGCGCTCGAGCCGCGCGCCGCGGTGGCGCAGTACTCCGAGGGCGAGGATCGCTACACGCTCTACAGCACCTCGCAGAACCCGCACCTGATCCGGCTGCTGCTGTCCGCGTTCGTGCTGAACCTGCCCGAGCACAAGGTGCGCATCGTCGCGCCCGACGTCGGCGGCGGTTTCGGCTCGAAGATCTACCCGTACGCGGAAGAGGCCACGCTCACCTGGGCCTCGCGCAAGGTCGGGCGCCCGATCAAGTGGACCGCCGAGCGCGTCGAGTCCTTCCTCTCCGATGCGCACGGCCGCGATCACGTCACGCACTGCGAACTGGCGCTGGATGACCAGGGCAAGTTCCTGGGCATGCGCGTCGACACGAAGGCGAACGTGGGCGCGTACCTCTCCACCTTCGCCTCCTGCGTGCCGACGATCCTGTACGCCACGCTGCTTGCCGGCCAGTACACGACGCCGGCGATTCACGCGCAGGTCACGGCGGTGTTCACCAACACCGCCCCGGTCGACGCCTACCGCGGTGCCGGCCGACCCGAGGCCACGTACGTGGTCGAGCGCCTCGTCGGCACGGCCGCGCGCGAGATGGGCCTGTCGCAGGCCGATATCCGGCGGCGCAACTTCATCCCGAAGGACGCCTTCCCGTACCAGACGCCGGTGGCGCTCAACTACGACGTCGGCGACTACGACGCCACGCTCACCGAGGCGATGAAGGTCGCCGACGTGGACGGCTTCGAGAAGCGCCGCGAGGAGGCGAAGAAGCGCGGCAAGTACCGCGGCCTGGGCTACTCGACGTACATCGAGGCCTGCGGCCTGGCGCCGTCGAACATCGCCGGTGCGCTCGGGGCCCGCGCGGGCCTGTACGAGGCCGGCGAGGTGCGCCTGCACCCGACCGGCAAGGTGACCGTGTTCACCGGCTCGCACAGCCACGGCCAGGGGCACGAGACCACGTTCGCCCAGATCGTGTCCGACCGCCTCGGCATCCCGTACGACGACGTCGAGATCGTCCACGGCGATACCGACCGCAGCGCCTTCGGCATGGGCACCTACGGCTCGCGCTCGCTCGCCGTCGGCGGCTCCGCGCTGATGAAGGCGATGGACAAGATCATCGACAAGGGCCGCAAGATCGCCGCCCACATGCTCGAGGCGGCCGAGTCCGACATCGAGTACGACAGCGGTACCTTCAAGGTGGCCGGCACGGACAAGAGCCTGAGCATGGGCGAGATCGCGTTCTCCGCCTACGTGCCGCACAACTATCCGCTGGAGACGCTCGAGCCGGGTCTCGACGAGAGTGCCTTCTACGACCCGACCAACTTCACCTACCCGGCCGGCAGTCACATCTGCGAGGTCGAGATCGACCCCGACACGGGCGAGGTGGACGTCGTCAACTTCACCGCGGTGGATGACTTCGGCAACGTCATCAACCCGATGATCGTCGAGGGCCAGGTGCACGGCGGACTGGCGCAGGGCATCGGCCAGGCGCTGCTCGAGGGCTGCGTCTACGACGACGAGAGTGGCCAGCTCGTCACCGGCACCTACATGGACTACGCCATGCCGCGCGCCGACGACCTGCCGAGCTTCAGGGTCGGCACGAAGAACACGCCGTGTACCCACAACCCGCTCGGCGTGAAGGGCTGCGGCGAGGCCGGTGCCATCGGCGCACCGGCCGCGGTGATGGACGCCGTCATCGACGCCCTCGCACCGCTCGGGGTGAAGACCCTCGAGATGCCGGCCACGCCCACGCGCGTGTGGCAAGCCATTCAGCAGGCCCGCGGCGCCAAGGCTGCCTGAGGAGGAATCCCGCGATGTACGCATTCGAATACCATCGCCCGAAGTCGCTCGACGAGGCGGCCAAGCTGCTCGGCAAGTCGGACGAGGTCGCCGCCATCGCCGGCGGCCAGACGCTGCTGCAGTCGATGAAGCAGCGCCTGGCGTCGCCGTCCGACATCGTCGACCTCGGCGGCATCAAGGAGCTGGCCGGCATCAAGGCCGAGAAGGGCAGCATCGTCATCGGTGCCATGACCCGCCACGCCGACGTGGCCGCGTCGAAGGACGTGCAGAAGCAGATCCCGGCGCTCGCGCATCTCGCCGAGAGCATCGGCGACGCGCAGGTCCGCAACAGCGGCACCATCGGCGGCTCGATCGCGAACAACGATCCCGCCGCCGACTATCCCGCGGGCCTGCTCGGCCTCGGCGCCACGGTGAAGACCAACAAGCGCGAGATCACGGCCGACGACTTCTTCGTCGACCTGTTCGAGACCGCGCTGGAGCCGGGCGAGATCGTGACGTCGGTGAGCTTCCCGGTACCGAAGCGGGCGGCCTACGTGAAGTTCCCGCAGCCGGCCTCGCGCTTTGCCCTGGTGGGCGTGATGGTCACCGAGGGCGACGACGGCGTCCGCGTCGCCGTCACCGGCGCCGGCCCCTTCGTCTTCCGCGTGAAGGAAATGGAGGCCGCGCTCGGCAAGAACTTCAGCCCCGACGCCATCGAGGGCGTGAAGGTCTCCGCCGACGGCCTCAACGGCGACATCCACGGCACCCCGGAATACCGGGCGCACCTCGTCAACGTCATCGCCCGCCGCGCCGTGGAAGCCGCGCTCGGAAAGTAACCGCTTGTCCAGCCACACCACCCCAGGCCCGGCCCGCAAACGCGGGCCGGGCCACGCTGGACGCCGCCAAACCGGCCACCCAATCGCCGTGGGTCGGGCTTCAGCCCGACATCTCAACCCGGGCAAACCCGATCCCCCCGTGGGTCGGGCGTCAGCCCGACAGCCCAACCCCGGCGATCCCGACTCCCGTGGGTCGGGCTTCAACCCGACAGCCCAACCCCGGCAATCCCGATGCCCCCGTGGGTCGGGCTTCAGCCCGACCGCCCAACCCCGGCAATCCCGATTCCCCCGTGGGTCGGGCTTCAACCCGACCGCCCAACCCCGGCAATCCCGATGCCCCCGTGGGTCGGGCTTCAGCCCGACCGCCCAACCCCGGCAATCCCGATTCCCCCGTGGGTCGGGCTTCAACCCGACCGCCCAACCCCGGCAATCCCG
>Ga0209918_1000022_pt1 | contig 149281 bp, 135 predicted proteins | sample SalPonD_shore_MG_FD_185712 | JGI IMG/M metagenome (GOLD analysis project Ga0209918, IMG submission 185712) | Salt pond soil microbial communities from South San Francisco under conditions of wetland restoration - Salt Pond MetaG... | ecosystem: Environmental > Aquatic > Marine > Intertidal...
AGAATAGTGTAAAATATTTAACAGTAACTTAGCCATGATAAAATCAATCCAATATCAAATTGATAAAAATCCTTCGACTCCAACCCGGGACTCCGGTCAGGATGACACGTTTCGGCTGTGTGTGGAAAAATAGTATTGTCATACCGAATCCCCGATGTACCGGGGAACAGGAATCCCCGCGGTAATAAAAAGCACTTTTAAGTAAAAATATCCTCTGATCAACATATCGTCCCTCTGGGACTCAATCATTTCCACTTCCGCATGCTACACACATTGCGTCTCTCCGAGACTGGTGTGGAGTGTACGTCCACCGAAAGGTGCGGAGCAGCCAACTCCGGAGGAGTGGAATGTTTGTAGCTGCAATGAGACGAACAATTTTGAGCTCCGGAGGAGCGACATAATGTCTTCGTACCCTTATAACCTTATAACCCTATACCCCTATACCCTTATGCCTTATACCCTGTTTTTCACTTTAATCTTTCCAGCACTTTAATCTTTTGTCTTTCCTTTATCCTTAATCCTTCAACCTTGCCTCTAAAGAATATACCGCGTCAAATCCTTGTCCTCGACGATATCCTTCAGTTTATCGTGCACGATCTTTCCGGTGATGTTAGTATCGCCTGCTTCGCCATCCGGGAGTTCAAACTGTAGATCTTCCAGCAGAAGGCTCATTACCGTGTGCAAACGACGCGCACCGATGTTTTCGGTGGTTTCGTTGACTTCCGTGGCGATCTCTGCTACCGCTTCGATGGCATCTTCTTCGAAGACAAGATCCACACCTTCCGTTTCCATCAACGCTTGATACTGTTTAATCAGCGCATTCTCGGGATGCTGCAAAATCTTGATAAAATCCTCTTTGGTCAGGCTGTTGAGTTCAACGCGAATCGGAAAGCGTCCCTGCAACTCGGGAATCAGATCGGACGGTTTCGTCATATGGAACGCGCCCGCCGCAATAAACAGGATGTGTTCAGTCTGGACCATCCCGTATTTAGTCATCACCGTTGAACCTTCCACAATCGGCAAGATGTCGCGCTGGACACCTTCTCTGGAGACATCCGCCTGACCGCCGGTTTTCCCGCCGCGATCTCCTGCAATTTTGTCAATTTCATCCAGAAAGATAATCCCGGAATTCTGCACCCGATCCAGCGCCTCGTTGGTCACCTTGTCCATATCGATCAACTTGTCGGCTTCTTCTTTGATCAGAATTTTCCGCGCTTCCCGAACGGTGGTCTTCCGCGTTTTCTTCTTGGACGGCATAATATTTCCGAGCATATCCTGAAGGTTCACGCCCATCTCTTCCATGCCGGACGCGCCAAAAATCTGCATCATTGGCATATTGTCACTCTGGACTTTCACCTCGATCTGGCGATCCTCGAAATCTCCTGCAGCGAGGCGTTCACGGAACCGCTCGCGGGTTTTCCTGCGGCGCTCATCCGCGGATTCTTCTTCATCGCCGCTCGCACTCGGCGCCGGCGGAATCAGAATATCCAGGATGCGCTCGTTCGCCTGCTCCCGGGCTTGTTCCTTCACGCGGGATTCGTGCTCTGCTTTGACGATGTTGACAGCAATGTTGGTCAAATCGCGAATCATACTTTCCACGTCACGACCGACGTAGCCGACTTCCGTAAATTTCGAGGCTTCCACCTTGAGAAACGGCGCATTCGCCAAATTCGCCAGACGCCGCGCAATTTCGGTTTTTCCTACGCCGGTGGGACCGATTAAAATGATGTTGTTGGGATAAATTTCCTCGCGCATATCATCGCTGACCTGCTTTCTGCGCCAGCGATTCCGAAGTGCGATGGCCACCGACTTCTTAGCTTTTTCCTGGCCGATAATATAGCGATCCAGTTCTTTCACGATTTCGCGGGGAGTTAATTCCCGTCCTGGTAGTTGAATTGGTTTACTCATGGTCTAATGTCAATACTGTTATGTGGTTATTGGTATACACGCAAATTTCGGAAGCAATTTCCAAACTTTTACGTGCGATTTCTTCAGAAGAATAATCCGACGATTGCACAAACGCACGGGCGGCTGCCAGCGCATAATTTCCGCCGCTGCCGATGGCGACAATGTCATCGTCCGGCTCCAGCACATCGCCGTTGCCAGAGATGAGAAGCGAGGCATCGTCATTCATCACAGCCAGCAACGCTTCCAATCGACGCAAAAATTTATCTGTACGCCATTCCTTGGCAAGTTCTACAGCGGCGCGATACAGGTTGCCCTTGTACTGCTCCAGACGTCCCTCAAATTTTTCAAAGAGGGTAAATGCGTCCGCGGCTGCGCCGGCAAATCCTGCTAAAATCTGATCATTGTACAATTTCCGGACTTTCACGGCGTTATGCTTGGTGGCGGTGTCACCCATTGTCACCTGTCCATCGCCGGCGATGGCTGCCTTGCCATTCCGGCGCACGCCAAGAATTGTCGTGGCGTGATATTGTGGTAAACCCATTACTTCGAACCTTTCAGGTATTTCAAAAATTCCGATTGCGGCGAAATGACCATCACAGTGCTGTCCTTCATCGTCTTTCGATACGCCTCCAGCGTCCGGGTAAATTCAAAAAAATCCGGGTCATTTCCAAATGCATCTGCATAAATTTTTATCGCGCTTGCATCGCCTTCGCCACGGATGGCTTCCGCGCGGCGCTGAGCATCTGCCAGAATCACCCGGCGTTCGCGGTCTGTCTGCGAGCGGATAATCGTGGACTGTTCTTCGCCTTCGGAGCGATATTTATTCGCTTTCCGCTTCCGCTCCGCGCGCATCCGATTGAACACCGCCATCTCGTTTTCTTCCGGAAGATCCGCGCGCTTAATGCGCACATCATTCACCCGGATGCCGTATTCGTGGGATTTGTCGTTCGCCAGTTCTGCTACCTTCGTCATAATGCTTTCCCGGGCGTCAGTGACAATTTCGTTCAGATCGTGGGTTCCCATCTCCTGTCGAAGTTCAGAATAAATAATTTCATCCAGACGGGCTTGCGCTGCGGCAACCGTGCGCACGGTTTGGAGAAATACCAACGGTTTCACGATTTTCCAGGTGGCGTAATTATCGATGATGAGGCTCTTTTTATCTTTGGTGATGATCTCGTTCGGTTGTACGTCATATTGCAGCAGTCGGTCTTCAAATTTCACCACGTCTTGAAACGGAAACGGCAATTTCAGGTGCAAACCGGGTTGTTGTATCACTTTCACCGGTTTGCCGAACTGCAGGACAACGCCCTGCTCTTTTTCATCAATGGTAAAGAGAGAAAGCGATAAAACTATCAGCACAACGATGGCAATTGGAATGAGTATTTTATTCATCGCTGTCCTCCTTTCATATCAAGGTTCAGGAGTTGGAGAAGATTGCCTCCTCCATTGTCGGAATCGATAATATATTTCTGTACGTTTGGCAAGATATCTTCCATCGTTTCAAGATACAGCCGCTTGCGCGTGATGGTTTCGGCTTTTCGATATTCTTTGAGCATCTTTATAAACCGCGCGGAATCACCCTGCGCCGTCTTGATGCGTTCCTGCTTGTATGCTTGTGCCTGCTGAATAGTCTGTTCCCCTTCACCGCGGGTTTTCGGGATCACATCATTCCGGTAACCTTCCGCCTGATTGATGATGCGATTTTTATCTTCCTTGGCGCTGGCGACATCTTTGAAGGCATCCACCACTTGCTGCGGCGGCTGGACATCCTGCAACTGTGCCGTCACCACCAATATCCCGGACTGATAGCGATCCAGGATTTTTTGCAGCAGAATGTGCGTGCTGTCCTGGATGACCGATTTACCGGTAGTGAGCGCTTCGTCGATTTTCCGCGCGCCGATTATCTGCCGGAGTGACGCCTCTGCCGCGTTGTGCATTACGTTCACCGGCTCTTTTATTTCGAACAGGTAATTTTGAGGCTCCTTAATTTTATACTGTACTACCAGTTGCACGTCGACGATATTTTCATCGCCGGTGAGCATCAGTGATTCGCCTGGCACCTTGCGAATCCGGCCGTTGCCGAGATTACGAAATCCGATCTCGATGCGCTTGACTTCCGTAACTTTCGGCGTATTGACCTTTTCAAACGGGACCGGCAGATGATAGTGCATCCCTGGGGTAGCCTGCCGGACAAATTCGCCGAAGCGACGAACAACGCCGACTTCATCCGGACCAACGATGTAGATTCCGGAAGCGATCCAGAGAAAGATCACCGCTCCAATGATGTACATGATCTTCTTCCGATCAATGTCTGGGATGCGGATTTCCTCACCGCCGATTATAATCCGTTTACTGGCCATAGTTCGCTCCTCGGTTTATTTTTTTCATGAATGGTAACGCGGTTCGGGTGAATATAAGTGAAATGTTGTGAAGTGCTACGAATCAAACAGGTGTTGACTCACTCTGAGTTAACTGCATTATCGGTTGGGGCCGGACAACCCGTCGCCGACCCAATTTTTATTGAATTTCCCGGCGTAATCTTGCCACAGGAATATTTTGCTGTTCCCGGTATTTTGCCACGGTTCGCCGGGCAATAGTGTAACCGGCATCTTTCAGGATTTTCGCAATCTTGCTGTCGCTCAGCGGTTTCTGCTTGTTCTCCTCGTTGACGATTTCCTTGATCTTGTCCTTGATCACCCGGTTGGAGACTTCGCCGTCATCGGTTTTGATGCTTTCGGTGAAAAAGTATTTCAATTCGTAGACGCCGCGATCGGTCTGGACGTACTTTCCGTTGGTGACACGACTGATAGTAGAGATATCCATTTCTACCTCGTCAGCGATGTCCTTCAGGATCATCGGCTTGAGGTGCTCTTTCCCCTTGTCGAAGAAATCGTACTGTTTCTCCACAATCGCCCGCATCACCCGAAGCATTGTTGTCCGGCGTTGGTGAATGCTGTTGATAAACCACCGCGCGGAATCGATTTTCTTTTTCAGGAAATTCCGTGTTTCTTTATCGCCAGATTTTTTGCCCTTTTTGTAGAGCGTCATATAATAGTTGCTCAACTGCAATTTGGGCACGTTGCCATCGTTCAGGCTGATCACAAATTCGCCATCGATGCGTTCAACAATCAGATCGGGAACAATATAATTCGTTTCCGGATCGATCAATCCTTCGCCCGGTTTCGGGTTCAGCCGCTCGATAATCTGCTGCGCTTCTTTAATCTGTTCTTTGGTGTAGCCGGCTTTCTGCTCAATTTTGTTGAAACGCTTATTCGCAAAATCGTCAAAATAATTGTCAACGATATCATAAGCGATAGTCGCTTCCGGCTTGTCCTCCAACTGGATCAGCAAGCACTCGCGCAAATTCCGGCTGCCGATTCCCGGCGGCTCCAGCCGCTGAATTTCGTAGAGGATCTCCTCAACTTTTTCCACCGTGGTGCTGATGTTCGCCGCAATGACTTCCAGGTCAGTTCCCAGATAACCTACGTCGTCTATATTGTAGATAATTTGCTCGGCTATCTCGTGCTCAAGATCGTTGAATTGTAATAAATTGATCTGATCGATCAGGTGATCTGTGAGCGTGAGCCGGTCAGGATTCGGCAGATCGACGTGCTCTTTCTGCCCGCTGTATTGATTGTATTGCGGCTCAAAGCCATCCGGATCATTCAAAATTTCATCCCAGTCGATTTCATCAGCTTCCGTGTCTCCCACTTCCTCTTCGGCGTCTTTTTCACCATCGACATCCTGCTCGCGATCGGCCAGCTCTTTCTCCAGGTTCTCCTGGTCTAACTCTTCGGTGATATCATCTTCCAGCTCCAGCACCGGATTCTGTTCGATCTCGGTTTTGATTTTCTGTTCCAGTGCGACAATGGGGAGCTGCAACAACGAGGAAAGCAGAATCTGCTGCGGCGAAAGCGTCTGCCGCAATTCCAGATTGGTATGCTGTGTTTGTCTTAAATCAATCAAGTCGAAACTTACTCCCTAAATAAAGTTTTTTTGCTTCTTCATCATTCGCCAGATAGTCGGAGGAGCCCGTTTTCAGAATTTGTCCTTCGAACATCAAATAGGCCCGGTCCGTTATGGAGAGCGTTTCCCGTACATTATGATCAGTAATTAAAACTCCGATTCCCCGGTCTTTTAAATCTTTGACAATTGTTTGAATATCTTCCACCGCAATGGGGTCAACACCCGCAAACGGTTCGTCTAAAAGTAAAAAACTTGGCTTCGAAACCAAAGCTCGAGTTATTTCTGTCCTACGCCGCTCACCACCGGAAAGTGAATTCGCTTTGTTGTTCCGCAGATGTTTAATCTTCAATTCGTCCAGCAGAGATTCCAACCGCTCCCTGCGTTCCTGTTTGCTGTACGGCATCATTTCCAGCACCAGCATTAGGTTTTCTTCTACAGTGAGTTTCTGAAATACCGATGGCTCCTGCGACAAGTATCCGATGCCTTTTCGCGCCCGTTTGTACATCGGCAGTCGGGTAATTTTTTCATCATCCAGCTTCACCTGTCCGCCGTTGGGGCGAATCATTCCGGTGATCATGTAGAACGTCGTCGTTTTTCCAGCGCCATTCGGCCCGAGCAGTCCGACGATTTCTCCGCGGTTTACTTCCAGAGATACATCGTGCACGACTTCCCGTCGCCCGTAGATTTTCTTCAGCGATTCGCCTCGCAGTACTTCAGCCATAGCCTATTCTTTAAATTCTCTGGTCGTCACGCCCGTTGGTTGCTTGATTTTCCACCGCGTCAACTCGGTATTGGACTCGAAACCGATGCCGTGCAGCGTATCTGTTTCCGTGGTCAATGTGACCGTCGTGTCCGAGGTAATTTTCTCGGTTTTCTGCGTATACTCCAGTTGTTCGGTGTATAATGTAATCCCGCTGTCGGACTCTACAACCACATTTTTGAACGCGCGCATCACATTCGTATTCTGGAAAACGATAGCGCTGTCTGCATACAGGGTTGAGACGTGTTCGTCCTCTTTGTAAAAGTCTGCTTTTACGTCTTCATTCAGTACAACCGAACTATTTTTTTCGTATTGCGCCAAATGTCCGGCGTGGATTTTTGCATTCCGCTCACCAAGATGTGTAATATAAATTTCTGAATCCCAACTTTCCTGTGTCGGGCGCTTCTCTTCGATCGGTGGCGTTTTCTCCTGTCCCGGTTCACTGCACTGGAAAAAGGAAACGAGAATCACTCCAATGATCGCCAAATGTCCGAGTCGTGAAATCACGCTATCCCTGCCTTTAAAATATCGTGAATATGGATGATCCCGATCGGTTTGCCGCTCAGTTTTTCTTCGAACACGAACAACTGTGTAATTGAATGTCGTTCCATAATGTGCAGCGCTTTATGTGCCAATGCTTCTCTGGTAATCCATTTGGGTTTCGCGGTCATGACTTCGAACGCCGGACGTTGTAACAGATCACCATCCTGCGTTTCCAGGCCGCGCCGCAAATCGCCATCAGTGATAACGCCGATCAGCATTTCATCGCCGTCCATCACGCCAGTGACACCAAGCCCCTTGGAGGTGATTTCAAAGAGCGCATCCTTGAGTAAAGTACGCTTGCTGACCAGCGGAACTGCTTCGCCGGTATGCATTAAGTCGTTGACGGTGAGCAACAGTTTATTCCCAATCGAGCCACCGGGATGTAACAGTGCGTAATCCTCTTCCTTGAAACCGCGCATTTCCAGCAGAGATATCGCCATCGCATCACCAACCGCCAACATTGCGGTGGTGCTTGCTGTGGGCGCCAATCCCAGTGGACACGCCTCTTCCGGAACGCTGGAGTCGAGCACCACATCGGCGCGTTGTCCGAGCGTGGAATCCGGGTGACCGGTAATGGCGATCAGCGTCACGCCCATCCGTTGAAATGCCGGAAGGAGCCTGACGAGTTCTTCGGTTTCGCCGCTATGCGAAAGCGCCACGATAATGTCTTCTCTGGTGATCATCCCAAGATCGCCATGGATGCCCTCAGCGGCGTGCAGATAAATGGACGGCGTTCCGGTACTGGCCAGCGTGGACGCCAGTTTCCGCGCAATCACGCCGGATTTTCCCATCCCGGTGACAATGACGCGTCCCCTGGTGGCGAACAGTTTTTTTACGGCGTCCACAAAGCGTTCGTCCAGTCGATCGCTGATCAAATTCAGCGCATTATTTTCAATCTGGATGACGCGCTTGCCGTGTTCAAGGATCTCCTGATCTTTCATGCGGATTCTTCCACCATATAGACTTCCCGTTCCATTGTCTCCAGCGCCGAATCAAATTCGTCCCGGGCTTTCAAAATTAACTCGATTGCCTCGCTCAATGCGCCGGTTCCGCCGGTTTTCTCAACAGTATAATCGGCCTCATTTTGCACTTCCGGGCGACCATTTGGCACGGACAGCGCTAATCCAACTTCCCGCATCACCGGCAGATCAACATAATCGTCGCCAATGTACGCAATTTCATCTTTTTGCACGTCATAGCGTTCACAAATTTCTTTGAAAGCCACAATCTTATTCAAATATCCCTGATAGACGTTGTCTTCCAGTCGCAATTCCCGCGCTCGGATAGTCGTTGCTTTCGACGAACGCCCGCTCAACAAAGCGATGCGCAGGTTGCTGAATCTCGCCAGCGCGACGCCCATGCCATCGTTGACACTAAATCGTTTGAGTTCACCGGCGTCACCGAGATAAATAGAGCCGTCGGTCAAGACGCCGTCAACGTCCGATATTAGTAATGTAATTTTTTTCGCTTTCTCCAGCACCTGCTCCGGAATGCTCACAAATCCCCCATATTTTTCGTCACTTCGTAAATTTCCTGCAATTGTTTCACCAGTGTTTCCGTTTTTTGCAGCGGCCATTGGGTGGTTGCGTCGCTTTTGGCGTTTTCCACATCATCGTGGACTTCCATAAAAACCGCGTTGGCTCCGGCTGCAATGGCGGCGCGTGCAATATACGGAATAAATTCCCGTTGGCCACCTGTGGCGTCTCCCAGTCCGCCCGGCAGTTGGGCAGAATGCGTCGCGTCCAGAATCACGGGATAGCCAAACTTTTTCATCATCGGAAACGCGCGCATATCGGAAATCAGATTGTTGTACCCAAAACTCGCGCCGCGTTCGGTAATTAAAATTTGCTCGTTGCCGGTGCTCTCGATTTTTTTGATGACCTGCTCAATATCCCAGGGAGCCAGAAACTGTCCCTTTTTCACGTTCACCACTTTGCCGCTTTCTGCAATAGCGAGAATCAAGTCAGTTTGTCGACTCAAAAATGCCGGTACCTGCATGATGTCGGCGACCTCGGCGATGATCTCCACCTGATACGGCTCGTGAACGTCCGTCAATATCGGCAAGTCAAACTGCTCCCGAATTTCTCCAAGGATTTTTGCGCCTTCCTCAACTCCGGGACCGCGAAACGAATCTATGGAAGAACGATTTGCTTTGTCGTACGACGATTTGAAAATCAACGGCGCGTCCAGAGATGCAAACAACTCCTTCAGTTGTTCCGCCATGCGCATCGCGTGGTCGCGGCTCTCGATGACGCACGGCCCGGCCATAAACGCCAGCGGCGCCCCGGCTCCAATTTCAATATCGTTAATGTGAACTGATTTCATAAATATTCGTATCTGCCCTATTTTACCGATTCAACATCTTCGCTGACGTGAATTTCTGCTTCAATGGTTGAGGAATCTTCTGCTTCACCTAATCTGTATCGTTTCGCAGCCCGGACAAATTCCCGAAACAGCGGATGCGCTTTGTTTACGCGGGATTTAAACTCCGGGTGAAACTGACTTGCCACAAACCACGGGTGATCTTTCAGTTCAATAATTTCTACCAAATTTCCATCGGGAGACAGCCCGGAAATCGTCATCCCGTGATCCTGGAGCGAATCCCGATAATCATTATTCACCTCAAACCGGTGACGATGCCGTTCGCTGATATTTTGCTCATCGTACGCGCGCATTGCTTTGGTATTTTTCTGCAACCGGCACGGATATGCCCCGAGTCGCATCGTTCCGCCCATATCCGAAATATCGATCTGTTCTTCCAGCAGATCAATAACCGGATCGGGAGTTTCAGGATTAAATTCGCTGCTGTTCGCCCGGATTTTTCCACACACATTCCGGGCAAATTCTATCACCGCGCACTGCATCCCGAGGCAGATGCCAAAGAACGGGATCTTGTTTTCTCTGGCGTATTGCACAGCCAAAATTTTGCCCTCGATACCGCGCTCGCCAAATCCGCCGGGAATTAACAAACCATCAACTCCGTGCAAGAGTTCTGCGGCGTTGCTCTTCTCTTCGATTTCCTCGGAATCGACCCAGCGGACTTCCACCCGCGCATCGGATTCCGAACCGGCGTGAATGAATGATTCCAGGATACTCTTATACGCGTCGTGCAGTTTGGTGTATTTCCCGCAGATCGCGATCTCAACATCTGTGCTTGGGTGCTTGATACGATAGACAATATCTTCCCAATCGCTGATCGACTGTTCGTCCGCTTCAATCTGCAGATGCTCGACAATTTTCTCTGCCATGCCCTGTTTGTCGAAGGACAGCGGCACCTCGTAAATCGTTTCCACATCCATCGCCTGAATGACGTTCTCTCTGGTGACGTTACAGAACAGCGCGATTTTGTCTTTAATTTCACGGGTCAATTGCTTTTCGGTGCGACACAATAACATATCCGGCTGCAAACCGATTTCGCGCATCCGGGTGACCGAGTGCTGAGTCGGTTTGGTTTTGATTTCACCGCTGCTTTTAATGTACGGCACAAGCGTTAAATGAATGATCATCGAATTGGTGTGACCAACTTCATGGCTAAACTGACGAATCGATTCCAGAAACGGGAGACTCTCAATATCACCGATCGTCCCGCCAACCTCTGTGATAACGACATCGTAGCGATCACCGGGTTTGTTCACCGCCTGGATACGCCGCTTAATTTCATCAGTAATGTGCGGAATCACCTGCACCGTCGCGCCGAGATAATCGCCGCGGCGCTCTTTGTTAATCACGGTATTGTACACCTGTCCCGTCGTGCAATTATTGGCCTCGGACATATTCACGTCGATAAAACGCTCGTAATGTCCCAGATCGAGGTCAGTCTCAGCGCCGTCATCTGTCACATAGACTTCCCCGTGCTGAAACGGGCTCATTGTGCCCGGATCAATATTGATGTACGGATCGAACTTCTGAATGGTAACCGAAAGTCCGCGCGCTTTCAGGAGCGCACCGATCGACGCAGAGGCAATTCCCTTGCCCAATCCGGAAATCACTCCACCGGTAATAAAAAGATATTTTGTTTGGTTCATAACGCTTCGCTCGCTGCTTGTAGAGTTTGCAGTATTGTTTTCAAGTCCGCTTCTGTGTCCACCGCAGTGGAGTGAAATTCGGTTGTTTCTACATGAATGGCGACTCCATGTTCCAACGCCCGCAACTGTTCCAAAGATTCTGCCTGCTCCAAAGATGTTGGTGCCCAAGAGGTGAATTTCAGCAGAAAGTCCCTGCGATACACGTATAATCCAATGTGCTGCCAGTACACTTGATCTGATGGGTTCGCATCCCGGTAAAACGGGATTGGCGACCGCGAAAAATAGAGCGCCCGGCCGGAGTCGTCGAAAAGTACTTTCACCATATTCGGATCCGCAGGATCAACATCGCTGGGAAGTTTACACGCAAGCGTTCCCATGTCCAGAGATGGGTTTTCCGCCAGCGGCCTGACTGCGTCATCGATGACTGACGGCTCAATCAACGGTTCATCGCCTTGAATGTTGACGACTATGTCGGCATCGATATCTCTGGCAATTTCCGCAATGCGATCGGTGCCGGATTGATGCTGATCTGAGGTCATCCTGACTTTTCCACCAAACTTTTCCACCGCTTCCAGAATGCGCTGATCATCCGTGGCAACGATAACCTCATCCAAAGATTTTGCCTGTAATGATCGTTCATAAACCCATTGTATCATGGGTTTGTTATTGATGAGAGCCAGTGGTTTGCCGGGAAATCTGGTAGATGAATAGCGGGCGGGAATGACACCTACGCTGCGCATAGAGATCGCTCAATAATACTATGGTTGAGCAGCAAAATTTGGTGAAGAAAAGTTGAGAGCATAGATGTTTTATATCAGGATTAAATTACTTTTGGAACCACAAAAAATTCGCCATCAGATTTGGGAGCATTCGACAGGGCTTCGTCGCGATCCAGGCATTTTTGGGGTTCATCGTCACGAAAGGCATTCGTCACATCCATCACGTGGGACAACGGCTCGACGTCGCTGGTATCCAGTTCATCCAGCTTTTCCATATAAGTCAGAATATCGCCTAACTGTTTGGTGTAATTATCGATTTCCGTGTCCGTGAGACGCAACTTTGCCAAGTTTGCCACGTGTTCAACATTTTGTCTGGTAATGCTCATAAATCTCTTTTGTTTGGTTCCGTGTTCCTCAATTTTGAACTAATATAGTTTGGTTCTCGAAGAGAGTCAATCCCGTTTCGATAGCAAATTTCTCGCCAAGTGGGTTTCATAAGTGTTGATGTGTTGAAGTGTTGCGGTGTTGGCGTACGGATGTGTTGCAGTAACAAGGTATAGGTGTAATGCGTAAAACGTAATGCGTGATAAGTCCCAGCGGGACGAAATGCAAGGTTGGGATTCAACTAAGACAATCCATCTATTCGCGAAGTCGATGATGTTTGTCATCCCGAGCGCAGTCGCTCCAAAGGAGTCCTGCCGGACCTTCCGGGAAGGGATCTCTGGGGAAAGTGCTGAAAAGATGACAGGGAAAATGACTTGTTTCTGGAGTGCGCTAACCGTGTTAGCGCATGCATCAACACGGTTGATGCACTCCAAAATATACCTTTGAAGCAATTACGCTACCGTAAATTGATTGTGCCGTTCCTCCGGAACTCGAAGTTGCTCCTGACATCATATCTACAAACATCTCACTCCTCCGGAGTTGGTTAATTTGCTCATTCCATTTGATTTTCACCCCAAACAAGTCCCAGCGGGACGAAATGTTTGTAGCAATTAGAAGCACAGAATAACTGAGCCTCGGAGAAGCGGTATGTGTACTTAGCGCGAAGCTGAGTAAATCAAGAGTATGTGTTTTTATCATCAAATCCCGACCTTGCATTTCGTTTCGAAAATTCCGCTCGCCGACCTGAGGAAAAGAAGAATGAATTGTTTGACGGAGGAGTTTTCATTCTTCTCCGATGGAAGGCGTAAGCGGAATCGAAAGGAAATGCGTCGTCTTGATTTTTTGACACTTTTGCATCAAGGCAAAAGTGTATTAACAAGATGTTTTAACTAAAATATTAATCACTACCTCAATAAATTGTGCCCTTAAAAAGTTTAAAAATTTAAAATAATCTAAATTTTAAAGTGCGCTCACCGTGTGAGCGCATGCATCAACACGGTTGATGCACTCCAAAATATACCTTTGAAGCAATTACGCTACCGTAAATTGATTGTGCCGTTCCTCCGGAACTCGAAGTTGCTCCTGACATCATATCTACAAACATCTCACTCCTCCGGAGTTGGTTAATTTGCTCATTCCATTTGATTTTCACCCCAAACAAGTCCCAGCGGGACGAAATGTTTGTAGCAATTAGAAGCACAGAATAACTGAGCCTCGGAGAAGCGGTATGTGTACTTAGCGCGAAGCTGAGTAAATCAAGAGTATGTGTTTTTATCATCAAATCCCGACCTTGCATTTCGTTTCGAAAATTCCGCTCGCCGACCTGAGGAAAAGAAGAATGAATTGTTTGACGGAGGAGTTTTCATTCTTCTCCGATGGAAGGCGTAAGCGGAATCGAAAGGAAATGCGTCGTCTTGATTTTTTGACACTTTTGCATCAAGGCAAAAGTGTATTAACAAGATGTTTTAACTAAAATATTAATCACTACCTCAATAAATTGTGCCCTTAAAAAGTTTAAAAATTTAAAATAATCTAAATTTTAAAGTGCGCTCACCGTGTGAGCGCATGCATCAACACGATTGATGCACTCTAAAAAATGTTTCGGTGCTGAATAGAGTAACGGGGATTCTTCACCCCAAAAACCGGGGTTCGGAATGACAATTTTGAGGTTTTTTATTCCATCAATACTTGTCATCCTGAACGAAGTCAAAGGATCTCCATCAGCCAAAATACTCGTTTAAATCTGATAATTGTATTCATTGCTTGTTTGAATATGATCAAGAGTAAGATTAAGAGTATGATTAGGATTAAGATAAAGAAAACGAAAACACGTCAACACCCCAACACTTTTAACTCGCTCCCAAGGAATCCAATCCGAGAAATACTCGAACACTTGAACACTCGAATACTCGCTCCGGGAGGAGTCCCTTCCGGGAAACACTCAAACACTGTTTTTCAAAACCAAAAAGCCCTCCGCTGATCAGCAAAGGGCTTTTCATCCTATCAAGTTTAAACAGTGTGGAGTACTATCGAGAAGGTCAGAGTGTATAATTTTTATTCATATCGCAGCGATTCAATTGGATCCATGGCGGCGGCTTTAGCGGCGGGGTACATCCCAAAAACCAATCCGATCAGTGAGCAGAAAATAATAGATACAAGAATCGCCCAGCCGGGGATCGCAAACGGAAGTTCCGTGGTAGTACTTAAAATTTTCGCGATGCTAATCCCAACCACAACCCCAATCAATCCACCAAAGATACTCAGAATTACTGATTCGATCAGAAATTGGGTAAGGATGTGACTCCGCTGGGCGCCAATGGCCTTCCGGATGCCGATTTCTCTGGTTCGTTCCGTTACGGTGACCAGCATAATATTCATAATCCCGATACCGGCAACCAACAGTGAAATTGACGCGATTCCGATAGCGGCATATCGAACCATTTTCGACATCTGGTCAAAATTGCTTTTCAATGACGATGAGGAGAAAATTTCGAAATCATTCGGTTCGCCCGGTGACACTTTCCGTACGGTCCGCAAAATTGAAGTCACCTCGTCTATCGCTGGCTGAAATTCCGCGGATGATTTTGCCCGGACTGTAATGTGGATACTGCGCCTGGAGCCGTACATTTTATTCCACGTGCTGAGCGGCATTATCACACGATTGTCCCGACTATCGCCAAATTGTGAACCGCGCTCTTCCAATACTCCAATGACACGAAACGGTCTTCCGCTGACATGAATGGTTTCACCAAGCGGATCGCGAAAGGGAAACAGATCTTCCACAATCTCAACGCCGATAATAGCAACGTTTCGAGCGTGCAACACATCCGAATCGGTGAGAAATCGTCCTGATTGCACGAAATACCCATTATTTACAGCAAATTCCGGTGTACCGCCAGCCACCACAATGGAACTGCGCGTCTTTTTATCCGAGAAACGAACAATTTGCCCATATTGCCAATTTTCAGCACCGACGGCTTCCACATGCGTCGCAAACCGTTGAATCGCTTTCGCTTCATCCCAGGTGATATCCTTGCGGTTCCTGTATTTCCAGCGTTGATTATGGCCTACATTCACTGATGGAAATTTCTGCACCTGGAACACATTTGCGCCCAGAATACTCATCTGCTGGTACATCTGAGCACGGAAACCATTGATGATTGATTGCATCCCAATGATAGTAAACACACCGATGATGACGCCGAGCAATGTTAGACTAGAGCGCAGTTTGTTGCTCCAGAGAGAGTTCATTGCCATTGTAATTGGTTCGGTTATTTGCATAACGTTACTTCCCGTGCCGATAGCCTTTTATCTCGCTACCAGAGGTTAATTCAATTCGTTTACTCATAGCGTAACGCCTCAATTGGATTCAGTTTGGCGGCGCGACTCGCTGGCCAGAGGCCGAAGACAACGCCAATAACCACGACAAATGCAGTGCCGATGAGCGCCCAGGACGCATTAATACTTGCGGGCAGCGGACTCATTTTATCAACAGCGAGTGCAACTCCCAGCGCAAACAACAACCCAATTGCCACACCGACCAGTGATACCATCATTGATTCGATCAGAAATTGGATCATGATATCGATGCGCCGGGCTCCGAGCGCCTTTCGCACGCCAATCTCTTTGGTGCGCTCGGTGACGGAAACCAGCATAATATTCATAATACCGATGCCACCAACCAGCAGTGAAATCCCGCCGATTCCAATCGCGGTTGCCCAAAGGCCGCCTGTAATTTTTTTATAGAAATCCAGCAACATATCCTGGTTATTGATGGTAAAATTAGCTTCTTCGCGCGGTTTCAGCTGCCGGACGGTACGCATTAATCCCGTGAGTTCGAGTCGGGCGTCTTCCATTTGGCCGGGATTTTGTAATTTCACCGCAATAGTGTATGATCTCCACGCGCCAAAGGTTTTCGCGAACGCACCATACGGCATATAGACGTTGCTGTCCATATCGTTCCCCAGAAAATTGCCCTGTTTTGCGAGGACACCGGACACCAAAAATCGGTGATTGCCAACCGTAATGTATTCCCCCAGTGGATCTTTATCCGGAAACAGATTCTCTGCGATGGAATTCCCGATCACTGCCACCATTCGGTTTCTGTTCACGTCAACAAAGGAGAGAAAGCGTCCTTCAGCAACATCCTGCGGTCCGAACCCTACCTGCAACCCAGCCTCGGAAGTTCCAACGATTGTCACCCGCTCCAATGAATTTTTCCCTTCACGGACATCGGAGTTGGTCATCACCTGAGGTACAACCTGTTTCGCGTAGAGCGAATGATTTGCAATATACTTGTATTCATCGATGCCAATCCGCGGACGATCGTGAACCGCCCACCACTCCTCATTCGACGAAATGACCCACGGGTAGCGATCGATGTACAAAACATCCGTGCCCAAACTCGAAATCTGGGAAGCAAATCCGGTGTTCAATCCCTGGATAATGGAGATAATGCCGACCACAGTCACGACACCGATCACGATGCCGAGCGTCGTCAGAATGGAACGTAATTTATGTGACCAGAGCGCCTGGAGTGCAATTTTTAAACTTTCAATTATCGTTCTCATATGAGATCCTAAGCCGTGGCTTTCTGCCCATTCTTTGTCATAAAGTCCACATCGATCTTGCCGTCCAAAATGTGAACGGACCTGTGGGCAAATTCAGCGATATCGCGTTCATGGGTCACCAAAATAATAGTATTCCCTTCCGCGTGTAGTTTATCGAGGATGCCCATAATTTCCCTGCCGGTCTCAGAATCCAGATTTCCCGTGGGTTCGTCCGCAAGGATGATAGATGGATCATTCGCCAGTGCTCTGGCGATAGCCACTCGTTGCCGCTGTCCGCCGGAAAGCTCGGCAGGTTTGTGATTCATTCGATCTTCAAGTCCAACATTACTCAATGCTTCCATTGCCCGATCGCGGCGTTCTTTCTTCGTCATTCCACTATAAATCAACGGTAATTCCACGTTATGCAGCGCGTTGGCTCTCGGCAGCAGATTAAATGTTTGGAATACAAAGCCAATTTTCCGGTTACGAATCCTGGCCAGTTCGTTTTCAGTCATAGAGTGGACCGAAACATTTTCGAGCAAGTATTCACCGTCGGTTGGTACATCCAAGCAACCGATGATATTCATCAACGTTGATTTACCGGAACCGGATGGTCCCATTATGGAAACGTACTCATTCTGCTTGATATGCAAATCCACACCTCGGAGCGCGTGTACTTTCTCCTTCCCGAGATCATAAATTTTCGTGATGTGAGAGAGCTGTATTAACAAAACATCCTCCAGTGTCGCTGATTTTCAATCTGATCGTCGTTTACCATGTCTGCTGCTATTCATTACGTTGCGCCGCCGCCTGGAACTGGTTTGCGTTCCACAAGGTCACCGTCTTTTAAATCTTTGCTCACCGCTTTATATGATCCCACGACAATTTCGTCACCGGGTTCAAGACCGGACACAATTTGAAAATGAGTATCGCTGCTGATGCCGGTTACGACTTTTCGCTGTTCAACAGTCATATCAGGTTTCACCACAAAAACCACCTCGTCCATCTGATCACGTTTTTGTTCGGTCTCAGTAGTCAGCGGAATATTTTCGTTGCCGGGTTTATTTTCCCCAGCGGATGCCCGTTCCAGCGTATCCGTCTCAGTGTTTTTCAAACGTTTGGGCGAGCGAACAGTGACCGCCTGGATCGGCACAACCACGGCGTTATTTTCCACATCCGTAATTATTGACACCGCCGCAGACATCCCCGGACGTAGGAGCGGGGATTTTTTGTCCATCGTGACCGTGACTTCAAAATTGATGACCTGCTCCTGTGTGCTGGCTCCCTGCACAATCGCGGAATGCGCAATTTCAGTCACTTTTCCGGTAAACGTCGTGTCCGGTAGCGCGTCGATTTCGATTTCAACCGAATCACCAAGTTGCACGTCGATCACGTCGCTTTCATCAACTTCCACCATCACCTCCATGGTGGAAAGATCGGCGATGGTCATAATTTCATCTTTCTGAAAGGTGGAGCCGAGAGCAATTTCACCGACTTCTTTGGGCAGCCGGATAACTGTGCCGCTTACCGGCGCCACAATGCGGGTTTTGGCCAGATCATCTTCTGCCTGTTTCAGAGATGCCTTTGCCTGCTGCAGATTCGATTTGGCTTTCTCGTAATTAGCCTGAGCCCGCTCAAGCTCAACATCACTGGACAGACCTTTTTTGTGCATTTCCTGTACGCGCACTAAATCGCTGTGGGTCAGTTTCACATCAGCATCTGCTGATTGCGCCGAACTATGGGCGCGGTCCCGGGCCGCCTGATAACGCTCTTTGTCCAGCTGCACCAGGAATTGTCCTTTTTGGACGTAGTCGCCTTCTTTGACGCCCAAACTCAGGATTTCACCGCTCACATTCGCGCTGATTACCACTTCAACAGCCGGCTTCACTTTTCCGGTGGCATTGACTTTTTGGACGATCTGTCCCCGTGCTACTTTTTGAGTTTGGACTTCAGCCGCATTTACTTTCTTCTGGTTTTTGCTGATTATGACAATAACCGCAAGCACCAGGACAATTCCAATTCCAATAAAAATTTTCTTCTTGTTCGACATATAAGAACTCCCTCTCGGACTTCACTCAATCTTTACGAGTTCGACGTGGCTGACCCTGTTAATTTGCCAAGCACCGCCTGTAACTGGTACTCCAGATTCTTGGCATCAAATTTTGCATAGACCAATATCCGTTGCGCATTGGTGAGATTGGCCTGCGCGTCAAGAACATCTAATAAAGTGGCCTGGCCGACATTGTACTGTTCTCTGGCCAGCCGCAGATCTTCTTCTGCAGACTGCAAATTCAATTGATTCAGATCGATAATTTCGCCGTACGTTTTCAGCTGTTGGATCAAGTTGCTAACCTGCATTTCCACCTGCAGCTTTGCATCCACAAAGCGTTTTTGTGCAATAGAGACGTCAGCCTGGCGTGTTTTTATTTGAGTACTGCTATTAAACCGGCTAAAAATGGGAATGGAGACGTTTAAACCGTAGGAGTAACTCCAGTTTTTATCCAGGCCCGTATACAGTTCGTTGAGCCGAAATCCGGTGCGACCGTAGGAAAAGAACGCCCCAACCGACGGAATTAAGTTGGATCTCGCAATGGCAAGATTCGCCCGGGATTTTCGCACATCCAATTCCATACTGCGGAGATCTTTGTTCGCTTGCAAAGCCTCGACTTTTGCCGTTTTTTCCGCAGGAATCGCCGGTGACGCATACTCAAATTCTGGCAACACAATGTGTTCCATGGGATTCCGGCCCATCGCAAAGTTCAGATTTCGTTTCTGAAGATCCAGCGTATTTTTTTGCTGCAGGAGGTTAATTTTATCATTCCCTGCGCGGGTCTGCGCTTTGTACACATCCGTTTGGGCAACCGCACCGAGATTATAGCGTTCCTTGACCAGATTTACCTGCGCCTGGCTGCTTTCAAGCGTTTTCTCGTACACGCGAACCAATTCTTTGGCACGTAATACATCAAGATATGACTTGGTGACGTTCAGGATAACCTGTTGCTTCGTCGAGAGAAATCCCACCTGCGCCTGATCGTAATTGAGATTGGCCAGTTTCCTGGTGTTATGAACAGCAAAACCATTATACACCGTCTCGTTAATGTCGAGCCCCGCGTTGTAATAATCTCTGCCAAATGCTTCACTGGTGTATTCAAACCCGGAAAAAAAGCGTTTACCCTGACCTTGCTCCGTATGCGAGCCGCGCACAGACATACTCACGTTTGGAAAATAATTTCCCAGAGCGGATTGCTGCTGTGCCTCTGCCACACCAACCTGTTCTTTGGCAATTTTCACATCCACTTTGTTTTGCATCGCGATCTGAATGCATTCATCCAGAGTGAGTGTGCTGTCGCTGTTGGTTTGCCCAAATATTACTCCGGGAAATATTCCCAGAAAAAAGAGCGCAAGAATTCCCGTCACCGTGATACGTTTGCCCATTGTGAACTGTACCTTTCTTCTTCGTTATGCACCGAATCCTGCGAAGAGGAATGTGCCAACTGTGGTAATCACGATCCAGAGTGCCCAAAAACCGAAGATCACTCCGGCCGCTTTCCCTTTTGAAACTTTATAGATTATGCGAAATCCAATGACGAACAGAATCAGTCGCCAGATTGTAAACACGTCAAAATGACTTAATAACGTATAGAGCGCCTGCTGTGTGCGGTCGAGTTGGAAAATATCCAGCGTGCTGTACCCCGTCAATACTGCCAGACTGGATGGAATATCCACCTGTCCGATCACAGCTGTCATCAGCATTTGATAAACGCCCTGCAGTGCCGTGACCATTTGCGGCAGCGTCACGACCGCGAGTACTTTACCATATTGAGCCTGCCCGCCAAGAATGGTATTGCCTGCGAAATAGTAAAGCCCGCCAAGGATGAGTACCGAGAGCAGCGTACTGATTAATTGACGACCATAACTCACTGGATAAACCATCGGCGGTGAGAGGCGTTCTTCTTGTTTCTGGACCTGTTCATCGAACCGCTGGTTTAGATTTTGTTTTTGGTCGGTGGTCATATCATCTTTAATAAACTTGTCGCGTTGTGCTTCGATTGCACTTTTAGCCACTACCTTGTTATAGGGCGCCCGAACGATATTGGCTGACCCCATAAGCAAGATGGCAACCAGCACCGGAATGACCCAGTCGATCCAGCTGACCCGATCCCGAATCTGAAAAAAAACTTCGCTGGGAGCCGTTAAGATATTTATGAGTTTCGCACCAATTCCCATCGATTCCTGACCTGGTTGTTGCTCCATTTCTACGTCGCTCATTCTACCCTCTCCTTGTTGTATTATCTCTTTTCACAATTAACGTGCCAAAATTGAATACCGTCGCAATATACCGCGATTCAGCGCGTAAAACCTGCAGAAAATGTGTATTGACCGTCAATTGTGGAATTTGTGGAGCCTGACTTCTTCATATCATTTTCATATGTGACTATATCAAATTGATATAGACGCCGACCTTTCTCATCTCTGCGACTAAGACACTTCAATATTCTTTTGGTAAAAATAGCGCGTGGTCCAGAATAACCCACCAGCGACAATCAGCGAGATCAAAGTCCGCAGACTAAAAATATATTGGGAGAATGAACCGAACATATCGACAGTATCGCCAGAGGAAAGATGCTGAATTTGTACCCACTGATCAGACAGGATATCAGGGAGCAGGCTTATATTCATCGTGAGTTGATTGGGAATCCCATGGATGCCAAAGAAGTATTTCCAAAGCAGAGCAAACAGGAACAAGAGCCCTGTACTTATCAGGAGTGGGCGATTTTTCACTATCGTCGAAATTAGCAGAAAATAGAGCGCGAATGGGAGCAACCAGAATAGTTCCAGGATATGAAAGCTTGCCCAGCCTGCCAGTAAATTCGACATAGAGAGTTGGCCAAGTGAGTATCCTCCTGCTGCCAATATAGTTTTGATTATCCCCGGAGTTACCGCTTTCAAATAGAACACCAAGATCATGCCCAACACATATGAAAGCAGCAGAATGCCGACCGCGCCAAACACCAGTTTTGAGGCGAGCAACATCCAGTCAGTGGTCGGCAGACTCCGGAAATAGAACGTGCTGCCATCCGAACGCTCCTTAAACGTGGCGTCAGCAAAGTAGAATATCGCCAGCAACAACAATATAAAATTAAGTGTAGCTATACTTCCGCGCAATATATGAGAAGAAATAGCCAGCACCTTATCCGGATGTCCCATATCTCCACGTTGAACTTTGGCGCCGGCCTCCGTGGAATCCTGGTTCCCAAAATGAACCTCACCACTCGATGATTGATTGAAATAAAGTGTTCCGTGTTCAATTTTGTTGGAAATCTGATAACTCCCGTATCCGATTAAAACCAATCCCAGTCCAAAGAGCGCCAACACCACAATCAGGACCGTGCGCCACTCCAGCCATTCGCGTTTTAACAACGTCAGAAACCGTATCATTCCGCACCTCCATTCATTAGTGCAACAAAAATATCCGCCAGAGATGGTGTGGACAATTCACCAAATTGCCGCAGTGCTTCCCGCTCACTTGTCTCAAGTAAAAACGCCTTCTTTCCAAAGATGTTAGACTCGATTAACGGTGGATATTTTTCACGAACCTGGTCAGCCTGCTCTGCTGTAACAGTCAGCTGGACAAAACGATTATTGATTGCCTCAACCGATTCGTAGAGCAGGATACGGCCATCTTTGATAAAAATAACATCGCTGAGAATATGCTCCACCTCCTCAATTTGATGCGTGGAGACGATAATCGATTTTTCCTGATCGAAATAATCTTCCAACACCGAATTGTAGAACTGTTTCCGAAACAGGATATCTAATCCGTGAGTTGGCTCATCCAGAATCAGCACATCGGATTTGGTTGCGAGCATGAGCGCCAGGTGCAACTGGGTTTTCATTCCCTTGGAGAGATGCTTGATTTTTCGATGCTGTTTGATGCTCGTCTTTTCCAGAAACTGTTGACACTTCTCCGGATCAAAATTCGGCTGCATCGCTTCGTGAAAGGCTATAAGCTGTTTTACTTTCATCCAGGGTGGTAACACCGAAACATCGTGAATCACACCGGTGCGCTCCATTAATTTGGCGCGACCGGCATTCGGTTCCATTCCAAGCACCGCAATATCACCGTGATAGGAAATCAGTCCGGTCAGCGCACGGAGTAGGGTTGTTTTGCCGGCGCCGTTCGGGCCGACCAAACCCACAATTCGTCCCGCAGGAATCGACAACGAGACAGAATCCAATGCTTTGGTATCCCCATATGATTTTTGGACATTCTGAATATTTATGAGCGGATCCATCATTCAACCTCCTCAAAGGATTCTTTCACCATTTGCAACAGTTGATCTTTGGAAATATCCAGCAATTTCGCCCGGTCAATGATGCCGGGGATTTCCTGTTGTTTAAAGCGCTTACTTTCGTTTTTCTGGAGTTGTGCGCGCGCTCCATCCGTTACAAACATGCCGAGTCCTCGCTTTTTCTCAATGAGATTGTCGTTTAGTAAGAGTTGCGTGGCATTCAAAACCGTCTGCGGGTTCAGATTATGTTCCACCGAAATTTGCCGCACCGACGGAATCGCCTCGCCCTCCTGGATATCACCTGCCAGAATTGCCTCTTTAATCATTTCAGCAATTTGCAGGTAAATCGGGGTGTCACTGTCAAAATCAATTTTCATGGCATCCATCCGTTTTAGTGTTCTACTATAGTATAACACCAATACAATTCTCGCGCAAGGGGAAATTGAAAAAAATTATTGGCGTGTTGGCGATAAGAAATTGGAGTTTGTAAAAACGGTATAAGGGTTGAAGATCGTAAGCGTGACGGGTAAAGCATAACACGTAATTCGTAATGCTTAATGCGTAGTGAGTCATAGCGGGACGCAATGTTTGTAGCCCTCAGAACTCTAAAATCAGTGCGATGATGTTTGTCATCCCGAGCGTAGTCGAGGGATCTCCAAGAGAAGGGATCTCCAAAGTTCAGATTGTAATCTGAAAGAGCGGGAATTTCTCTCCCGTTTCTGGAGTGTGCTAATCGTGTTAGCATATGCATCAACACGGTTGATGCACTCCAAAAACATTTGTAGGCCAATTAAACTAACACATCTTCGATATAGCGTTCCGCTGGAACTCAATATCATTAATACTTACAAGTCTACAATCATCTCACTCCTCCGGAGGTGGATCCCGCGCATAATCCGGTGGGCTTTCGCCCGTAATCGAGTCCCAAGGGGACGCAATGTTTGTAGCATTTGGAAGTGGCAACCAAATGAGTCTCGAAGAGACGATATGTTTATCAGGCAGGAAAATTCCCTTGTTTGCATCCACAACATATGATTAAAGGTACACTAACGAGGCTCAGCCTGCTCCGACCAGTCGGAGAATGACAATGTCTATTCCTTTTACCACACCCATTCCTGTCATCCCGAGCGTAGTCGAGGGATCTCCGAGGGAAGGGATCTCCAAAGTTCAGATTGTAATCTGAAAGAGCGGAAATTTCTCTCCCGTTTCTGGAGTGCGCTAACCGTGTTAGCGCATGCATCAACACGGTTGATGCACTCCAAAATAACACGCATCTCAAATTAGTGAATGGAGATCTGTTATCCCGCTCCGCTGGAGCTCGAAATTGAGCGGCTTATTGATTTCCAAAACAATCCACTCCTCCGAAGTTCATTTTGGCAGATATGACATTGGATTTTCATTCCAAATAAGTTCTGGTGGAACGTAATATTTGTAGCAAATAGAAGCAGACGCAAATTGAACCTCAGAGAGGCGGCATGTCTGGTAACAACGAGTAAACTAACGGGGATTCTTCGCTTAGCTCAGAATGACGATCCGAATTGTTCATGCAGAAACCGGTTGCTTGTTATTCTGACATTGCATTTCGTTTCGTAAATTCTGCCAACCGACCAAAGGAAAAGGAAGAATGAGCTGTTTGACGTAGGAGTTCTCATTCTTCCCCGAAGGGAGGTTTTGGCGGAATCGAAAAGAAATGCACCGTCTTGATCTTTTGGCTCTTTTACATCAAGGTAAAAGAGCATTATAAATATATAAATTCTGGCGTATGCTAACCGTGTTAGCGCATGCATCAACACGGTTGATGCACTCCAAGGAACTCGCTCTCAGAGCCGTAGCATGCTACGGCTCTACATTCCGATGCTCATACACCCCAAGCACAATTGTAAGAATACAACCAACTGAAAACTTAATATTTTAATATTCACCTCACGGGGGTATATTTATTCAGTAATTCAAACACAAACGGAGGGACATATGAAGAAAATCATCATTGGAACGATGGGTTTGATCATTTTAATTACTCTCTTTACCGCGCCTCCACTCCAGGCTCAGGTTCCGGATACGCTCTATGTGAAAAGTTTAACGCTGACCACGGACATACTGAACCGGGAACCGGTGGATACGGTTTCCACATTTCAGCCCAGTGATGGCAATGCTTATGCACTGATCCGGGTGCGCAATACCGGCGCTCCGGATACGGTCGTCTTCAAATGGATTCACAACGGCGAAACGTATTTTACCTTCAATAGTCCAGTCGGTAATGCGTTTAGTTGGCGGACATATACTTCTGTGAAAACCATACCAGGAAACTGGACAGTGCAAATACTGGATAACTCCGGCGAAATCCTTGCTGAAAAGAGCTTTGAGATCGTCCAGTAATTAAAGTAAACTCATACTTTTCACGCACTCCGATTGGCTGTAACACTTTCGAAAGATCGCAAAGGATTATTCTTTTGGAGCGGATCACATTGCTTTCATTCTCCTCAATTTGTTACATTTGAGTAATACTATTCCAAATGAAGGAGGATGCAATATGGCTTCGTACATTTCAGTATTCATAAGTATGTTTCTCATTGTGTTTGGTACAGCAACTCAGGAAGCAAATCAGACCATTCCTTCCGACGAAGCGACCCAAGTAATGGACATCGGGGAAAAGGCATCGCAACAATTGGTTTCCGGATTAAAATCCGCGTTGATTAAGGCGATGCAGAATGGCGGACCGGTCAACGCGATCAGCGTCTGTAAAGACACAGCACAAAAATTAACCACACAGATCAGCGAGGATCTCGGCGCCGGGATTTCCGTTAAGCGCACATCATTGAAATATCGCAATCCTGCCAATGCGCCAGATGATGATGAGCGCAGCGTGCTAAAGCGCTATGAAATTGCCTCAGAGCAAAGCGAGCAAATTCCGCCGTATATACTGCAGAAAATCGCCACGGATGACGGCTGGATCTATCGCTACTATAAACCAATGAAAGTCATGCCGCTCTGCCTGAATTGTCACGGTTCCAAAGATCAGATCGATCCGGCGGTCCGGAACATTTTGTCCAAAGAATATCCCGAAGATCGCGCCACCGGATATGAGTCCGGCGATTTCCGTGGCGTCGTCAGCGTGACTATTGATGAACAGGCTGTGAAAACATCGCACTCGAACTAACTCCCAAACTTGCAGAGATTTACTTATGACTTCTGTCCGACTGAAATTCCAGAACCCCAGCCAGGAAAAACTGGCCGCATATCTCGATATGCCGGAGAAAGGTGAGCCCAAAGCATTCGCACTGTTTGCACACTGCTTCACCTGCGGAAAAAACCTGAAATCGATGGTCAACATCAATAAGGCGCTGACCGAACACGGCATTGCGGTGATGCGCTTTGACTTCACCGGGATCGGTGAGAGCCAAGGCGATTTTTCGGAAACCAATTTTACATCAAACATCGAAGACTTAATTTCAGCAGCCGAGTATCTTGAGGATGAATACGAAGCGCCGAAATTGCTGATCGGTCACTCGATGGGCGGCGCTGCCGTGATTCAGGCTGCCCACGACATTCATTCCATCAAGGCGGTTGCTACCATTGCCGCGCCGTCCAGTCCCGATCATCTGGGACATATTCTCCACCGGACGCGCTCCCAGGCGGAATCCAAAGGCGCCGCGGAAGTAACCATCGGTGGTAAGACGTTTACGCTCAAAAAGCAGTTCTTCGAAAATCTTGACAAAGTCAAAATGCGGGAGAAAATCCGCAGCCTGAATAGACCAATCCTGATTCTTCACGCACCAAACGACGACACCGTCCATGTCGACAACGCCGCAGAAATATTTCAGTCGGCGCGCCATCCCAAGAGTTATATCTCGCTGGATAAAGCTGGCCATTTACTGCTGGAAGAACGGGATGCGCGTTACGCCGGCGCATTAATTGCCACCTGGGCGGAGCGGTATTTTTAAGGTTTTTTTTATCCGGAATTAAATAGCTGATAGTAGAGACAGGCGATCGCGTATCTTTACAGTATCTGCCCAAACCCTTTCACAACTTCTTCCTTGTCCATTCCCTCCCTTTCGCAGTAAGTTACGCGCGTTGAATCACGGTTGAGATAAATCAGACTATTGGAGTTTTCTGGTGACGAATTGGCCTGAACTGATTGGCTATCTCGCGTCGTTTTTAATCGCACTGTCCATGATGATGAACAATATCTGGCGACTGCGCTGGATAAACCTGGTCGGCGCAGTGGTGTTTTCCGTCTATGGAATTATCGTGAAAGCCTATCCCGTATTTGCGGTCAACGCCTTTATCACCGCGGTGGACATTTATTATATTGTGCAGATGGCCGCCAAAACCGACGAGTTTGAACTGCTGCCGGTTCAGGTCGGTTCATCTGATTTTCTGCATAAATTCCTGGACTTTTACCACGAGGATATTCAGAAGTATATGCCGGGATTTGAACTCGAATCACTGGATAAACCTCACGCGATTTTCATCCTGCGGGATATGATTCCGGTCGGATTGTTTATCTATAAAACAATGGATAATTCCACCATAAAAGTCCAACTGGATTATGTGATTCCGAGTTATCGCGATTTGAAGAACGCGCACTTTCTCTATTCGGTGAAACTGTCTCAATTTGCCGAACAGGGATTCGAAACCATTGTTGCCGAAAGCAATGTCAAAGCCCATCAAAATTACCTGAAACAGTTGGGGTTTTCGCAGGATGATGAGAACCCGGCGGTGTTTCGGAAAACGGTTGGGGGGTAGTAGAAAATTATAAATTATTACGATGTATTAGCGTAGTAGAGACGTTGCCCCGATGGATCGGGATTTCCGCTCTGCTCCAACATGCAACGTCTCTACAAACAAATTTATGATACCAAGGAGCACACCATGCCTTCCAAAGATAACCTGGGCGATATGCCAACTGAAGAGTTTCGGGAATATGGTCACCAGTTAATCGACTGGATTGCCGATCACTTTAAAAATATTGATGAGGTACCGGTTTTGCCGGATGTCCAACCGGGCGACATTAAAAATAAAATACCTGAATCTGCTCCGGATTCCGGAGAACCAATGGAAGCCATTTTTCAGGATATTGACAATGTAGTAATGCCGGGAATGACGCACTGGAATCACCCGGATTTTCTAGCGTATTTCTCCATCACAGGAAGCGGACCCGGCATTCTTGGCGATCTGTTAAGCACTGCGTTCAATGTCAACGGGATGCTCTGGAAAACCTGTCCCTCCGCCACCGAACTGGAGCAGGTTTCTCTGGACTGGCTGCGACAAATGTTAGGCTTGCCCGAATCGTTCTGGGGTATCGTGTATGATACGGCGTCGGTGAGCAGTATGCACGCCATCGCTGCCGCTCGGGAGCAACTCAACCTGCGGATCCGGGAGAAAGGGATGGCCGGTCGAACGGATTTGTCCAGACTGCGGCTCTATACCTCTGATCAGGCGCACTCATCCATCGAAAAAGCAGCCATTACCCTGGGACTCGGTTTAGACAGTGTCCGTAAAATTCCCAGCGATGATCAATTCAGGATGCAACCTGCAGAATTAGACAAATCTATTCGGGAAGACAGATCCAACGGTTGGCTCCCGTTTTGTGTCGTCGCGACGGTAGGCACAACTTCAACGACCAGCATCGATCCGGTGCCAAAGATCGCAGACATCAGCGAGCGGGAAAATCTATGGCTCCACGTAGATGCGGCTTATGGCGGCGCGGCAGCGATTGTCCCGGGGATAGAGAATGTTCTCGCCGGTTGCGAGCGCGCTGATTCTCTGGTGACCAATCCGCACAAATGGTTGTTCGTTCCAATCGACTTCAGCGCATTTTACACCAGGAAACCGGAAATCCTGAAACGAGCGTTTAGTCTGGTGCCGGAATATTTACGGACTTCTCAGGATAGCGAAGTGGAAAACCTGATGGATTATGGCATCCAGCTGGGACGAAGATTTCGGGCGCTGAAATTGTGGTTCGTGCTGCGCTATTTTGGTCGGGACGGACTGGCGGCGCGCATAAAGCAACACATGGATTGGGCGCAGGAATTCGTCTCCTGGATAAACGAAGATCCGAATTTTGAAATGATGGCGCCAACGCCATTTAGCACGCTCTGCTTCCGGGCGCATCCGAAAGGTTCAGACGATCCGCAAAAACTCAAAACACTCAACGAACAACTTCTGGAATCAATAATCGATAAGCGTGAAGTCTATCTCTCCCACACCAAACTACACGACAATTACGTCCTGCGCATCGCCATCGGAAATTTGCGCACGGAAAAGCGGCATCTTGAGCGCGCGTGGGAGATTATCAGGGAGTCGTATCAGGAAGTTTTAAAGTAAAAAATATTAAAATATGGCTGTCAAACATTATAGGGTTCTTTTTTTAATCTGCCAATGAAGCAAGGCTTGCAAAATATCCCGGATTTGGTCTTATTGGAATCGCTGGGATATAAAATTAAAGTGAAAGACGATTGGGACAGCGATTTCGGAGCGCCTTGCATAATTCTGCGTGATCCTGAAACAGGCTTGTTACTCGGCGGTGCAGATCCACGTGAAGAGTCATAGGCCCTGGGAGAGTAAACACATTTCTTCCCAGGTATTTTCTGGTGAGGAAAATCTCCTACCATCTCTGGCAAAATTTGAGTTTGTGATATTTCTGGAAATCATTGGCGCTTTTCTGTTAACAATAGAGCGAAAGAGTGTTAACTTTATTTGTTGCGTTAACGAGTTAAACTAATCCACTATGAACATTTTAATTATCGGCGCCGGGGATATCGGCTTCCATCTGACTAAACGGCTCTCCGCTGACCGACACAACATCACGATTGTTGAACAAGATTCACTGCGGGCCAAGCGCGCGGCCGAACAGCTGGATGCCATGGTGATCGAAGGACACGGCGCCACGTATAGTACACTCCAGAGTGCGCGGCTGGAAGATGCCGATATTGTTGCTGCGATGACGAATAATGATGAAGTCAATATCATTGCGTGCCAGATTGCCAAGCGGGCGGAAGTCCCGACAACAATCGCCCGTGTACGCAATCCGCAGTATAATTTAGAAAATTTCATCCTCGACCATGAATCACTGGGAACCGACCTCATTATTCATCCGGAGAAAGAGACTGCCGACTCCATTCTCCGGCTGCTGCGGCAATCGGTTGCAACCGATGTTATTGAGTTTGCCGGTGGCCGGTGCCAACTGGTTGGGATTCGCCTGGAAAATAACGCACCAATTCTTGATATCCCGCTCAAGGAATTGACATCAATTTATGAGAACATTCCCCAGCGGATTGTGGCCATTAATCGTAAGCAAAATACCATTATTCCTGGTGGTGATCACAAGTTGTACACCGGGGATCAAATTTTTGTGGTCTGCGATCCTGCCTATATTTCCGAAGTCACAAAAATTAGCGGGAAAACAAAAACAAATATCGAAAATGTCATGCTTCTGGGTGGCGGATTAATCGGCCGGTTTGTGGCAAACAGTCTCGGCAAAGATGTGAACGTGAAGATCATCGAAAGTAACACCGAACGATCCCAGAAAATTGCTGACGATCTTCCCAATAGTTTAATCATCCATGGTGATGGGACGGATGTTGATCTACTCGCGGCTGAGGGATTGATGGATATGGACGCGTTTGTCGCTGTGACCGGGGACGACGAAACCAATATTATCTCGACTTTGGTAGCACGCCATCTCGAAGTTCCTCGAACCATCGCCCTGGTCAATAACGTAGAATACCTCCCAATTACGCCGACAATTGGGATGGATGCCGTGGTATCCAAACAGCTGTTAACAGTGAACGCGGTCCAACGATTTATCAGACACCAGGGCGTAGCTTCGATTGCCAGCCTTCCAGAGATAGACGCCGAGATTACAGAATACGTAGCAAATGAGAATACAAAAATTGTCAAAAAGCCGTTGAAAGATTTGAGATTTCCAAAACACTCCATTATTGGCGCGGTTTTGCGGAATGGCGACTTCATCGTTCCAACCGGAGAGACCCATATCCAGCCCGGGGATCAGGTGATAGTTTTTACGCTTCCACAGGCACAAGCCGACGTGGAAAAACTCTTTCGGGAATCTGGCGGATTATTCAGCTAATTTTTATTTAAGCACACACAACTATGCACATTTCAAGCGTCATCCATGTTCTGGGACTCCTGCTCATGTTTCTGGCAGGATCAATGCTACTCCCGATTCCGTTTTCACTCTACTACGGTGATTCTGATTCCATTGCGTTGCTCCAGGGTGCAGGACTGACTTTCCTTTCGGGGATTATTCTCTTCTTCGTTACCAAATTTCGGGAACTGCGTACCAAAGATGGATTTGCTATCGTCACTCTGGGTTGGATTGCCTTCGCGCTGTTTGGCTCGCTGCCCTTTATGTTTTCTGGTCACATTCCGTCTTTCACCAATGCCTTTTTCGAAACGATGTCCGGATTTACGACCACCGGAGCCACAATTCTTACTGACATCGAGAGTTTGCCTCACGGATTACTCTTTTGGCGCAGTTTCACGCACTGGATCGGCGGTATGGGAATTATTGTACTTTCGCTGGCTATTTTGCCCTTCCTTGGTGTCGGTGGAATGCAACTCTTTAAAGCAGAAGTTCCAGGGCCCACAGCTGATCGTCTGACGCCCCGCATCACGGAGACCGCAAAGATTCTCTGGGGTGTTTATGTACTCATCTCTGTTGTGGAAACTGTCTTATTGATGTTCGGCGGGATGAATCTTTTTAATGCGCTCTGTCATACCTTTGGCACTATGGCCACTGGTGGATTTTCCACTAAGAGCGGCAGTATCGGCGCCTTCAACAGCGCGTATATCGATTATGTGATCATCTTTTTTATGATTTTGGCCGGGACTAATTTCACATTGCACTATCGATTTCTGAAAGGTGATTTTAAGGCATATTTCAAGAGCACTGAATTTCTCGTTTTTCTTTCCATCATCGGATTTGCCTTTCTTTTCGTCGGTTTGGATACGTTTCGACATCACTATACCGCCTTTCCCAAAGCGGTCCAGGAGACGCTGTTTCAAGTGGTATCTATTGTGACAACAACCGGCTACGGCACAGCAGATTATGAGAAATGGGCGTTCAGCTCCCAGATTATGCTGTTCTTTCTGATGTTTGTGGGAGGTTGTGCCGGTTCCACCGGTGGCAGCATAAAGGTGATCCGGATTTTTGTGTTATTCAAATTTATTTATAGTGAACTCATTCGGTTGATTCATCCACACGCGGTGGTTCCTGTTCGGGTCGGGAAAACGGTCATTCCACGGGAAGCACTCACGAACATCCTTGGGCTTTTTATCATGTTTATAATAATCTTCGTGGTTGGGGTTTTAATAATGTCAACCCTCGGCTTAACTATGGATACTTCACTGGGAGCGGTCGCCGCCTGTCTTGGCAATATTGGTCCCGGGCTGGGTAATGTCGGGCCAACAGATCACTATGCCCATATCCCCGCCATCGGCAAATGGATTCTCAGCTCGTTTATGCTGATGGGACGCCTGGAGGTTTTTACGGTAATCATTCTGTTCTCGCCCTCATTCTGGAAAAAATAGCCTAAATAATTCATGAATTTTTGACTTGTGGCGATTAGAGAAATATCACAGTGCAGGTTTGCTGGGAGTTAGCCACTCTTCGACAAGCTCAGAGTGACTCGTTCAGGCGTCATCCTGAGCTTGTCGCAGGATAAAATCCGAACAAAGTTCACATCACTTGAGAATAATGAGTTTATCACGAGGAAAATCCGGGAAAATTTTAAATTCATAATTTATTCAGGATAGATATGATTTCCGCAACGGAACAAGTTGCAGGGCCTTCCAATACGAAGTAACACAATGCCAAAGAAACAAACACGCATCAGTAAATTTCTAAGTTTAGTCCTGCGACATAATCCCGGAAAAATCGGAATTCAACTTGATCCTGCCGGATGGACGGAAATTGATACTTTGATCGATGCATTGGCCGAAAATGGACTTTCCATCTCACGACAAGAGTTGGATGATGTGGTCTACAATTCGGATAAAAAACGGTTCTCGTATTCTGACGATGGCCAATACATTCGAGCAAACTACGGACATTCGATTCCAATCGATTTGCAATACGAACCACGGAAACCACCGGAAATTCTTTTCCACGGGACAGCGCGACGTTTTATCGATTCCATCCGCCACGAAGGATTGACGGCTCAAAAGCGGCAGTATGTGCACCTCTCCAAAGATGAACCTACAGCGGTGCAGGTAGGCCAGCGACACGGAAAACCTGTCATCTTGCAAATCATTTCAGGTGAAATGTTTCAGGATGGCTATAAATTTTACCAATCCGACAGCGGGATTTGGCTGACGAAAAAAGTACCGATAGACTATATTCGTTTTCCTGACCAGAGTAATTCATGAATTTCTTATCAGCAGTCATTCGGGATTCAGTACGAACCCATCAGACAAACACTCTTCGACAGGCTCAGAGTGACCTGCCTAGGCGTCATCCTGAGCTTGTCGAAGGATAAACGCCGGATCCAATATGATAGCCGTAAGAATTCAAGTGTAACGAGGTGATGCCGGTTGATTTTTTTGAAATTATGAATTATTCGGGCTAAATAACCTGCCAAATCCGGCGTTTGGAATTCGTATTGGATTTAAGGAAATTATGTCTGTTTAACTGGACTAATAAAACTTCCTGACATACGATGAAAAAACACGTTCTGATCGTTGCCAACGGAGAACAACCCGTTTCTCCACAGCACTGGAATCGCATGAAACGCGCTCATCCGCTGATCTGCACGGACGGCGCCGCAAACTGGCTGCTGGAAAATCAAATCACACCGGATGTTATTATCGGTGATATGGATTCCATCAGCGAGGAAGTGCGTGGAGGACTCGGTCCGGATGTCATTCATCATGTGGGATCTCAGGAAAACACCGATCTGGAAAAAGCGCTGGAGTATGCGCTGAATCAAGGTTACGATGCGGCAACAATCATCGCCGCAACCGGCAAACGCGAGGATATGACGCTGGCGAATCTCTATCTGGTGGCAAAATATGCAGAGAAAATACACATTCAACTGCTCACTAATTATTCAACCATCGAAGCAGTCCAGAATCACTATTCCACAAAAGTGCAACCCGGGGAGAAGATATCTCTGCTGCCAGTAGGCGCAGTTTCCGGAGTCTCAACTACTGGATTAGCGTATCCTCTCGAAAACGAAGATTTAGAGCTGGGCTCACGCGGAGTGAGTAACCGCGCCGATGCCGGTGAAATATCGGTCTCGGTGCAATCAGGAACGCTTCTCATCTTCCGGAATTACCAGTAAATGCCTCTTTCCAGCGATCTGTCGGTTTCTCTCCATCCCGTCGATTACCTTCTGATAGCACTGTATATTGTCTTACTTATTGTCATCGGTTTTCGGTTTGCCAAATCCAAACTCGAGGACACCGAAGACTACCTTCTCGCGGGACGAACCCTCACCTTACCCGCATTTGTCGCAACCCTGGTTTCTACCTGGTATGGAGGAATTCTAGGAGTTGGCGAGTTTTCTTATCAGTTCGGACTCTCCAACTGGCTCGTATTTGGCGCGCCGTATTATGTTTTTGCGGCGATTTTTGCCTTTGTATTGGCCCATAAAGTTCGGGAGTCCAATCACTTTACCATCCCTGATCGGCTGTACGAATATTATGATCGCAAAACCGGTCTGCTCGGAGCGTTTTTTACATTTCTGATGGTCACCCCTGCGCCGTATATCCTGATGCTGGCAGTGCTTATCAATTTGCTCCTCGGCTGGTCGATGCTGATCTCGATTCTGGTGGGGACGCTCTTCTCTGTCGTCTATGTTTATTTTGGCGGTTTTCGCTCCGTCATTAAAACAGACGCGCTGCAATTTGCGCTGATGTTCATTGGATTTATTGCAATTGTCGTCATTGCGTTTACTAAATTTGGAGGATTGTCATTTCTCAAATCCCATCTGCCGCACGAAAATTTAACCTGGAGTGGCGGCAATTCTCTGCAGTACATTTTAGTCTGGTTTTTCATCGCAATCTGGACGCTGGTTGATCCCGGTTTTCACCAGAGATGTTATGGCGCGAAGAGCGGCAAGGTGGCTAAAAATGGTATCCTTATCTCCATCGGATTCTGGGCAATTTTTGATTTTCTAACCACCGCAACCGGGATGTACGCCAGAGCAATTCTGCCTGATGTTCCTCCCCTGATGTCCTATCCGATGCTGGCGGAAACGCTGCTTCCTCCAGTGGTAAAGGGATTGTTTTATGTCGGGATGCTTGCAGTAATTATGAGCACGATCGATTCGTTTTCATTTCTCTCCGCTGTGACAATTGGCCGGGATTTTCTCTGGCGGCTGATTGGTTCCAAAGAGGATGACCGCAGCCCGGTCTATACTCAATTCGGACTTATTGCCACGGCAATCGTAGCGATTGGAATGGTGCTGGCAATTCCGTCGGTGATTGACCTGTGGTACACAATCGGAACGCTGTTTATTCCCGCCCTGCTCTATCCATTGATCTCCACATATTTAAGCAAACGCATCATTTCTGCAAATATCGCTTTTGCAACTAGTCTGGCGGGATTTCTCACCTCCTTTGGATGGTATCTCTGGGGGACGACGCACCAGGCAGCCGGCTGGCCTCAATATCCACTGGGAATAGAACCGCTGTATCCGGGATTAGTCGTTGGTGGATTGCTTTATCTGTGGGGATGGTTGAGACCGGTAGCGTAAGGGGAATCATCCCCCTGACCCCCTTCAAAGGGGAAAAATTTTTATATGCTGTGCTTGTTGTTGAAATCCATTGGAAATGAAATTGACTTCGCGGAAAAGACGCTAGTAGAGACCAAATCTTTTTGGAGTGCACTTGTCCCCCTTCTGAAGGTGGGATCTCCACCATTGCGTGGAGAGCAGGGGGATGACTCACGGTGACTCAAAATTATTTCTGAGATATTTACTACTTCCGCCACTGTTATTCGTTAATCCGCACCGGCATTTTACCGATGAAAAAGCCTGTTTCTTCGTCTAAATAGTCTGCTGCCCGGGCTTGAACAAGTGCATTCAACTGGTTAAAACCTTGTGGATTTTTACCGTCGAAAGCCAGGATCTTGTTCATCTGACTATTAAACAACTGCTGATTCTGGAGCATAACAGCATAGTACCTCGCATACATATATCGGTTTTCGACAAAGTTTTCGGCGCTTTGAATTGACGCTTCGAAAGCATTTTGTGCTTCCATAAGATCACCGTCCGGACTAAAGGTCAGAAGTAATCCTCGTAATCGATCAACTGCAGCAAATCGGTAATCCGGATTGTTTTGCTTAATTAATTTGATCGCACGTTCCAGTTTTTTCCGGGCGACGATCCGCGCAACCGGCGTCTCGTTACTGTACCAGAAGAGGGTATTCGTTGCCCACCAATACACGGCATCCAGCGCCTGTGAATCGGAGATTTGTGGTATCTCACCTGAGCCGTCTTCCTGACCATCCTGGAGATAACTTAAAATTTGTGGCGTCCCGGATAACAGACTCGAGGCGGCTTCTCTGCCACGATTATACAACATTTTGCTACTATCGGGAGATACTTGAGTATAGGTCGCCAGATAGAAACTCAACTCTGCCATTTTCTGGTTCTGCCACGGGACAAGAGTATCTTCTCCGCTGAGTTGCATTAAGTCAAGGTAAGCCACTTTAAGCGAATCCCGGTTACCGATTTTCTTATACAGTTGGTCAAAATGCAGTTTTAAATCATAGGTTGTCGGATTGTCATTCTCCTGCGGTGTCTCTTGCTTCTGTTTCTCCGTGATGACACTTGAACTACAATCGACAAAAATAAGCGAGATAATTATCAGATAAATAAATTTGAACAGACGAAATACGGACTGTTTCTGTACCAGACTCATTGCTGCATCATTAAATTCCATTGCTTCCCCGAATCCATTTCCCCATAAAAGATGCTAACAATACACGGTGTCTAAAGCAATGTCAATCAAAAAGGAAGGAATCACTCGCCCAGCAGATAAATAGTCAGGGCACGGACATCATCGTCGGTCACTATACCATCATAATTAAAGTCTGCCGCAGCTTGTTGTTCGGGACTAACTACGCTCCCAGTCGGAAGCACGTTTGTTAACAACGCAATAATATCGCTCACAGAGATTATGCCGTCCTGGTTCACATCTCCTGTCAGCCAGTCAGGCGAATAATTGATTGCAGCGACAGCATCAATGATTCCCCAACCATAGGTATTGTCCGGATGCGTCGATTGGTTCGCGGTCATCATCAGCGCTTCCCGCACCATTTTGGGCGTCCAGTCCGGATGTGCCTGAATCACAAGTGCTGCAACACCAGCCACTAACGGCGTGCTCAACGATGTGCCGCGTTTCGAGGTCATGCTGGTTGGCGAAGAGGTTCCGGCGCATTCTACATTCACACCGCGCGCATCGACTTCCGGTTTAATTCTTCCATCCGCGGTCGGACCACGAGAGCTAAACGAGGCGATAGTGCTGTCAGAACGAACCGCGCCACAGGAGATCACCCGGTTCGCATCAGCAGGCGCGATAATACCGGAGCTTCCCTCGTTGCCAGCTGCGGTAACAACCACCATTCCTTCGGAAACCGCGATGTCAACTCCGCGGGTCGTGACGGCCGTATTTCCGTCCAGCTGCCAGTGCCTGTACCAGTCTATATATCCCAGCGATGACGAAGCCAGATCAGCGCCCAGTCGTTCGCCCCATTCCAGTCCGGCGACGAAATAATCTTCTTCAACCTGAATCTCCTGATCCAAAATTTCTGTTTTGGCAATCAGATAATCGCATTCATACGCTGGGCCATACAAGACCCCATCCATTGCGGCACCCAGAGTTGTGGCAGTTGCTGTCCCATGGTCATGTTGACCGCCTGGATCGCCAGCCTGGTTTTGCACCACGGAATCCTGATTAATGAAATCGTATTGTGCAATAATTCGGTCGGAGGCAATCGCCTCGTGATCAGTGTAATAGCCCGTGTCTAGCATCAAAACCAGTACGCCCGCTCCGCTGTAACCGAAGTCGTGCGCCGCAATGACGTTGATCTGGTTCAGTTGTGCATAACTCAATCCATAATTTCGGGTGTGGATATCAACCACATCTCTGGGAGCAGCATTCTTCAAAACCGGTGAATCGTCACTGGGTTTGATTCGCCTGCCGGAAGTGACTAAATCAATTCGTCGCACGAATGGGAAATTTGCGATGGTGGCGACAGCCTCTTTACTCGCCTCAATACTGACTGCGTTAAACCATCGCGAGGAGGTTCGGTGCTTTGTTACACCGTGAACTTGCAGAATCTTCGAGATGTACTTCTCTGGAACAGGAATATCTTTGAAATCTACGAGATCGGAAGCACTTTTCACTTTTTCACGCCGGGTGAGCGTCCGTGGCTTTAAACGTTCACGGACGCGCTGTAACCGCCGCTGGAATTCGGCATCTTGCGAAAAGCCTTTGTCTGTAAAATAAATCCAGACATTGGTAGTTGTATCACTGGATTTCTGAGCCAGAATTTCCTGTAATCCTGGCGTAACTGTTGGATATTGCTTTGCTTTCACCAGCTCGGCTGCATGGATCTGCGGTACTATCGCCAGCAGCAATAACGCGAGGACATATCCTGTAAAATTTTTCTGCATTAATTTAGATCTCCGGTTGAATAACCGTAATTGTATGAAACAAATTTAACGAATAAAAATTATTTTTCCGCGATCGGTGGCATCGCCCAACTGCACACTATAGAAATAGAGACCACTCGCCACCAGATTTCCGTCGCCATTCGTTCCGTCCCAAGTGACATACATTAATTGATTTTCATCTTTCAGATTTGCCACCTGACGTCCAAGCAGATCATAAATTTTAACTTTGATCGGGATCCCGGTATGCTTTTGGAGCACTGACTTTGCAATTCTGTATTGGATAGTGGTGATGTATCCCGGAGAAAACGGATTCGGATAATTCTGTGAAGTCGCAACAGGTTTTTGTTCGGGCTGGATGTAATTGATAGCAGCCATCACATTAATAAGTCCCCAACCGTAAATATTATCTGGATTATTAGCGTTGTCCGCTGTGTTCATTAAAGCACGTCGAGCCTGCAGTGGCGACCAATCCGGATGTGCCTGAAGCAGCAATGCCGTCGCGCCGCCAACTAGCGGCGTACTCAAAGATGTGCCGTATCCGTTATGGTATGCAGCGGGCCCGCTGTTCGATGCACAATACGTCGCAACCCCGCGAGCCACTACTTCGGGTTTTATGCGACCGTCATACGTGGGCCCGTGCGAACTAAAACCGGCGATGATACCTTTCAAATTTACCGCTCCGCACGATATTACATACGGAGCATCCGCTGGAGAGATGATGTGATTCCATTCCGTCCCGTTCTCATTACCGGCTGCAGTGACCACGGTTATTCCCCGCGCGATGGCCCGGTTGACTCCTTTTGTGGTGATGGCAGTCCGACCATTGAGATCTTTAAAAGAATACCAGTCAAGATATCCCAGAGATGACGAAGCCAGATCAGCGCCCAGGGAATCTCCCCACTCCAGCGCTGCAACGTAATAATCTTCCTCCACACGGATTTCCTGATCTACAATTTCTGTCTTCGCCAGTAAAAAATCACATTGATACGCCGGACCGTAGAGTTTTCCATCCGCTGCACCGCCAAGAGCACTAAATGTGGATGTGCCGTGGCCATCCTGGCCCGCCGGATCTCCTGGCTGATTCTGAGTTACCGAGTCTTTATTGATAAAATCGTACTGGGCAACTACACGCTCCCGGCTGACCGATTCGTGGTCAAGGTAAAATCCGGTATCCAGCATTAATACCAATACACCTTTTCCTGAATATCCGGCATTGTGCGCTGCTACAACGTTGATTTGTGCAAGCTGATCGTAACTGGGCCCATAATTTAACTCAGCAGAGATTTTAGGCAGGGAAACATCCATCTGTGTCGATTTTGAATCTTCATCTGGACGATTATACCGAAATGATTTGACGTCTCTGATCTCACGAACAAATGGCAATAGTGCAATTTGCGCAACTGCTGATGACGAAGCATCAACACTTATTCCGTTAAACCATCGTGTTCTGGCGCGCACATTTTGTACTCCGCGGATTGCGTGAATTTGTTGTACATATTTTTCGTACACCGGAATATCTTCATATTGGATTTCAAGCGAATTTTGCCCACGATTCGCTCTTCGTTCTTTGGAACGCGCCGTTAACATATTTTCAGCCCGAACCCGCGCTTTTGCAAATCCGGATTCATCGGTAAACCCCTTATCAGCAAAGAAAATCCAGACCGCGATAGTGCTATCGCTGGGAATTGCCGAAAGTTGGGAATTCAGGCGGTTACAGATAACCGGATTACTGCGAGATTGGACTAATTTTGGCAGCGCTGCGATTGACGTCTGCGCAACCAGGTAAAAAACAGCTAACACACAAACCTGGGCGAAAAACCGCTTATGTTGTCCCGGTGAAAACCTCATTCTAACTCATCCACAAAGGACGTTGCCGCCGTTGACGTTGAGGATTTCTCCCGTGACATAAGATGCCAGCGGTGAGGCAAGATACAGGACAGCACCGGCGATGTCATCCGGCTGGCCCACCCGTTTGAGCGGGATGGTGGACTCAATCTCTTCTTTCCCGCCGCCGCTAAAAGTGGATTCGCACATTTCGGTCTCAACCCAACCAGGTGCCACGCAGTTGACGCGAATATTTTTTGGCGCAAGTTCAGTGGAGAGTGATTTAGTGAAACTGATAATTCCACCTTTTGAGGCCGCATAATGTGAGTGATAGGCTTCTCCCCGCTGCCCTGCAGTTGAGGAGATGTTAACAATATTATCACCACGTGTCCCGTCGAGATATTTTACCCCAAGCCGACACACGTGAAATACACTGCTCAGGTTGGTCGCAATGGTTTCGTGCCAAGTTTGCGCATCCATTTGATCGATAGCGCCTTCAGTCCAGATTCCGGCGTTATTAACGATCATATTCAACTGTCCAAAATGATCGAGAATTCGACTCATCAGCACATCAACCTGAGTGAAGGAAATCAAGTCCGCCTGAAAAGCCCGCGCTTCTCCTCCTATTTCTTTAATCGCCTGCACTGTTTCCCCGGCGGTTTCTTTTCTCGATCGATAATTAATGGCAACCCGTGCGCCAGCTTTGGCAAACATCAATGATATTGCTTTGCCAATGCCCCGGCTGCCGCCTGTCACTAAGACAACTTCTCCGTCAAACTGAATCATTTTTCTCTTGCTCCTCCTGTATTGAATTCAATGTATCGTCCTGAAATGTTGTCGATTGCGAATCAGGTTTTTCTCTTCTGCCCCAAATGACCAGCGCAATCCCTGCTAAAATAAAAATTATCGGCCAGAGGGCTTCAAACACAGTATTTTGAAACCACGCCGCTAACGGAATAACTGTGAGAATCAGCGCAGGGATTAGCAGACCAATTGTGCTCTCCCCCAGCAGATACATAAGCCAAAAACCGATCGCTGGCGCCAATACATAGATTGGCCAGCTGGCGTGCAGAAACAGAAACTGGCAGCCTATCACCAGTAAAATTCCTGCTGGCATCAGGAGTCCCGATTGTCTCCGGTCCGTAACCCAGCCGATGAAAAATCCGACGCCGAGAATGATCAACAAAATCGGCCACCAATCCTGAACGTAGATCACATCGAGATTATTGAGTAAAAAGAGCACGCCCAGCACAATAAGAACCACGCCAAGTGTGATATTCCTGCGCCTTCTTGTCTCCATTCCCCGCTCCTGTAATTAGGTTAAATGCCTTAAGTTTGCGTCATATATAAAATCTACAACTCTTTTTCCATCGATATATGAGGGATGCCTGCTTCATAAAAAATATCCCCGACTTTTTTAAACCGGGCATATTCATAAAAATGTACCGCTGGAAGTTGAGCGTGTAAAATTGCTTTTTGATAATTCTTGTCCCGGGCAAATTCTAACATGTGGTCGAGCATTTGTCTGCCATATCCAGCGTTTCGATATTCTGGCAGTACAGCCATTCGCTCAATCTTTATTGTGCCCTCATCAATTGGTCTCAAGCGGCCGGCGCCGACGGGCTTTTCCCCAAGGCTGATCAGAAAATGAGTACAGTTTTCATCCTCACCATCCTGCTCCAGATCCTCTGGGACGTTCTGCCCCTTGACAAAAACCTCATAGCGAACATCCAGCGCTTCCTGGTAATTATCATTCGGTGATATAATTTCGATTGCAGTGTTGTCAGTCATCGGCTACTAATGTAGAATTCTGACTGCTTTCCAACAAGATGTAAAATAGTATTCGAGTGTTGGAGTGTTCGTGTGTTAAAGTGTTAAAGTCTCAGGGAATACGGGAATATGGGTATAGGGGAATAAAGGTATAAGGGGTGAATTCATAGTGAGAACTCCCACAACTAACAACGAACCACTAACAACCAACAGGGTTTTGGCACTTTAATCTTTTCTCATCAGAGACTCCTTCCGGAGCATCTTTCACGGACTTTAATCTTCCTTTTTATTCTTCATCCTTTCTCCTTTCTCCTTTCTCCTTTCTCCTTTCTCCTTTTTCCTTCATCCTTTATCCTTAAATTATTGCAAATAATTCACCAGAAGGGTTATCTATGAATATCGGAATTGTAACTGGTGCTTCCTCTGGACTCGGCCGGGAGTTTGCCAAACAGATCGATACGCAATATCAGTTGGATGAAATCTGGATTATTGCTCGCCGCGAAGAACGATTGAAGCAATTATCCGGGGAATTAAACACCCCAACGAAAAATTTTACCCTGGATTTAACGAAACCGGAATCCTTGGAGAAATTAGCGCAAAAATTACAGCAACAAGAATATCATGTCAGAATTCTTGTGAATAATGCGGGATTCGGCAAAAAAGGGAATTTCAGCGAAATTGAACTGACAAAACAGACCGATATGATCGATCTCAATGTGCGGGCGCTGGTCCAATTGACACACATAGCGCTTCCATTCATGCAGTCCGGAGATCATATACTGCAGATTGCTTCGTCAGCGGGTTTTATTCCGATGGGACGATTTGCGGTGTACAGCGGCAGCAAAGCGTTTGTCATTCATTTTTCCATCGGAATAGGAGTTGAATTGGAAGACAAAGGTATTCACGTTACCGCCGTCTGTCCGGGGCCGGTGGATACGGAATTTCAAGCAGTGGCGTACGAAGAACCGGAACGCAAAAATACATCCGCACCGTCCGCCAGAGATGTTGTTGCGTTGGCACTCAAAGATGTCCAGCGTGGCAGAATGATGTCCGTGTACGGAAGTCGGATTAAACTCATCTGGTTTGCGGCCAGATTTTTCCCCCGCAAATTTATGGCAAAAATGGCGCTGAAGCGAAATTAATGGGCAAAGAAAAACTTCCACAAAGATATTGAACGCATAAGAAAACGCCTCCTTTGGCAACTGCCAAAGGAGGCGTGAGTTTGCGATAATTTTCTTTCAGAGACTGTTTACGTTTCCTTTAATGTGGAAACGATTTTTGTCACCATATCTTTGGCGTCACCAAACAGCATCATCGTTTTATCGTTGTAGAACAGTGGGTTGTCTACGCCGGCGAATCCCGGACTCAAACTCCTTTTAATAATCATCACGCGTTCGGCCTGATCCACGTTCAGGATCGGCATACCGTAAATCGGGCTGTCCGTTTCTGTCCGCGCCGCCGGATTTGTGACATCATTTGCACCGACCACCAGCGCCACATCCGCTGTCTGGAATTCATCGTTGACTTCTTCCAGATCCTTCAGCAGATCGTACGAGACGTTTGCTTCAGCGAGCAATACGTTCATATGTCCGGGCATGCGTCCCGCCACCGGATGAATCGCATATTCCACGTTGATCCCACGATCGATCAAGATCTGTGACATTTCGTGAAGCACGTGCTGTGCCTGTGCAACAGCCAATCCATAACCGGGGACAATAATTACCTTGCTGGCATTATCCAACAGGATAACTGCATCTTCTGCAGTGTATTCGGTGACAGATTTTTTCGCTTCATCACCGCTTGCGCCGCCGCCACCGTCCGTACCAACCGCGCCAAATAACACGTTGGGCAGCGAACGGTTCATCGCGACACACATAATATTTGTAAGGATTAAACCGGACGCACCGACCAAAGCACCACTGATAATCAGCACTTCGTTCATCAGCACAAAACCTGTTGCCGATGCTGCTAATCCTGAATAGGAATTTAACAGCGAAATAACCACCGGCATATCAGCGCCGCCAATCGGAATTACTGTAGTCACACCGAGAATGGCCATAAGAACAAGAATACCATAGAAAAACAGCGGCTGTGCGGGATTCATTACACCTAAAACCGCCAGGACAATGACTCCCAGAAAGAGAATAGCATTTAATCCCTGGTGGAACGGTAATACCACAGGCGAACCTTTGATAAAGCCCTGCAATTTGCCAAAGGCAATAAAGCTGCCAAAGAATGTAATGGTCCCAATAATAACACTAATCGCAATCGTGATAGAATCCTGATTAGAGACGTGCAGCGCAGGATTTCCCATCAGATTATGGTATTCAGCCAGCGCAACCAAGGTGGAAGCGCCACCGCCAAAACCGTTAAAGATCGCCACCATCTGTGGCATCGCGGTCATTTCCACCTTTTTCGCGGCAATACCACCGATTAACCCACCGATGATTAAGCCAACAATAATCCAGGTGTAATTAATAATCTGCTGATCAAAGAGGGTAACGACCACGGCAATCAACATACCGAGCATCGCGTAGAGATTTCCACGACGCGCTGTCTTCGGCGAACTCAACCCGCTCAGACCGTAAATAAAGAAGACCGCAGAGAGCAGATACAGCAGTTTTGTAATTGTTTCGAGTGTTGTCAAATTCGTCATAGTCGCCCGCCCTAGTCTTTATCTTTCTTGAACATTTCCAACATCCGGTCGGTGACCAGGAATCCGCCTACTACATTAATGGTGGCAAACACCACAGCGGAAGTTCCGAGGATGGTGGTGAGTACCGGCGCATCCATCCCGGAACTGATCACGGCACCTACCAGTGTAATTCCAGAGATGGCATTCGCGCCTGACATCAACGGAGTATGTAACAGTGGTGGTACTTTAGTGATCACCTCAAAACCGGTGAAGATTGCCAGCACGAAGATATACAACGCGACAAGTAACATTCCTGACATTGTTTATTCTCCTCCCTGACTGATCGCATTCTTAATCATTTCGTTCCGGAATTCCCCTCCGTGAACGATACAAGTTTTATCTACAACCTCGTTCTCAAAATCGAACTCGGCAGAATCCTCTTTCCACAGTTCTTTCAAATAATTTGAAAGATTCTTGGAATACATCTGGCTGGCGTGCTGTGGCAGCGTACTCGCCAGATTGGTTGGCGCGTAAATCGTAACACCATGTTTCACAACCGTTTTTCCCGGTTCTGTGAGTTCACAATTTCCGCCGTTTGGTGCAGCTAAATCAACAATTACGGATCCAGCCCGCATACTTTTTACCATATCTTCGGTAATCAAAATCGGGGCTTTTTTACCAAAGATCAGTGCCGTACTGATAATAACATCCATCTTTTTCGCCGTGTTGCCGATGACTTCCAGTTCTTTCTGGTAAAATTCCTCTGTCATCTCTTTGGCATACCCGCCTTCAGTTTCGGCGTCTTCTTCCAGTTCCATCTCCAGGAACCGCGCACCGAGACTCTGTACCTGTTCTTTCACCGCTGGACGCGTATCAAACGCGGTCACTTTTGCTCCCAGACGTTTGGCGGAAGCAATGGCTTGCAGCCCGGCCACTCCAGCACCTATCACCAAAGCGTTTGCCGGTGGAATGGTACCAGCGGCAGTCATTAACAACGGAAAAAATTTGGGTAAACTTTCCGCAGCAATCAAGACCGCTTTATACCCCGAAACGGTACTCATTGAACTGAGCACATCCATGCTCTGGGCACGGGTAATACGGGGTAAAAACTCCATGGAAAATGCAGAGACTTTCTTGTCCACCAGCTTCTGGATTATTGCTTTATTATCCAGTGGGGCAAGCATTCCGGCGACTGCCGTATTCCCTCCGAGTAAATCCACTTCATCATCTGTTAACGTATTGACCTTCACCACAAGATCTGCGTCAGCATACACGGTCTTCGCGTCCGCCACAATCTTGGCTCCGGCCTCTTCATATTCACTATCAGCGAATCCAGCTGTTTCTCCGGCTCCGGATTGAACCAGTACTTCGTGTCCCTGGTCTTGCATTTCCTTCATTTGCCGGGGAATCATTCCCACGCGGTTTTCACCGTCAATGATTTCCTTGGGAATTCCGATTTTCACCAGCGACTCCTTTCCCTTGATCTTTCGATCACTTTTTCGTCTCCATAGAATTGTATCGAAAAATTCATGCTCTCAATAATCTCGTTACGACCGATCCATTGAACCGGTCAATTCACCGCTATTGGCGGTTTCTTGCAAACCCTGTTCCAAAGTAAAGAAAAATCATAGAGTAACCTATAATTTTTGCGTATCCCTGTCAACCAGTTGACTTGGATAGTTTTATTCATTTTGACTCACCGCTGACTGCTTGAGAAATCATGCCCAGGATTCTAACCTTTTAAAGAATTTCAGCCCATTATTATTAAAAATGAAAAAGCCCCACCATCATCATGACAGGGCTTTATTCTTCTTAATTTTTCCAATGGATATTCGCAATCAAATCAGGAAGCCTGCTCTTCAGTTGTTTTTCCCTGGAACTTGGCTAATTGCTTCTGATAATAATCGTCCGTGGGCTGCAGTTCGATACACTGATTCATCACCTCGATCGCCTTATCAGCTTTCCCTGATTTCCAGAGCACTTCGGCTTCCGTATCCATAATCTGTGCCTGAGACTGCGGATCTTTGTCCTGAACCATCTCAACGGCTTGTTTAGCCCGGGTAAGCGCATCCTTCAAATTGAGTTCGAGCTCCGTCATTCTCCAGGCGTATCCGTTCAGAAGATTCGGCGTTAATTCATTCTGCTTTTCGGCAACCTCAACAGCCTTCTTATACGCTGAAGCCTCTGCCTCTTTGTTGCCAAGGCCCTTTTGAATTCCGACCAAATTGGTATAAGCGTTAATTAAATAAGGGCTTTCCGGATTATCAGCAATATACTCTTTGAGAGGTTTTGATGATTTCTCCTGGACAGATTGAAATTGGGCAACCCGGAATTGTGCTTCTGTATGTTCCTTGGTCTCAGGTTTCGACAGAGATGAAATCAATTGCCAGGTTTTTCTGCCTTCCTCACTGTACGGCTGCCGATCCTGCAATTTATTTGCATATTTGATTAATACATCGACATCCTGTGGAGTTTCTTTGACCTGTTTTACCAGGGAAATATAAGTATCCTCTCCGCCATCAATCCGTTTCAGTTCATCAAGAAACGATTTCGGAGGAAGGTACCCGACAATTCGATCAATTTCTTTGCCGTCATTTTGCACAAAAACAACTGTTGGATAGCCGTGGACATTGTATTGTTTTGCCAAATCCACGCCGTCACCTTTTTCGGCATCGACCTTCATCCCTACAAAGTTACCCTTTACAAAATCGATTACCTGGGCATTACTAAACGTTTCGGCATCCAGCCGCTTACACCACTGTCACCAATCCGTTTCAAAGAATATCATTACATTCTGGTCACCGGATTTCTTCAGCACATGTTGAAAGGTGCCGTCATTCCAGGGAATGCTCACTCGTTTATCACCGCATCCTGCCAATACCAATCCAAGGACAAGCAGAAGTAGCGCAAATTTTTTCATCGTTCTCCTCAATCGTTTTAATAGTCGCTCCTAAAGAACAAGTGTAATTTTAAAATCATTCCAATGGATATGCCACTGATTTTCTTGCTCTTCCCAGAGATTGAAAAACTCAAGAGCAAATATGAAAGTGTGAAAGAAAGGGTATAGGGATATATGGTATAAGGAAATAAGGAAAAATATGCAGATTTTTTCTTTTCACGTCTCACATCTCACGTTTCACGTCTTCTCACTGATCACTCAACCCTTATACCCTGATTCCTTGTCCCCAGAGTAAGATTAAGATAAAATGGAATTTCATTACTGATCACTGACTATCCAACCTTTATACCTTAATTTCATATTCCCGAATTCCTGGAATAGTAATTAGATACGGAGCTCATTTAAAATCTGGAGCAATTTTACGAGTTTGGAGTGCATCAACCGCGTTGATGCATGCGCTAACACGGTTAGCGCACTCCAGAAACTACATCACTTATGTCTTTTCTTCTGCATTTTGCATTTTTATCTCTCATTCTAATCCATTGAATATTTCTTCATTGACCTACCAATCCTCATCCTTATATACCGTATTCCCATATTCCCATATTCCCAAATTTTTCCAAGCACGATTGGAATCAAAACATGCTTCAACATTCCAACACCTGAAGACTCGAACACTTAAACACTCGAACACCTGAACACTCGCTCCGGAAGGAGTCCTTCAACAGAAGTCCTGCCGGACCTTCCGGGAAACACTCGCACACTATTATACTTTTACCGCTGGAAAATCCATCCCTAAAACCATTACATTATAACTACAATTTTAAGTTGATCAACTTGAGGTAAATTTAATGGACAAAATTATCCACCAGATTGTTAAACTCGAATGTTCTCCCCAGCGCGCATTTGAGATGTTTACGGTCGATCGGCTCGTTCGCAGCTGGCTCGCCCCAAAAGCCGAAATTAAACCCAGAGTTGGCGGACAGTATCATGTGTACTGGGACAAGAACAACCCTAAAAAAGACAGTACCTATGGCTGTAAAATCACCGCCATAGAACCCGGCACACTGCTGGCGCTGGAATGGAAATCACCGAGCCAGTTTCAGCACTTTATGAACGACGCCGACCCGAAAACTCACGTCGTGGTGTTCTTCAATCAGGTTGACGACCGGCATACCGCCGTGCATCTGGTGCACTCCGGATGGCGGAGCACGGAAGAATGGGAAGAAGCGCGCCAGTGGTTTGACAACGCCTGGCGAAAAGCGTTATTACAATTGAAGCGCGAGTTCGAGGATGACGAGTAACGCAGTACTCAATTTCAAGTAGCGCCGTTTCTCCGATACACCGGAGCAGGTGTGAAACGGCGCTACAATTCTTCTGCGAATCATCCCATTCCTCGAAAATTCCCGCCCAATGATCAGAGTTCAAAGGAATAAACAAAATGAATAAAAGAGTGCCGCCAACTACCGGAAGCGTAGGTTCCCGACAAAATGCTATCAAATCGCTCCAACAAATTCCGGGCGTTGGAAAAGTTATCGCACAGGATCTCTGGGATCTCGGGATTGATTCCGTCGAAGCGCTCAGAGGACTGAATCCTGAGAATTTATATAGCGACCTCTGTCTGATGCAGGAAACGAAAGTTGATCGCTGCATGCTCTATGTTTTTCGATGTGCCGTGTACTATGCTTCAAACGAAACCCACGATCCGGAGCTGTTGAAATGGTGGAACTGGAAGGACATTAACTAAGCGAGATCAGGTTTCCGTGTTAATCCAACCAGCTCTTTACCATTTGCGTTTATTTGCGGTTTCTTATCGAACAGCCCAAATTACTATTTCATCCCTGACCGCATTTCACTTATCTTATCGATCCAACTTTCCCCCCGTAACTACAACCTGTGATAACAAAGCGTAAAATAGCGTATGAAAGTCTTGAAATTCGGCGGAACGTCGATTAAAACTCCGGAACGAATTCAGTCCGTAATTGAGATAGTTCGCCAATCGCAGAAATCAAGGCAGATAGCAGTCGTCTTTTCTGCCTTTGGCGGAGTGACTGATCAACTCATTACTGCGGCCAAAAGCAGCGCAGCTGGAGACGAATCCTACCGCAGCGAACTGGAATCTCTGGAAATACGAATTTCAGAAACTGCGAAAGAGTTGATTCCTGCCAAATTCCTGAAAGAGACCACCGCACAACTCTCTATGACTTTGCGTGAACTCCGTGACGTTTTACACGGCGTATTTCTGGTGCGGGAACTCACTCCGAGGACCCTGGATTTTATCATGGGTTTCGGTGAGCGGATTTCAGCGTTTACCATCCAGCAGGCGATGGTTGCTGAAGATCTTTCAGCAGAATTTGTCGATACCCGAAAATTGATTAAAACCGATGAAACGTACGGAGCGGCTCACGTCAATTTTGCGGTGACCAACAAAAACATTCAAAACTATTTCAATGATAAAAATGCGCTGCAGGTCATCACTGGATTTATCGGTTCGACCCGCGAAAATGAGACCACAACCCTCGGACGCAGCGGCTCAGATTACACAGCAGCTATTTTCGGAGCTGCGTTGGATGCAGATGAAGTCGAAATCTGGACTGACGTTAACGGCATTATGACCGCTGATCCCAGAAAAGTCTCTGACGCATTTTCTCTGGAGCAGGTCTCCTACGAAGAAGCCATGGAAATGTCCCACTTTGGCGCTAAAGTGATTCATCCTTCCGCAATGCAACCGGCTTTTGAGAAAAGCATCCCGATCCGGATTCGGAACACGTTTCAGCCGGAATTCCCCGGAACGCTGATTAGCAAGGAGCGCAAACGAAACGGCTATACCATCAGCGGAATTTCATCCATAAGTGATATTGCACTGTTGCGGGTTCAGGGCACCGGAATGATGGGCGTCTCCGGCATTTCATCCCGGTTGTTCGGAACACTGGCGCAGCAGAAAATCAACATCGTCTTGATTACCCAGGCATCATCGGAGCACACTATCTGTTTTGCTGTCGCACCGGACGACGCCGAGCCGGCGAAGCGAGCCATCGAATCCGAATTTTCGCTGGAGATGCAGGTGCATCAAATTGATGAGGTGATCGTTGAGAAAAATCTCTCTATTGTTGCCGCGGTGGGAGAAAACATGCGCCACACGCCGGGCATTGCCGGACGGTTGTTTGATGTGTTGGGATCACAGCAAATTAACGTCACTGCGATTGCGCAGGGTTCTTCCGAACTCAACATTAGTGCCGTCATTTCCAAAGATGATGAGACCAGCGCGCTGAACGCCATTCACCGGTCGTTTTTCGTCGAGCAAGATCAGTCACTCCATCTGTTCATCGCCGGCACAGGATTGATTGGAAGTACTCTTTTACAGCAATTGGAAAAATACGGTCAGAAGAATCAATCCATTCCAGTAAAAGTCTGTGGAATCACAAATAGTCGAAAAATGTTGATCGGTGAATCAGGTATGAAACTTGATAATTGGAACGAATTACTTCCAAGCCACGACAGAGAAGCAGATATCCATTCCTTTGTAAATGAGATGGCAGAGCTGAATCTGGCAAATACGATCTTTGTCGATTGCACCGCCAGCGAGGAAGTCGCCAACATCTATGCGGAAGTCCTCCAAAATAGAATTTCCGTTGTCGCTGCGAATAAAAAAGCCAATTCTGCGGATTACGCTTACTACCAGAAATTACACTCTCTGGTGGACTCAACCGGAGCCAAATATCTGTACGAAACCAACGTCGGCGCCGGTTTACCGATTATTGGAACGATTCAGAATCTCGTTCAATCCGGTGATACAGTCCATAAGATTGAAGCCATACTATCCGGAACGCTGAGTTACATTTTTAACACCTTTACCGGTGAAATTCCGTTTAGCGAGGTGGTTGAAGAAGCGTGTCAAAAAGGGTTCACCGAACCGGATCCCAGAGATGATCTGGACGGCAAGGACGTCGCACGAAAGTTGCTGATTCTGGCGCGTGAGCTCGGTTATCCATTGGAAATGGATGATATTGAAATTATTCCATTTCTTCCCGAAGACAGTTTTGATGTTGATTCCGTCGCGAATTTTTTTGCTAAATTGCGACTCAGTGATGCGCCGATGACTCACAAACGTCTGGAAGCAGCTGAGGATGAAAAAGTCCTGCGCTATATTGCAACGTTTGAAACGGGGAAAGCGAAAATTGAATTAACTGCGGTAGACGCCGCTCATCCATTTCATCAACTGAACGGAAGCGACAATATTGTTGCGATCTATTCTGATCGCTATGCTGAAACACCGCTCGTCATTAAAGGTCCGGGCGCCGGAGCAGAAGTCACGGCTGCCGGAGTTTTGAGCGATATTTTAACCATAGGCAAATTAAACAAGCAGATCAAAAAGAGATAGCGATGGAAATGAAAAAGAAAATTCCGGTGGGTATTCTTGGCGCTACCGGAAGCGTCGGACAAAAATTTATCGAACTGTTAAGCAACCATCCGTGGTTCGAAATTACGTCGCTGGCAGCGTCCGAACGTTCCAGCGGACAAAAATACGACGAAGCCGCCAACTGGTTTCAGGCAACACCTCTGAATCCGAAATTAGCAGAGATGCCGGTGCAGAAATGTACGCCGGATTTACCGTGCCGTTTGGTATTCTCCGGTTTGGATTCATCCGTGGCAGGAGAAATTGAAACTGATTTTGCGAATGCAGGTTATATCGTTGTTTCCAATGCAAAAAATCACAGAATGGATCCGGATGTCCCACTTTTAATTCCTGAGATTAACAGCGACCATCTCGATCTGGTGAAACAGCAGAAATACGGTGACGGAATAATCGTCACTAATCCCAACTGCTCGACCATTGGGATGGTGATGGCGCTGAAACCGTTGATCGATGCGTTTGGCGTCGAGGCAGTTCACGCTGTGACGATGCAGGCGCTTTCCGGCGCGGGTTATCCCGGCGTTGCCAGCTTGGATATCCTGGATAATGTTTTACCGTATATCGGCGGCGAAGAGGACAAAATGGAGACCGAACCGCTGAAGATCTTTGGCGAATTCCTCGGGACGGAAATCGCCGAACGAAAAATGATTATCAGCGCGCAATGCAACCGTGTTGCGGTGCAGGATGGACACATGGAATCACTTTCAGTGAAACTTGGAAAAACTGCATCTTCTGAAGAAATAATCGAAACCTGGACATCGTATCGTGCGGAGCCACAAAACCTGGAACTGCCGATGGCGCCCAAACAACCGATTTACTATTTCTTTGAGCCACAGTATCCACAGCCGAAATTGCACCGCAATCTTGAACGCGGGATGGCAGTGAGCATTGGCAGGCTGCAGGAATGTCCCGTATTGGATTACAAATTCAATGTCCTTTCGCACAATACTGTCCGTGGCGCCGCTGGTGGAGCCATTCTGAACGCAGAATTGCTGGTGCAGAAAGGATATCTCAAGGAATGAGTTCTGAGAGTGTGCGGGTTTTTGCGCCAGCGACTGTCGCTAACGTTGCGTGCGGGTTTGACGTCCTCGGTTTTGCTGTGAATCAACCGGGTGACGAAGTGATTGCTCAGCTCACCAAAAAACCCGGAGTGAGACTTACTAAAATTTCCGGCGATGATGGACTGCTTCCAACAGAACCGGAGAAAAATACCGCCGGTATTGCGGTCCAACGTATGTTGGAACACCTTGATTCTTCAGCAGGATTCGATATTGAACTCCACAAGAAAATGCCGCTGAGCAGCGGACTCGGCTCCAGCGCCGCCAGCGCGGTGGCAAGTGTAGTGGCGGTGAATTATCTCTTGGGAGAACCGCTTAACAATCTGGAGTTACTTCCGTTTGTCATTGAGAGCGAGCGCGCTGCGTGTGGATCACCACACGCAGACAATGCCGCTCCGGCATTGTTGGGCGGCTTCACGCTGATCCGGAGTTATGATCCGCTGGAAGTGCTCCGGTTGCCTGTTCCGGATTCTTTGTATTGTACTCTGCTGCATCCTGATGTGGAAGTGCTGACCGGACACGCCAGAAAATTGCTTCCTCCAGACGTCCCGCTCCGGGATGCGGTCACACAATGGGGAAATCTGGGCGGATTCATCACAGCTTTGCATTGCAGTGATTATGAATTGCTTGGTCGCTCAATACAGGATGTCATTGTTGAGCCGGTACGCTCGAAACTGATTCCCGCATTTACCGATTTAAAGCAAGCAGCTCTGGATTCAGGAGCACTTGGTTGTAACATTTCCGGTTCTGGTCCATCGATGTTTGCACTGAGTACCTCCGAAAGCTCTGCTAACTCGATTGCGGAAGCGATGGCACAGGTTTGTAGTGATCGAGGGATAAAAAATCAGACTTATGTTTCAGCAATTAATACCGTTGGACCAAGGATTTCCTGAAAGAATTGATGCGTTCATTTTTCATCACTCTTCGACAAGTTTAGTGTGACTCTTTGCTGCGTCACCTTGAGTTTCTCGCTCCGGTAGGAGTCTTGCCGGAAGGCATCTCTGGTGAGGCTGGTGAGAAAAAGTGACTGTTAATAGAAAACACAGAAATTAAAATTTAGAAACGAATGCGCTTCTACAGCACCAGCCACAAAAGTCCCGATGTCTCTCTCAGAGAAGCAGTCCTGCAAGGAATACCGGACGACGGTGGCTTATATATGCCGGAAAAATTTCCGGAAATGCCAAATAAATTTTTCCAGGGAATTGGTGATCTCTCCTTCCGGGACATTGCTTTTCAGGTAGCGAAAACCTTATTGGGAGATGATTTGTCCGAATCGGTTCTCCAGGAGATCATCGAAGATGCCATTAATTTTGATGCGCCGCTGGTACAGATTACAGAAGATATTTCAACGCTCGAATTATTCCACGGCCCAACCCTCGCCTTCAAGGATTTTGGCGCGCGATTTATGGCGCGACTGTTTAGTCACTTTATCCAAAATAATGATCAGGAATTGACAATTCTGGTGGCGACTTCCGGCGATACCGGCAGCGCTGTGGCGCACGGTTTTTATCGCGCGCCGGGAGTCCGGGTGGTGATTTTGTATCCAGCAAACAAAGTCAGCCGTATTCAGGAGCAGCAAATCACCACGCTTGGTGAAAACATCACTACCCTGGAGATCGATGGTACTTTCGACGATTGCCAACAACTGGTAAAATCTGCATTTACAGACCTGACTTTAAACGAAACATTGCAACTTACGTCTGCAAATTCCATTAACATCGCCAGATTAATTCCACAGTCATTCTACTATTTTTACGGATATGCACAATTGCCCGATAAATCGAATCCAGTGGTAATTTCAGTTCCCAGCGGGAATTATGGCAATCTCACAGCTGGATTGATTGCCAAAAAAATGGGATTACCGATCCACCGATTTCTTGCGGCATCCAACGCAAACGATGTCGTTCCGGAATATCTGCAAAGCGGAGAATTTAATCCACGTCCTTCAGTTGAAACAATCTCCAATGCCATGGATGTCGGGAATCCCAGCAATTTTGCGAGAATTGTCGATCTATATAAGCAAGATATTGGCGCGATTCGGCAGGACATTTCCGGCGTGAGTTTCACCGACGATGAGACGCGTGACGCTATCCAGAAAGTGGATTCGAAATATAATTACACGATGGACCCACACGGTGCGGTGGGTTTTCTGGCGCTGCGGAATTATCTGCAATCTCACAACCACAATTTTTCCGGAATATTTCTCGAGACCGCCCATCCTGCCAAGTTTTTGGAGCATGTACAACCGTTGGTAAATCACGATGTGGAAATTCCGCAGCGGCTTCAGACATCTTTGGAAAAAGAGAAGAAGTCGATTTTAATGGAGTCTTCTTTGGAGGATTTGAGGGCGTTTTTGTTAGACTGATAAAAACTTTAGCGCTGATACCATTTACGCGGTTGTCATTCCGAGTGAAGCGAGGAATCCCCGTTAGTATACTACTAGTTGTAGTATTTGGGGATGCGTCAAATCCCTCTTTGACCTCGGATTATATCCCAACGCTCCATTTTGAGTCCCGGATTTTGGGACGGATAATAATTCATAAAGCCTGAGATGAAACGCAGTGGAATCTCAGGTGGTCTCCGGAGGCTTTCTTCACTTTCACCCTATATTTCTCCGAGAGGAGCCCCTTTGGGGCACTTCGTTCCATATAGGGCTATACGAGTTATATTCCATCCCCTATGAATTGGGGATTCAAAAACTGATATTAGGTGAGTTATACTTTTGGAGTGCCTCAACCTCGTTGATGCATGCGCTAACACGGTAAGCGCACTCCAGAGGTTGATAGCCTACTCTCTAATGGTAATATCCGTTTCTGATACACATATCGCCTCTCCGAGGCTCAAGAATTTTATGTTTCTGTTTGCTACAAACATTGCGTCCCGCTGGGACTCGTTTAGGAGCGAAAACCAACGAAGTATGCGCGGTAGTAAACTCCGGCGGAGTGAAATGTTTGTAGCTGTAATGAGACTTGCCATTTCGAGCTCCAACGGAGCGGTATAAGGGAGCTCCATACACTAATTTGAAATGCGTATTTTTGGAGTGCATCAACCTTGTTGATGCATGCGCTAACACGGTTAGCGCACTCCAGAGGTTGATAGTCCTACTCTCTAAAGGTAATATCCGTTTCTGATTTCTACATACATTCCGTCCCACCGGGACTCATTACGCATCACGTATTACGCATTACTACGATTCATAATCGGATTTCAACCCTTATACCAAATTTCCCTACTCCCCTATTTCCTGCTACTCCAACACCCCAACACAACAACACTTAAACACTTTTCAACTAAACATTCTCTCGTGGACAAATAATCCCAAAGACTGTAAAATTACCACTGTAACCCATCTAACTCACAAGGAGGGAAAATGGTCGCGCAAATGAAGCATGGTCATGGATCTGAGGGTGAGTGTCTCTGTCTCCAGTGCGGTGAACAAATTTCCAAACGTTTTGGTGTAACCTGCGAGGAAGAATTGTGTCCAACATGTGGAGCACAAATGATGAGCGCAGATCCGCACAAGCGGAATTCCGCCAAGGAATAAGATTAACAGTATTTTCGAAAGGATTGTGTCGTATGAAAATTGCCATACCATCGGATGATCGGGAAACGATTGCCAGACATTTTGGGCGAGTCGCTGGATTTGAAGTGATTGAAGTTGAGGATGATTCTATTACCTCGCGTGAATATCGCGAGAACCAATTTAGTGGACACTCGAACGGAAACCACGCCGATAAACACGCGTCAATCCTCGATACCATCAGCGATTGTGATGTAGTTATCTCCAACGGAATGGGCCATCCGATGTTTGCGCACTTGCAAAAGTCAACAAGGAAGTCATTGCCACGGATTCCAGCAACATTTACGAAGTCGTGGATGCCTATTTGCAGGGAGAACTTTCACACGATTCTGAACTCATCCATCAGCACCAGCACCAGCACCACCATTAGTCCAGAGAAGTTTAACGCGTTTCAGATTGCAGTACGCTCTGCACCGTCTGCTGTACCTGATATTGGAACTGCTGCACTGACGGCAAATAGTTTTGGTCTGCACGCCAGGCATCCAGCGTGTGTGCAGTTGCGTCCAGAATCAGATTTTCCAGCGGAATATTGACTCCAAGGATTTCCGGGAGCCGGCTGACTTTCAAAATGGTTGGCTGTCCATCCAGCGGATAGAGTTGTTCCTCGATGGATTGGATTGTCAGGTTAAGCGGAGCATTTTGGGAGCCAGTCACCAAATCTCCGGTTTTACCAGAGGCGACCCACAGCGGAATCGCCACGCCGGCAACCGGTTCACCAAGAATTGTCCACATCGTTGCATATTTGGGATCTTCGCCAGCGCGGACTCCGTGGAAAACCGCGCACGAAACCGTTCGATGTCTGTCAACTGTTGAACCGGTCGAAAGTGTATCAACACTGGTCGAATCCAGCGGATACGGATTGATCGTCTCGGTTTTGACATCTCTGGCAACCGCCTGCAAAATGTATTTATGTGTCAGCGAATCGTGACCGACTGCAAACTGCAGTAACTCCTCTGCTCTGCTGCGGCGATAATAGCCGTAACCTTTGCCGTTCCCGGTCTCCGCGTAATTGGCGCGGACCAGCAATCCATCAGGAGCATTATTCGGATCGTTGGCGTTAAAAAATGTGTAGGTCGTGTTTCCCGTCTCGAAGAATCCAGCGCCACCTTGTGCGTCTATCAAACCGAAATTACTGGTTACAGACCGCCCCACGCCGTTGCTCAAATCGAGATAATTCTGGAATTCGCGAATCGTGCCGAAATTCCCGAGCACGTGCCTCATCAGGTAACCTTCGTCGTCGTAATCCGAGCCTTCCAAATCCTTGGACTCGGAATTCATAATCGCCAAACCTGCGGAATTTATACCCATCCAGACCTGCGATGGATCGCCGGCGTTTACCACGCCGATAAAATCGTACTTCTCGCCCTTAAAATGCATAATCTGGTTGTTCCTGGTGCTGGAATCCCGGTTCTTCCAGAGCAGTGGTCGACCATCAGGTGTCGCTTTGCCGCTGATAACCGCGACCGTACATTTTGGATACACCGGAACAATCATGCCAAAAGTAATGAGTATCAGTACCGCGAAAATTGCCTTCTTCATGAAAAATCACCTTGCTGTTTATTTTTATAGAACAGATTCACCGGAACCGATCACCGTGCCGATGATAATCGTCAGAACGTGTCTGATATTCAGTGAGCGTCGGATTTGTGACATCGGGAATTCTCGACCTTAAATATACTACGATTGCTCGGCGGATGCTTATAATAATTCGCTAAATCCAGTACAAACACAACAGCCGACGAATAACCGCCGGCTGTTTTCGATTCCCAATTTTTCCAAAGATGTTAATGCTTTTTCAGCGATGGGCTAAATCTAGTAGCGGTAAGGTTCCGTTTCATCACACCGATCGATCCGGTGATGTCGATATCCTTGGGACACACTTCCTGGCAATTGAAGATGGTATGACACCGCCACGCTCCATGCGCGCCGTCAACCAGTTCCAGGCGCTCCTCGTCAGCGGCATCTCTGGAATCATCAAAGAATCGCTGCGCTTTTAATAACGCCGCCGGACCGAGATACTGGTCGTCGTAATTATTTACGGTACACGATCCGTAGCAGGATGCGCACAAAATGCAATCGATAATTACATCCAGTTGCGCCCGCTCATCCGGGGTTTGCAATCGTTCACGTTCGCCGGGAGCATCGCCGGGAATGAGATACGGTTTAATCGCGTTGTACTTCTCCCAGAAGGGATCCATATCCACCACCAGATCACGCAGGATTGGCAGATGTGCCAGCGGGCGAATCCTCACGGTTCCGCCAAGATCCAGGATCTGAGTTTCGCACGCCAGCCGATAGGTGCCGTTGATATGCATGGCACAGGAGCCACAGACGCCAGCGCGACAAGAGGAACGGAACGCCAGCGAACCGTCGATGTGCGCCTGGATGTGAAACAGTCCCTCGAGAACAGTCATGCCCTTTTCGACAGGCAAAGTAAATTCCTGCCATGCTGGTTTTTTATCCGTCGATGGATCAAAGCGGAAGATTTTAAATTTTGCATCACTCATATCTGATCTCCTGATATTCGCTTTTCAATAATCCGTGATTAATATTTCCGTTCTTTCGGTTCCCAGATGCCAATATCTACCTCGCTGTAAGAGAATTCCGGTCCTTTTTCAGTGGAAGTTGCCAGCGTATGTTTGAGCCAGTTTTCGTCGTCACGGGTCGGAAAATCGTTACGGAACTGCGAGCCGCGGGATTCCTCGCGTCGTAGTGCGCCGTGCAGCATCACTTCCGCCATAGCAAGATTCCCGCCCAGTTCCAGCGCCCAGAGCAAATCGTAATTCATCCGGAGACCATGACTGTTCAATTTGATCCTTCTGTACCGATCCTTGAGCTCGTTCACCTTTTCGATGCCTTCTTCCAGCAATGATTGCTCGCGGAAAATCCAGCATTTCGTGTTCATTGTCGTGGCAAGATCTTCCTTGATGTCGGTGAAATTTTGTGTGCCTTGTCCACCGAACATCTTTTTAAGTCGATTTTCTTCGTGTAAGCGCGATTCTTCGAAAACATCGTCAGCCGGTGTTGTACCTGTTGCACCACCAAGGACAAATTCAGCTGCCGATTCACCTGCAAAAGCGCCGAAAACCAACGTTTCAAGCAATGAATTTCCGCCAAGACGATTGGCGCCGTGGACACTGACACTGGCACATTCGCCAGCGGCATAAAATCCCGGCATTTTTGTTTTGCCTGCATCATCAGTGTCGATACCGCCCATCGTATAATGCTGAGCCGGCTGCACCGGAATTGGCTCTTCAATGGGATCCACTCCGGCGAAGTTAATAGAGAGATCACGAATGCCCGGCAAACGTTCCAGAATTTTTCGTTCTCCAAGATGACGCAAATCCAGATGCAAATATTCGTCCTCGTAACCGCGTCCGGCCAGGACTTCTCTGGTCATATTTCTTGCCACGATATCTCTGGGAGCGACTTCCATCGCTTTGTTGGAATCGTCGTAATCGGCAAGAAAGCGTTCGCCTTTATTATTCAGCAGGAAACCGCCTTCACCACGTGCCCCTTCAGTAACCAGGATGTTGGTACTAAATAAACTGGTGGGATGATATTGGATAAATTCCAGATCCTTGATCGGCACGCCGGCCCAGTACGGAATCGCCATACTTAATCCCGTGGAAATGAGTGCATTTGTGGTTTTTCCAAAGATGCGTCCCGCGCCGCCGGTAGCAAAGATAACCGCTTCGGCCTTGATCACATCGATTTCACCGGTTTTCATATCCCAGACGACTACGCCGTGACACTTTCCGTCATCGACAACCAGCGAGGTGACGACCTGTTCATCGTAAATCACCATTTCGCCACGCTCGGACGCTTCCACGTATTTCACACATTGCTCATAGAGTGTATGAAGCAGCACGTGGCCGGTTTTATCGCTGGCAAAAGCGGTTCTTGGAAATCCGGCTCCGCCGAACGGACGCTGGGCGATCATTCCTTCCGCCGTTCTGCTGAACGGACATCCCCAATGCTCCATCTCGATGATACGTTTCGGAGCAGCTTCGGTCATTTTCAGCGCAGAATGCTGATCTGCCAGGTAATCGCTGCCTTTGACCGTATCGAACGCGTGGAGTTTTGCCGAGTCGTGAGCGCCCCGGGGATGATTTCCCAGTGCTGCGTTGATTCCACCTTGCGCTGCCAGAGAATGAGACCGCAGTGGATGTACTTTGGAGACCACGGCCACTTTAACATTTCGTTTATTCAGTTCGAGGGCGGCGCGCAGACCAGCCAGTCCGCCGCCGACCACTACTACTTGATGATATTTCATCTTCTGTTCCCCTCTCAGGACGATTGATTCAGTTCAGGAAAGAAAATTGTCAGGCTAACCAGCGCAATAATGATGGTTAATACCACCGCCCACGCGACCAGGCGTTTTTGCTGTTTTGTGAATCGCAACAGATCCACGAACGTCACCCGGATGCCGTTGAACAGATGCCACGCAACTGCCAGCAGGAGCAGATATTCAAAGATGTGCCCGAATAGGTTATCATACTTTCCAATGGAATGATTAAACGCTGCCGCACCGTTCTGAACCGCGCTCAGTGTCCAAATGTGCAGGAAGACATAGATTGCCAGCGCGATCCCTGTAATTCTGTGGAGGACAAAAGAGAGCATTCCCCAGTTGAAATTCAGGCGTATCTCGGTAAGTGAATTGATTTTCATGATCGCCTCCCTATGCTGTCGCCGTGAACGGTATGAGCGTAAAAAATCCCCAGATTACTGTGGCTAATCCGAGCAGGAATAATCCCCAACCGTAAAACTTTTTCAGCCGTGGTGAAGGATTGTAATCTGTGAGGACATTCCAAACCCCGTTTAATCCGTGATACACCACCGCGATAAGTAACAGGGAATCGAACAGAATCCAGCCGGGCGCGGTAAGGCGGGCGACGACTTTATCGAACGTGAGCGGTTTGTCAATAACGTAATGTAATACCCAAAAGTGCACCACCATTCCGATCACCAGAAATAGCGCGCTTAAACGCTGCATAAACCAACCAAATGCATAAGCGAGACTTGGACGATAGACGCTCATAGGACCTCCGATCTCTGAGGAAGTTATGTCAAATTTTGATCTATAGAACTCTCAAGTAATTGAGTAAATCCCGAGAAGTAGCTGGTTTCCGAAAAAACCAGTACAATGCATTGCAAATATTGTACAAGTTAATGTGAGAAAACCGGTCACCTAATTTTCCAAAGATAATCATTTCGGCAGTTTATAAGGGTTACCGAGACCCGATGGTGTCATTTTACGCGAGATTTTCACATAACAATCCGATATCAATCAGGCAAAGCATAGATATGAATATTGAGATGAAAGGGCCGGAAATTTTTAAAAACGAGAATTAATGATATTTATGTTGGTGTGGCTAATTGAAAAATAGCAATCTGCCCAACGGGGAAAACTCTTAAGATTACCTTCCGGGTAGCTGGTTTTTCCCGGAAGGTAGCTATCTTCAACCCCTTCAGGGTTGAGGTTATTAGGTGCCTTGAAACCCTGGGCTTCGCCCAGGGCTACTAATATTCAATCCCTTCGGGATTTTTTAAAACAAGCTCCCTCACTCTTCCCACAGGGATCCCTCCGGGGCTGTTCCTCTCCTTTGAAAGGAGAGGGACGTTTGGTTCGGGATTTTAAACAATATCCTATTCTACTGAACAGTGCCTTCCTCTATCTGATAAATCGGCTTGATATCCACTGGCAGGTCTTTGAGTTTGTCGGTCAGCGTTTTCATTGAAGGTGACATCACGCCATATTTCTCGATGATTGCTTTTGCGCCATCATAATCGCCCACAGCCTGGATCGTGAGGAGTTTGGAGGCTAATTGTTTGGTGACATCGTAGACTTTTTCGAAATTGACTTTCACCTTCTGGTTATTTTTATCGTAGCTGTAACCGCCATTTTCCAGCAGATAATTATAGATGATTGCGTTCCCTGCACCGTGTGCTTCGTTCACACCGAAGCGAATTGACCGGAATATTCCAGCCAAAAATGATGCCCAAAATTCCTTTTCCATTGATACAGGATATTCACCCTGCTTCACCATATAATTGTTATTGTATAGTCCCAGTACATCTGCTTTGCACTCTTCGATGGTGGAATACGTCTCTTTCAACGCTTTTTTCACTTCCATTTTTTCGCCGTTCACCTTGATGAATCCAGGGCCGATTCCGTGGGACATTTCGTGCATTAAACCGTGGTCGAAGAATGCATCGAAGGTAACATATTTCAATTGATCCGGTTCGATAACTTGTGTGGCTATCGGTTGCAGCAATTTCTCGAATTTTGCCTCGTTGATATTCTTCAGCATCACCTTTTTAGAGCCCTTGGCTTTCCGCACCCGCTCATCGTTCGGCAGGTTAAACGCCAATGTTTGCACTCCGGCTTTGGCTTCTCCGGCGGTGAACACTTCCTGCGTCACTTCAATCGGCGATTCGTTTCCGCGTTCGTAATTCTTGTATTTCTCAGGAATGGGCAGATTCTTCTCCAGATCGGTGAGATATTTGCCAAACCGGGCAAGTTGTTCACTGGCTTCCGGATCCCGGATGGTGATAAACGATTCGAACGAAGCTTTGTAATTAAACAACCCATCTTCGTACACCTCAATTGGACCAATCACCACATCGATGCGGTGATCTTTGAGATCCATCCATGCCAAGTCACTTTGGTAATAATCGTTGGATAGCAAGGCGTCAGCACGTAATTCCAGATATTTTTTCAACGATGGATTATCCGCGTATTTTGCTGCATCCTGGAGAAGCGCTGATACTTTTGTCAGGCGATCGTGGTAAAATTCCGAATACGGAATGGCGATCAAACTGTCATCTTCCCGCCGAATGATCGTGTATTCCGAGGTAAACGCTTCCTCGTCTTCCGGATGTTCTTGAATCCATTTGTTGAACTCCTCTTTGGTCATATCCTCGGGATAAAAATTCGCGCCCTTGGGTTTGGTCTCATTACCGTAAAACGGTTGATCGTGATTCAACCGGTTAAACGGACCAAACATGATATTGAATAGTTTCAAAGCGTTTTTACCGCGTTCCGTATCCGAGTTCTGCAACTCGTGCTTAATCTCTGCATTTTTGGAATAGACCTGATCGAGATAAATGCTGTCGACGATCACTGCCGCCTGATACAGTTTCTCTACCACCTTTTTTTGGTTTGCATCCAATAGCGTTGAGTCATATTGAATCTCGGTCGGGGCAAATTGTGCTAAAATATTATTAATCTCTTCCACGGTTGCTCCTGATTTTTGTGCTTTGATTTTTTGTGGATTTCCTGTCATAAGGATAGCAAGTGCCAGAATGACCCTCAAATTTGAAAAATACTTCATAATAGAACCTTCGTTACTCATTCTCGGAACTTTAGCAATGAAATTTAAAATTCAGCAGACTTTTTTGCCAATGATGAGTGGGATTTATTGGAGATCCCTCGACTTCGCTCGGGATGACAACGTTATACTTTGAAAGAAATTATGTGTACTACGTTTGAAGAGTGTTATGGTGTTTCAGTATGAACAATTTCCGTCTCCAAAATTCCATAAATCAATACGTCTTCGTAGTGACCCCACTTTTTAATGTGATCTCTGAGGTGTCCTTCGTATTGCATTCCGATTTTTTCAAGCACGCGCCCAGACGCTGGATTTCTCGCAAAATACTGGGCGAAAATCCGATGCAATCCGAGTTCCTGAAAACCGTAACGCATTACTTCCCGGGCGGCTTCCGAGCAATATCCGTTATGCCAGTACGGTTTTCCAACCCAGTAGCCCAACTCCGCCATTTGGGATTCCTTTTTAATCACCAGTCCGATAGCGCCAATCAGATCTCTGGAAGATTTCAGCGTTATTGCAAATGTCGCCTCGATCCCCTCCTGGAATTTTTCCTCCTGGGGAGCAATCCAATCCTTCGCATCTTTTTTGGTGTAAGGATGCGGAATTGTCAGCGTATTGTATGCGACTTCTCTGGCGCCGGCAAGTTTTTGGACAGCACTCACATCGTCCAGGCTGAATGGACGCAAAGCTAAACGCTCAGTTTCGAAGTCAGACTGTTCAGGCATACTTTTTCCCGGATTTCATTAACCAAGATTACCTTTTCAATTGATCGGAATCAACTGGTTTGAGTGGTGCTGAGTCTTCTGCGTTGCCTGGCTTTTAACACGCCTTCAACCGTATAGACGAACAGCGCAATCCAGATGACAAGAAAGCCGGCAAACTTGGTCTGTGAGAACGGTTCGTTGTAGATGAACACTCCGATCAAAAATTGGAGCGTCGGCGCAATGTATTGCAAAATTCCGATGGAATAGAGCGGAATCCGCTGCGCGCCATAGGCAAATAAAAGTAGTGGTAAAGCGGTTGCAACACCGGTAAGTGCCAACAAGATATCAAATGTTACACCCGCGTGTCCAAATGATCCTTTGCCGCTAAAATTAAGGTAAATGAGAAAAACCAATGCTGGCAGAAACCAAATCATCATCTCCAGAGATAATCCTGCCAATGAGCCCAGTGATGCGGTTTTCCTGAGCAGACCATAAAACCCGAACGTCAGCGCCAGGGTAATCGCAATCCATGGGAATTGGCCGTGTTGCACCGTAAGATATACCACGCCTGCAGACGCAATCAACACCGCTACCAGTTGCCAGCGACGCAAATGTTCTTTTAAAAAAATCACACCCAGAACCACGCTGAACAACGGATTGATAAAATAGCCGAGGCTGGCTTCCACAATGTGTCCCGAGTTGACCGCCCAAATATAAGTGTACCAATTCAATCCCAGGATGAGGGCACTTCCCAGAAATGCCATATATTTTCCGGGATGCTTTCGAACTTTACCCAGCCAATCCCACTGCTTTCTGACAGTGAGTAAAATGACGACAAACACCAGCGACCAGACCATCCGGTGGCCTAAAATTTCTATAGCAGGAATGCGCTCAATCAATTTCCAGTAAATTGGCAAAATGCCCCAGAGGAAATAGGCGCCAATCGCTGCGAGAATCCCTTTGTTCATAAAACTCCGTTTATCGGATATCTAAAATGACGGTGGAATAATAAGCCTAAAAACGGTGAAATAAAAAATACAATTTAAGAATTTTGAAGGACGACGATGAAGTACGCATCGTCAGGGGTGGTTATGAAACTTTCTGGTCTGTTTTTTGGAGGCGTTCCGAGAGCACTTTTAGTAATCCCAGCGATATTTCAGGATAATCCCCGTACAACAGATTACGAAATTCCTGTCGTCCGATCTCTAACACTTCCACTGGTCCGGCAGCGATACAGTTGGCCGAAGTTTTCGACTCCGAAAGCAAGGACATTTCTCCAAGAACATCATTGGCGCCAAGCTGGGCAAGCATAGTCCCGCTTTCTTTAACGACCCTCACTTTGCCATTTAAAATGACGATTAAATGTTTGCCGATTGTTCCTTGTTTGATCAGATATTCACCATCTTTAAAGTGTTTTTCGTACGCAATTTTTGCCACTCCGGTCAAATCTTCCGCCGGGATTTCATAAAACAGGTCCACATTTTTTAAATGCAGAATTTTTTCAATGGTGGACTTCATATCATCCTCGCGATTCTTAAGTTCATTTGGCAAATCTGCTGTAGACTCGGAATCTTTGGCTCGGTTGGCCAGATAGTACACGGCACATTGCTGTAACCACTGATCCGAATGATTCTGAGCGAAAGTTTGCAGGCGCTCCATCGCTGGCAGCGATTCAATCTGTAGATAATGATGAGCGATTCGCTCAATTTCTGTCGGATCATTGTCTAAAATTGGATGCAGCAGCTTATATAGATTCTGATCGATCTCCCTCGCAAGTGAAATCCTGGAAATTGTGCCAAATACTGAATGATCCAGATTTTGCAATTCCCTGGGAGAAAGGTTATAACGACTGTCAGATGTAAGAACAGTCAGGAGGTTCAGGATGCGCCCTAAAACCCGGGTTTTCCTGGCGGCCAATGATTCCAGGATAAACTCGTTTTTCGGTAAATCCGTTAAATCATTGACTATGACTTCCAGGTTGTAGAAGTGATTCACTTCATTCTGCATGAGTGCGTGCAAATTATCGTTATCAACTGGCAAATTCATCCCATCGGATATTAAGTCCGCCAGGATATCGAGCACACTACTTCGGCATTTTTCAATGGAACAGCTCGTGTTTTCTAATAAGATATTTGCGGCTTCGACGGAACCAATTTCTCCTAAGATTCCGATGATTTTTTGAGTTAACTCTTCAGAGTCTGGCTCCCGCTGCAATGTCTCTCTGAGAAGTGGTAAAGCATTTTTTCCGAATTGGACCAGCGCCCGGTTTGCATATTCCGTAGTATGCCGGTCTTTAAGCCGGTCGATAAGCAACTTACCAACCTGCGGATCCAGGTATTCGTCTGCCGGGATAAAATCAATCGGAGTCGGCTGCAGTGTCTCCTGCATTAAATCAATAGGGTTAAACGACAATTTTTTCCGCACGAGATGCACGTTCCGGATTGCAAGTGTATCGATAAATGATTTAACGCGTTCTACTTCCACCGGATCTCTGGAACTCGCCATTAACAGTGCGTGCGTCCAGGCACGATCGCGATGATCCATGATAATTTTCTGAACAATAGGCCGGCTGAATCGAAACGAGAGGACATTTAACACGCCTAACAGTTTGGAAAACCGCTCAGTGAGGACATCCTGAATTTTCGGAATACTTTCCCAGGCGATCTGGTTAATCAGGAGATAATCAAAATAGCGTTTGCGGAGTAGTTGGTTCAGCGTTCGGTCAACAGGATTATCCGTTCCCTGACCAAGGTCGTGAAACCGATCCATAATATCATAAGTGCAAATCGTCAGGTCATAATTGATGTGGGCATTCATTCCCAGCAATGCATCCTGGAGCAAATTCGTTTCATGATTAATGGAGGCATCGAAGCATAACTTCCAGGCTTGAGGACACACATCTGTCTCGGACTCATACTGATCGTACGCCTCGAAATACATCTCTCCCATCCGACAACAAATCGCTTCAGACCATTCCGAATCCAGGAAACGCCCTTCTTGCAAATTTCTCCGCAACTGCTTTTTAAAGGTTCGATACATCACCAAAAACCGCTCGCGAGGATCGTCCTGCTCACTGAATTGTGTGATGAAGTTATCCATCTTTTGGATCACCTGATCCAATTGCGGCGTATCAATCACCGTCGTTTTGCCCGTGGATTCTTCCAACGTGTCCCCGATGTGTGTTAAGAAATAAAGAAGACCTGAATCATCATATTGTAACAATCTGTGCGAAGATTACCAATAATATTTTACCGGTCTGCACCCTGACCTTGATTTATTTCGCAGGAGTTTTTAGATATAAACATGCTGTAACGAATCGATGCGGCTTTTTGAAAAAGTGGTATTGCGAGCAAATTAATTAGTGGGAGGCAGTGATGTTACAGGGATGGATAAATTTTTTTCTGGGACTCTGGATTGTGCTTTCTGGAGTGGTTTCAACACTGAACTTTAGCGTGAACTATATAGCGACGGGTATCATCATCGGCGTGCTTGGCATTTGGTCCAGCCAAAAATGGCAAGGCATTGTCACTGCCGTTCTGGGATTCTGGCTCATTATTTCCGGCTTTGTCCCAGGGATGAAAGGCTCAGCGAATCTTATCATTGTTGGGATCATCGTTACACTCGTCTCGCTCTGGCAGGGTCTGAGTATATTCCAACACCCGGAAGTCGAATAACCAGATTAATTTTAATTCTAAATTGTTATATGAAATTTTGGAATGGGGCGCTGATTTACTTTTAGAATTAACGAAACCGGTTGAGAATTTTGCCTTGGTATTTTCGGTGACTTGTGCTGGTACCGCGTCGTTCCATTAACAGATGATACCGCAACTCTTTTTGATTGAGTTTTTTGGTAAGCTTTTGTGTTTCCTCATCGTCCGAGCAAGCATCCAATAATTCTTTGATGGAATAAATTTCTTTTCGTAACTGCATTTCTTCAGGTAAAACATTGGCGTTTTTCAGGATTTTATAGGATGCCCGTAAATCATTTGGCAAACGCGGGGAATCATCTTCTGGGAGCGGCTTTCCTTTCCAATTCAGATTATCGAACTCGCCACGATCGATGGCTTCCTGAATTTTGCGTTCCGCAATGCGTTCCAGAAGTAACATATGAGATTTCTCCGATCGTAATAAGTTAATTATCTAATTTAGAGCGCTTTGTCCGACTGGCTTCCCAGCGATCAACTTCCGGATCGTGTTTGAGCAAAAATTGCTCATTTCTCTCCGTATCTACTTTATAATAGTGAATGATTTTTCGTCCGGCGATTTCTCCGCCCTCATACCAGCGATCGACAATATTTTCTATGGTATATCTGATATTACCGTACAAAAACGAAACCGGCCGCTCATCGGCTTTGTATCCGCTGTAGGTTACCACTTCTATCGGTGTAAACTGGATCTGTTTCATGGTTTCCAGAAATTATGCTTTGCCTTCATTCACTGAATTTCCGGTGATTTCTGCGAGCACGCCGTGCAGGGAGTCAAATTTATTACCCACAAGTGCTAAAATTTCCGCTGCAGGTTCTTTAACGTCCGGCACAATCCATACTTCCATCCCCGCGGATGATGCGGCCTGTACTCCAGCTTCCGAATCCTCAAGGACAAGGCAATCTTTGGGATGAGTGTTCAGTTGAGATGCCGCGTACAGAAAAATATCCGGATGCGGTTTACCGCGCTCCACATCGTCGCCGCCCACGATAGTATCAAAGCGTTCGAACAATCCCAGCAGATGTACTCGGCGCAGGACTTCATCCTTGAGCGTGGAACTGGCTACAGCCGTTTTCAGCGATGTGGTTTCGAGATAGTGAAGTAACGGCATCAATCCCGGTTTAAGCGGAATATCCGATTCCAGCAATTCAAGTAGATATTCATCTTTCCGCGCTCCGACGTTATCTAAAGGAAAATCACTATCGAACGCTTCGGTAAAAATCCCGGTTTTGTCCCGGCGATTGCGACCTATCATCTGCTGGTAAACTTTGTCCGGCAATTCGTAGCCAAAATCATGCATCGCTCGCTTCCAGGCCTCTCTGGCGAGACGTTCAGTGTCCAGCATCAAACCATCCATGTCGAATATGACAGCTTCGATATCTTTGAGAAAATCGCGTTGCAAATTATCATCCTTCCTGCGTTGAGTTGTAAAATAGAAAATGTTCCCCGCTCAATAAACGGATTTTCTTCTTCAGATCGGTACCAAAATCAAGATTCTTGTTTTCAAAATTCAATCTGATTTCTATGTTAAATAAAGGATTGGTCTCGACAAGGGAGGGAATGCAATGGAACATAAAACTATTCAGAATATAGTAATTCCAGCGTTGGGTTTGGGCACCTGGCAGATGCACGGTCCGGAGTGCCAAAATGCGGTTGAGGCCGCGCTGGAATTGGGTTATCGACATATCGACACCGCGCAGATGTATCGCAACGAACAGGATATTGGACAAGCAATTCGACAAGCTAATGTTCCCAGAGATGAAATTTTTCTCACGACCAAATTATTATCATCCAACCTCCGTCACGATGATGTCCTGAGTAGTTTCTCGGCGAGCCGTGAACGATTGCAAATGGAATACGTGGACTTACTGCTCATTCACTCGCCAAATCCGTCTGTACCGATTTCAGAGACGATAGACGCCATGAACCAATTGCAGAATGCGGGGAAAGTCAAGTATATCGGCGTCAGCAATTTCTCTGTAAAACAGATGCAGGAAGCGATAGAAGTTTCGGAAACACCAATTTTTACAAATCAGGTAGAGTACAACCCTTATAATAACCAGCAAAAAATTCTGGAGTTTTGTCAAAAGCAGGATGTTGCATTGACAGCCTATACCCCGCTCGCAAGGAATCGTATTGCCAAAGATAAGACCGTCCAGAATCTCGGTTCGAAATATGGAAAGACTCCGGCACAGATTACATTACGCTGGCTGATTCAGCAAGATCATGTTATTACCATCCCCAAGTCCTCTCATCAGGAGCATCTGAAAGAGAATCTCGATATTTTTGATTTTGAACTCACTGATGATGAAATGCGGTCAATGAGTAAGTTGAAACAGGGGCTTTTTTAGACGGTAAAAGGGTATAAAGGTATAAGGGTTGAACTCAGGTTATAAATCGTAAAACGCGATGCGTGTAACATATTGCGTAATACGTGATGCGTAATACGTAGTGAGTCCCGGCGGGACGCAATGTTTGTAGCGATCACAAAAGGAAAATAGTAGCGCCTCGGAGAGGCGGTATGTTAGGCAGAAGCACAAAGATACCTCTAAAGAGTAAGTTCTGGAGTGCGCTAACCGTGTTAGCGCATGCATCAACACGGTTGATGCACTCCAAAAGTAACGACGTAACTGTGAGATTGATTTAAATTTATGATGCCGTTCCTCCGGAACTCGAAATTGCATATCTCATTGCAGCTACAAACATTTCACTCCTCCGGAGTTGGCTATCGCATAAATTTCTGGAACATGTGTGATACATCAGTCTCGGAGAGACGTAATGTTTGTAGTAAACCAGCGTCTAAAATTCTTGAGCCTCGGAGAGGCGGTATGTGTATTAGAAACGGCTATTACCTGTAGAGAGTAGGCTATCAACCTCTGCAGTGGACGGTGTTTGCGCACCCCAAAAGTATAACTCACCTCATATCAGTTTTTTGAATCCCCGCTTCATTGGGGATGGAACCTATTTCGGATAGCCCTATATGGAACGAAGTGCCCCAAAGGGGCTCCTCTCGGAGAAATATAGGGTGAAAGTGAAGAAAGTCTCCGGAGGCCACCTGAGATTGCACTGCGTTTCATCTCAGGTTTTTAACCCGGCTTTTGACGGGCTATATAAATTCTTATTCGTCCCAAAACCCGGGACTCAAAATGGAGTGTTGGGAAATAATGCGAGGTCAAAGAGGGATTTTGAGGGAAATTTTTGGAATGCGCTAACCCTGTTAGCTTATAGCATCAACGAGGTTGTTGCACCATAAATTGAACTTTCATTCTTACTTCCTGGCAAACACAACAAACAACTTGCCACCAACCACTCACAAAATTGAATTATTCCTGCAATTCCCCGTCAATATACACTGCATCGACGCGCTCGTCATAAAAACAGGTGAGATTAGAAATTTTGGGGACTTCCGGAGTCGGATATGGGTAATACCACGCAATATCCTCCACCAATTGATCACCGACTTGTACGGAGAAATAATTTGCTTCCCCTTTATACGGACAACGGGTAATGGTGTCGCTGGGAACCAATAAATCGGTTCGGACGTCTACTCTTGGAAGATAATATCGCGTAGGCAACCCGGTTTCGAATAATAGCATCGGTTTGTGCGAGTCCGCGACTTTTACTCCCGCGACTTCCACCTCGATGTGTTTGGTGCTCAGCAGCGTATCCACGCGCTTATACGGATCCCGCGGATGCACCAGCACTTGCTCCGCTTCTTCAAACCAGGCATCCATTTTGTCCCATTTAAAGGCTATGTAACCTTGCAGATCCGTTATTGCCTCAGCAGGATCCTCGTAGCTCCAGGCTGCGTTTTTCACTTCGCGTTCACCCACCTTGATGTCCCAAAATGAAGCCGTGCCCATTCCGTCAGAATCCGTGGTGTAATCACTGGATTTGAAAAAATCCATCGACACATCTTCCCTGGGGAAATAATAAACCGGGGGACGACGTTGTTCCCGCAAAATTAACACGTTTTCACTATCTGCAATAAATTCCCCGGCAAACTGTACCCGAATCCATTTTGGGCTGGGAACGATTTCTCTCCAATGCGCAGGCTCTGATTTTGACTCGGTCATTTATCTTTCCCTTCTGGAGACTTTGTGTTATCTGAAGTTACTACCGGTTTCGTTAATCCGGTCAGTTCTGCACTCACTTCCCAGAGACGTTTCGCCATTTGTTCATTATAAGACTCTTCGGATGATCGTTTTTGCCGTTTGTCCATAAAATATTTTCCTGAGACTTCCTGTACTTTTGGCGACGAGGCAAGGTAAATCGCTGTATCGGCTCCTTCCTCCGGGCTGCGGGCGAAGATGTGCATTACTGACATTGCCAGTTTTATGAGTCCACCATTGTTTTTTCCAAAATTGGATCCCACAAATCCCGGGTGCATCGCGTTGACGGTGATTGGCTCATCCTGCAACCGCCGATCGAGTTCATAGGTAAACAAGATATTCGCCAGTTTGGATTGACCATACACATTCATTCCGGAGTATTTCTCTTCCTTCTGCAAATCTTCGAAGTCAATGGTTGCCCCGTGATGTGCAGCAGAAGCCACGTTGATTATCCTCGCCGACGGCGCATTTTTTAAGTGCTCCAGCAACAAATTGGTGAGAAGAAAATAATTCAGGTGATTTAGCGCCAGCGTCATCTCTATGCCGTCCGTACTCTCCTTTCTGCTGGTGAAAAGTGCGCCTGCATTATTGATTAACGCATCGAGGGAATCGTGTTGCTCTGCAAACCGATCAACCAAATCGCGAATTTCCTGCTGCACAGAGAGATCAGCAACATAATATTCTAGCGTTCTGTTTCCTATATCCTGTTGGATTTCCCGGATAGTATTTTTGCATTTTTCTTCGTTGCGACTCACGATGATTACATGTGCCCCCAGAGAAGCCAATTCCCTGGCAGTCACCTTTCCGATTCCGGAAGTCGCGCCGGTGACCAGACATTTTTTGCCTTTGATTGTCCACTGATCAGTCATTTTTTCCACCTCCAAAAGATTCAACATATCAAGTAAAGTGGACTCTTTCAATTGCTCAGTTGGAATTTTTCATTTAAAACATCTTTGGATGAAAAAGAATTTTCTAAAACCCCAAAAACGAGAAGTTAATTCTTCTCTGCCAGAAATATGATAACGAGAGAAGCCAGAAATATTTCTCTCAAATGTACGGATGAGTAACGCAGTTTCTGTTTAAAATTTCCTCTTCAATGCTTAAGCTAAATTGATTGAAATTATTGGGAAGCAAAACCGTTTCGTTAATCAAAAGGAGACGAGGATGAGTGACTATCACGAACCAACGGAAGAACTTTCGAAACAGACCCGTGATTTTACGCGGGCAATTAAAAGTCTAATGGAAGAACTGGAGGCCGTCGATTGGTACCAGCAACGGGTCGATGTTACGACGGATGAAGCGATCAGAAAAATTCTGGCACACAATCGCGATGAAGAGATGGAACACGCGTGTATGCTGCTGGAGTGGTTGCGCCGGAATATGGACGGCTGGGACGAAAATTTGCGCACCTATTTGTTTACGGAAGGTGATATCACGGAATTGGAAGAAGAAGTTGAGGGTAGAGGCGAATCCTCGGACTCCGATTCAGAAGGTTTGGGAATTCGAAAAATAGATTAAACGAGGTGACAATCATGAATATTTTAAAACGATCTCTTGCGCCAATCACTGATGCTGCCTGGGAGGAGATCACCGAGCAGTCCAATCAGATTTTACGCTCATTGCTAACCGTACGCAAATTTGTCGATATCAGCGGTCCGCACGGCTGGGATCACGGCGCTGTCCAACTGGGACGGCTCGATATGCCAAAGCAGAATCCCAAGGAAGGAGTGCAGTACGGCATCCACAAGGTACTGCCTCTGACGGAATTCAAGGTCCCGTTCCGTCTCAGCATTCAGGAGTTGGACAATATCAATCGCGGCGCCGAGGATGCTGATTTGGGTCCGCTGGAAGAAGCCGCCCGAAAAGTCGCCGGCTTTGAGGAAAGAGCCGCGTACTACGGATTTAAGAACGGCAAAATTCAGGGATTAAAAGAGCGCAGTGACTATAAACCACTCTCCTGTCCCAAAGATGCCAAAGAAGTGTTACACTGCGTACCGGAAGGCATCAGCCAGTTTAAAGAGGCCTCCATTGAAGGGCCGTATTATCTTGTCGTCAATCCGAAAGAATGGCGTGAAATTACCAGTTATGTGGAAGGTTATCCGCTGAAAAAACAGGTTCAGGATAACCTGGATGCGGAGATTTTGTTTTGTCCGAATATCGAGGATATGTTTCTGGTCACCGGTCGGGGTGGCGATTATAAATTAACACTCGGCGGTGATATTTCTATCGGTTATTCCAAACACGATACGGAAGAAGTGGAACTGTATTTTGCCGAATCGTTCACCTTTCAGGTGCTGGAGCCGAGCGCAGTCCTGATGTTTGATTAATTCGGATCAGTTTTCACCTGGAATGATGGTGCGCGACATAATGAGCGGACGCTGAAACAGCTCTGACATCTCTGGAAAAATATTTGAGATGTATCAAAACTGCAGGATGAATTCTCCCGTGGATTTCTCTACATTAGCGTTTTGTAGAAATGAATTGACTGGAAGATACACAAAGGAGCAAAAATGATTTTAGATGGACGAATGTTATTTCAGGACGATGACGACGAAAAAGGGAAAAAGTCCAGCGAAGCATTGATGGAAAGAATGTTGGGCACCCGCAGCATTTTGTTGACGGGACAGGTGAACAAAGAGATGGCGGAGCGGGTTGCGCGCCAACTTTTGATTTTGGAAGCCAGCAGCGATGATCCTATCAAAGTGTTTATCGATTCCCAGGGTGGAGACGCTGATTCCGGATTTGCAATTCTGGATATGCTGCGTTTTGTGAAACCGGAAGTTCAAACCATTGGCATGGGTTTGGTGGCGTCCGCCGGCGCGATTATTTTGTTGGGCGCCGATAAAAAACATCGGTTTGGTCTTCCGAACAGCCATTATCTGATTCACCAGCCGTTGAGCGGTGTGCAGGGTGTCGCAACGGAAATCGAGATCTTTGCGCAGGAGATCGACAAAATGCGCAAAAAGATCAATAAATTGATTTCGGAAGAGACCGGTCAGCCGGTTGACAAAGTTGAAAAAGACACCGACCGCGATTACTGGATGACGTCGGAAGAAGCGGTAAATTATGGCTTGCTGACGAAAGTGATTAAAAACCGGAAAGAGTTGAAGAAATAACAGTGTTTCAGTGTTGGTGTGTTGTGGTGTTGGCGTTATAAAAATACTACAAAAGGGGAAATAAGGAAATATGGTATAGGGGTATAAGGATTTGCTGTTAAGTGGTTAATTCACACGAAAACAATAATCCCCTAGCCTCTCACCACAAACTTGGTTTTTTGTTGCTCCTTTCTCCTTTTTCCTTTCTCCATCATTGGAGGTAGACATTTTTATTTCAATAGACTGATATCTTGGATACATAAAATTATCTTGTTTTCCAACCTCCGCCAGACTAAATAATTACATCTTCATTTGAGTAACAATTGTTGTAATCACAAGAGATTCGCCAATGGCTGAATGGTTTGTTTCAAAACCGGTACTGGTTGGATTCATCACTTTTTTCCTGATGTGGATTGATTGGCTGCTCACGATTGCTCAGGAGAAAGAACGCGCCAATCATTACCACCAGCATTATCAGAGTTATCCTGTTAATACCATCGAAGGTAATCCGGTGTTACAGAGTAGTGTTTCCAAACAGCAGATTATCAATCCCAGGCATTTTATTTCGGCGTTAATTATTGGCGCCGTCGTGGGACTGGCAATTACATTTATTCCTCAACTCTGGCACCAGATTTTCCTTGGATATGTCTGGGGATTATTTCTTATCGTTATTACCCAGCACCTTTCCAATCTGCTGGGATACCGTGCAGCGCGCCAAGGCATCTCCGGACAGATTCAGATGCATCTGCGCACCGGATACAAAACGCAGGCAGGACGATATTTTGCCATCTCAATCCTGCTCATATTTTTAGCGATTCTCTCGGAATCTCAATTTATTATTGGTGTGACCATAGCAGGGTTTACATCCGCGCTGCGACAATTGCTCTGGATGCGGAAAGTACCGAAAATTTCTGAAACAGAGGTACCGCCTGAGATTTCTACAAACAAGAATATTGACCGATAACTCTTCGTCAATTTTTCTTTGGTATCACCGTTGATGGTTCGGAAAGATACATAGGCCAACTTGAAACAAGGAATACTGTTATACAGGAGATTCATAATTGAGTGAATTAATTGAATATAAAACAGACAAATCAGGTTTGGCTGAATCTGACATTTTAAACCTCTACCAAAAAGTCGGCTGGACGGTTTACACGAACGATCCCCAAAAATTAATGCGCGCACTTGAGAATTCCAGAGATGTGATTACTGCCTGGCAAGATGAGACCTTGGTTGGATTGATACGAACGGTCGGCGATGGCGAAACCATTATTTATATTCAGGATATTCTGGTTCTGCCCGAATATCATCGGGATAGAATCGGCTCAGTGTTGCTGAAAAAGGTTCTTGAAAAATATCCTGATGTCCGGCAAAAAGTTTTGTTAACCGATGAAACCTATATCACCAGGCAATTCTACCAGGCAAACAATTTTACCAATGCAGAAGAGTTAAATCTTCTCTGCTATGTTCGGATTGAAGGGTGAACTCTAACATGAATTTTATGAACGTTGTTTCTCGAGATGAATTTTTCCTTACCGAAAGTTGATAACCTATCCCGGCGTTCACCCTTCGACAAGCTCAGCTCCAGGAGGAGTCTCTGGTGAGAGATGACGCCCCGGAATGTCACTCTGAGCCAGTCATGAGCCGGGTCGAATGACCTGTCGAAGAGTGCAAATTCCGCAGAATTACCAATCTGTGGAGTTCCCCAGAATATGATGAATGAAAAACTCAGTAGATTAACCAGATTCAAAACCTTATTAAAATAGTTATGGAAACTAAAATAACTTTATGGAGTTTGGCTTTTATAACATTCAGTATTCTAATATCTTGCCAAAACTTTTTAGCAGAACCAGAGCAGATCATGTTTACTGGTTTTTATACTTATCAACAGATTGACACCTCGGGAACTGTAGTAGAAACTGGCACACTCAATCTGAGTCAAAATGATTCCATTCTGATTGGTGCCCTGAAAACCAGATCATTCGCCACAAAAATCAAAGGAGAAATTATCAATTCAGATTCCCTTAGATTTTGGCAATCGCCACCTAAGGTGGCTACCCTTTTCTGGTACGGAAGTTTCAAAAATGGAGTTATTCGGGGAACGATTGCACTGGATACGGGCGGACCTCCTGTTCCATTGTTTGTAGCAAAATTTATCGCAACACGCGAAACCCCTTAACTCGTCCGTTTTCCCTCCAACAGCATCTTTACCGCATCCTGCAGCGAACCGGCCGGAATCACTTCTCCGGAGTTCACAAAGTAGATTTCATCAGCGTTTTCTATAGTATTAAGTCGATGAGCAATAATCACTTTGGTGCTGTCTTCCGGCAGTTTGTCCAGAATGTCGCCCAACAGCTGTTCGGTTACGGTATCGATATTCGCCGTCGCCTCATCGAGGATAAGCAGTTCGGGTTTCCGCAGGATCGTCCGCATAAAGGCGATGAGCTGTTGTTGTCCGAGACTAATTCCATCTCCGGACGTGTTCACTTTGGTATTGAGTCCGGAGTCAAACCGATCGATCAGAGTGCCTAATCCTGCGTTATTCAGGATTTTGGTAAATTCGCCGTTCGTGAACTGTGTATACTTTTGATTTCCGTAGAGAATATTCTCCTGCACCGTTCCGGTGAACAAAAATGGATCCTGCAGGATAAATCCGATTTTTCTGGTGCGTTCTTCCGGAGTATAGGAACGAATATCTCTGCCGTGAAGCAGGACTTTTCCCTCAGTAGGATCATAAAGTCGTGCGATCAAGGAAGCCGTGGTGGTTTTCCCGCCGCCGGTTGGGCCAACGAACGCGTACGTTTTGCCCTTCCTGAGTTCAAAATTAATGTTATGCAAAACTTCGGTGCCGTTCGGATAAGTGAAAGAGACATTCTGAAATCTAATCACCGAGGTATCGTGATTTTCGGAAACGCTGTCGATCACCGGCATATTGTTTTCGAGACTCAGGATGCGGGAAATCCTGTCCCATCCTGCCAGCGCAACCTGAAAATTCGCCCAGAGCGCAGCCAGTTGACGAAGCGGGTTATAAAAGTTGGTAATGTACGCCAGAAAACTGATTAACAGTCCGATAGTGAACTCACCGGCGGCAATCAAATAAATGCCGAACGTCAGGACAATCAACTGCCCCATATTGGAGAAAAAGCCGTACACCGGCATAAACAGATTATTCGCCAGTTCCGAGGTAATGGCGTTTTTGTAATTTTGTCGGTTGGACTCGTTGAATTTCTCCCGGAAATAATCCCGACGATTAAACGCCACAATCACCTTGAAATTGTTCAGGCTCTCCTGCACCGCCGAACTCAGATAGCCTTCGCTTTTCATCGTTAACCGATTCCGCTTCTTCACCCAGGGAGAAAGAAACCGGGTGAACACCCAGATCAACAGCGCCGGCGCAAGCGCTACGGCGCCGAGTTTAAAATTAATGGAGAGCAGGAAAATGCTGGCGCCGATCATTATGAGAATAAACCTTACAAACTGCATTAACGATTGCGAGAAGAACTGGTTAATCTTGTCCGTATCGTTGTTGATTCTCGAAATCAGGTCGCCCGCCTTGTTCTGGTTAAAGAAGTCGAGCGGCAATTCCTGCAATTTATTGAACAGCCTATTCCGCAGAGCGAAGAGCATATCCTGCCCGACTGTTCCCATCAGTTTGGTTTGGGTGTAACTTGCGAAAAGCGTGATGACGTACATTACCAGCAAAATGCCACTGTAAACGAGCACGCCGTGATACTGTTTGGTCTGGATGTAGGCATCAACGGTGTGACCGATAATGAGCGGCGCGAGAAGGCTCAACACAGCGGTGATCAACATTGCGATAAATGCCTTGATCAGCAGTTTTTTCTCATCAACCAGATTCGACAGCAGACTCTTGAGCGAGGCGATAGTTGATCGCTTTTTTTCCGCGCTGTCGGTGGAGATATTAAGATTGTAATTCATAACGATTCGTGCTGCGCTGGGAGTTGTAAATCTGGATGTATTCGGGACAACCGCTCAGAAGCAGATCGTGAGTTCCGGTGGCAATCACCTCGCCTTCCATCATCAGAATAATCAGGTCAAATTTTTCCACTGATGCCATTTTTTGCGTGATAGAAATTAATGTGATATCAGGATAATTTTTGCTGACATTGGACAAAATTTTCTGCTCCGTACGATAATCGACGCGGGCAGTGAAATCATCCAACAGCAGGATTTGCGGCTCCAGCGCCAGCGCTCGTGCAAGCATAATCCGCTGTTTCTGTCCACCGGAAAGACTGGCGCCGCGTTCCGAGACTACAGTGTCTATTCCATCCGGAAGCGTGTCAATGAAATCTTGTAATTCCGCTGTTTCGATAGCTTTATCGAGCGACTCATCCGTGACAATGTTGTTGAACGCAATATTTTCTCTCAGGCTCAGATTGAAAATAATACTATCCTGAAACACGATACCTGTCTGCCGGTGAAACGACTCTTTGCTGTACTCGCTGATATTCCTCCCGTCGAACTGTATTTCACCGGAATCCGGCTTAATGAGTCCTGTCAGCAGATAGAGAAGCTGAGTCTTTCCGGCAGCAGTGGGGCCAATGATTGCTGTTCTTGATCCGGCATTTATCGAAAAGGATACGTCTTTCAGGATAGGTTTCCCGTCGTACAAAACCGAGACATTTTTTAGCTGGATATCGCCTCTTAACTTTGTATCGACAGTTCCGGATTCCACGGTGTCCGGCGTCTTGAGCACGCGATTAATCCTGAAGTACGAAACGGATGCCCGGGCGATTACATTGCTCATAAAGCCAATGGTAATCACTGGAAAAATCAGAATACTGACATAACTGTTGAACGCGGCAAAATCTCCCAGGGACATCGAACCGTTAATTACAAAATGTCCGCCCAGCGCCAGAATAGAAAGCGTCGCCAGGTTCGCGACAAAGGTAATCAACGGGATCAGCGTGGCAAACATCGTGACAATCGAGAGCCGGACATCTCTGGCTTCGGTATTTGCTTCGAGGAACTTCTGATATTCTGTCATCTGTGAATTCAGCACCCGGATCACCGCCGCGCCCAGAATGCTTTCGTTGATGATCTTGTTCAGCCAGTCGATGACCTCCCGGCTTCGCTTGAACAACGCTCGCACCCGCCTCAGGATGAACATAAATGTGATAATCATAATGGGAATGATCGCGATAACCGTCAATCCGAGTTTCCAGTTGATGGTGAGCAACAAAATACTGGTGCCAACGATGATAAACACCGATGACGCAATCGACGAGACCGCACGCGCCACGAACATCTTGATGGAATCGATATCCGAGGTGAGGTTGGTCAGCAATGTGGACGGTTCGGCTTTCTGGATGTACGCGTAACTCTGGCGCGAAATTTTGTCCGAGAGCTGCTCCCGGAGATTCAACGCCACCTTCTCCGAGGTGAACGTCTGGACGATACTTTGTAAATACCGGAAAACAAAAATGACCAGCGCCGCGCTGAGAAATTCGATGGCGATGGTTTTGAATTGATAATCGCCGCCGGTGTACGAATCGATTCCGTGTGAAATAATCTTTGGAATCACCAGATTGACGCCGTTGCCGATCAGCGCGAAGAAAACCAACAGAATGATCATCTTCATATACGGCTTGAGCAGCGTATAAATCTGGAATTTTTCCGGCAGTGATTTATCTGGTGGTTTTAGCAAAGTTGGGTGCTTTCATACATTTATAGTATAATTGTCAGGTAGAGACGTGCCGTGGCACGTCTCTACATAAAATTGTCCAATATGTTTCGCAATTTCTTTTTCAGTTGTTCTTCCTCTTCTTCCGAAATCCCTTGCAGCGTCTGTCTTTCCAATTCCTGCCACACCGCAGATACATTTTGGAGCGCCTGTTTCCCATCGTCCGTCAGGAAAATCCTGGATACTCGCATATCATCGGAATCCTTGACCTTCCTGATCAGATTATTGGCTTCCATTCTATCGATCATTCGTACGATAGTAGCGTGCGATATGCTGATTTTCCCCACCAGATCGGAAATCGTCTGGCCGTCTTCCTGTCCCAGGTAATAGAGCAACACATCCTGTCCGGCATGGATATCGTATTCTGCGAGCAATTGATTTGCCCGGTTCCGGCGGATCTTGCACACCTGTATCAACAGGTATCCAATGGAACCATTCTGTAATTTGGAGTTCATCATATCAGCTCTTCATATTTATTTAGCCGGCTAAGTAATCTCATACTTCAATAGTAAAATGTCAAACTGAAAAATGAGCGTGTTCACATGTTAGTGTGTTAAAGTGTTGGTAATTAAGGGAGAAGGGAGAAAGCAGAACGGAGAAAGGTTAGGCTGTTTCAAGTAATAGGGTGTTATAGTGTTAAAGCGGGAAATACGGTATAAGGGTATAAGGTATAAGGGTTGGGTGATCAGTGAGGAGACGTGAAACGTGATCCGCCGTGACGGAGTGAATTGTGAAATTCCAGGGTCTTAATCCTAATCCTAATCTTAATCTTACTCTGATTTTACCAATTGGCTAAGTTGAATGGAAATACGGTATAAGGGTATAAGGTATAAGGGTTGAGTGATCAGTGAGGAGACGTAAATCGTGAGAGGTGATCCGCCATGGTGAGTGAAAACTACTTTCCACTGCTGAGTGTTTCGTAACTGCTTGCCACCAACTACAAACAACTAACCACGAACAGTTTTTATCTTTTCAGCGCTTTCACCTTTAATCTTTCATCTTTTCAGTTCCGCCCTATATTCCGCTTCGCTGCATATAGGACTAATCGAACTATTACTCATTCCGCTGACGCGGAATTCTAAAATACTAGATGTAGGTAGGTTTTTCCCTATACCCTATTTCCTTATACCCTATACCCTTTTTTATCATCTGTGGTTATCTGTTTAATCTGCGTTCATCTGCGTTCAATGTTTTCTGGTTTTCCGGGGTCTTACTCCTAATCTTACTCTTACTCCTAATCCTAATCTGATTTTTTTCCTTTCTCCTGCCTCCATTCTCCCTTTTCCTTTGTTCATCTTTCATCTTGGCGCTTGATATTTCTGGAGATCTCATTGATCTCCTGCCCATCCTGAATTAGATTAGTGCAGCCAAAAGTTATTATCAGAGTTTGGTATCTGTTCAGAACAAATTTTATTCGTAACCTTGTTAGAAAATTATGCAACTGACCAAAGAACAACGCGCAATTATCCAATCTGAGGGCGATATAAATATCAATGCGGTCGCCGGCTCCGGGAAGACAACAACAATTCTTGAATATGCTAAAGCTCGGAAAAATGCGCGCCGAATTCTGTATCTTGCCTTTAATCGCTCGGTGAGAATTGAAGCCGCAGAAAAGTTTGCTGCGGCAGGACTGCACAACGTCCAAATCGAAACCGCTCATTCCCTGGCGTATAAAAACGTGGTTTTCCGCAACGGGTATCAGGTTCGATCGAATGGATATAAAACGCACGAAATTGTTGAAATCCTTGGAATATCAGGCTATGGAAGCAAACACGCTGAACATATTCTTGCCAACCACATCAATAAATTTGTGACCTATTTTTGCAACAGTGATAAGGCAAAGATCCAGGATTTAAATTATCTTGACGCAGTTTCTGACAACAAAGCATCGGAATTTGTCACTCGGTTTTACGACGAACTCGAATATCAAACCCGCCGGTTTTTAAGCAAGATGGACAGCGGCGAGATCGAAATTACCCACGATTTTTACCTGAAGAAATTTCAATTATCCAGACCGAAGTTACCGTTCGATTATATACTGTTTGACGAAGGACAGGATGCCTCTCCCGCAATGCTGGATATTTTTCTGAGTCAAAATGCCACGAAAGTTTTAGTGGGCGATTCTCACCAGCAAATTTACGGATGGCGGCACGCAATAAATTCACTGGGAAAAGTCGATTTCAAGAGGTTCAAACTGTCGACCAGTTTCCGCTTTGGACAGGAAATTGCAAATCTCGCAATGGCTATCCTGAAATGGAAGAACCAATTCAGTGATCCGGAGCCTGTTTCCATCACTGGGAAAGGATCTTCGGATGCGCATAATTCAAGAGCGATCCTCGCCCGAACCAATCTGGGACTACTGCTCAAAGCCATCGAATACGTCCAGGAGAAACGAAGCGTCCGGCGTATCTATTTTGAGGGCAACATCAATTCCTACACCTACGCCGATGAAGGCACTTCGCTGTATGACGTGCTGAATTTGTATAATGGCAATCGCCGCCGAATCCGGGATAAACTCATCCGAACAATGACGAATCTTGCGGATTTGGAAGAATACATCGAACAAACCGGCGAGCATCAACTGGGAATGATGGTGGATATTGTCAAAGAATACGGCAATAAAATTCCCGGGATTATTCGATCGCTGAAAGATAAACACGTCGGTGATGACGATAAACCACGAGCGGAGATGATATTTTCGACCGTCCATCGTTCCAAGGGAATGGAGTACGATACCGTCCAACTTGTCGACGATTTCATTACCGAAGAGCGGATAGAGAATTTGGCTTCCAGAGATGACATCAGCGCTGCCAAGTTGAATGAGGAAGTGAATTTGCTGTATGTTGCCATCACCCGGACAAAAAACAGTATTTATCTCCCAGAGATGTTGATGCCGAAGGATTTCCATCGTTCTTCGGATATTCATATTCTGCAATCCGGAGATGAACAATCTCCCGGAAGCTCAAAACAGATCGAGACAGCAGAAGCATCTTTTGAAAAATCGGCACAAGTCAAACCATCGGAAGACAAATCCTATACGGTTGAGCAGGTACGAAAAACGCACACAAATGCATATCGTCCATGGACTGAGGCACTGGACGATGAACTTACAGCGATGTATTGTGAGGGCGTGAATATCCGGGATATGGCAAAACATTTTGGCAGGACCAAAGGCGCTATTCGCTCCAGGATCAAAAAACTGGACCTGGATCGTCTTTATAGGTAATCCCTTCTCCATTTCGATTGTTATTTTCTTGACTCGATCATTGTTTTCGGTTAGATATAAATTATTCTATCGCTTTGAAGCAGCTCGAAGCAGAATGAATCAATTTTAATGGGGTGTTGTCAATTCACCCTTATAAAAGGACTAAAAATAATGGCGAAACAAATTTATCAAATTCAGATCGCGCTCAAGGGCTCAAAACCAAAAATCTGGAGACGAGTATTAGTCCCCTCAGACCTTCCTGTACCCGACTTTCACAAAATAATCCAAACCACGATGGGTTGGACAAACTCTCATTTACATCACTTTGCAAAAGGAAACCAATATTACGCACCGCCTGCTCCTGAAGACGATCTTTGGTTCGAATCAAATGATATTGACTACACGAAAATGAAAATTAACGAACTATTGCAATCTGAGAAGGACAAGATCGAATACGAGTACGATTTTGGAGATGGCTGGCGGCATAACATCGTTTTAGAGAAAATTTTACCGTATGATGAAACCAAAACCTATCCGGTTTGTGTTGCCGGAAAACGCAACTGTCCACCGGAGGATTGCGGCGGCATCTGGGGATATGAAGCGATGCTCGAAGCCTTGAAACATCCCAATCCAGAATCTGAGGATTACCAGTATTATATTGAGTTGGTTGGAGATAATTTCGACCCTGAAGACTTTGACAAAGAAATCGTCAACGACTTGTACACTGAAGAGGACTACGGGTGTTTGGATATTTTTTAGAGTGTTGGAGTGTTTCCCAGGAGGGGCTCCTTCCGGAGCGAGTGTTCGAGTAAGCGCATTTTCTTACTCTTAAGTTTAATCCGTGAATGGTGTAAAGTGAGAAGTGAGACGTGAGACGTGAAACATGAGAAGTGAGAAGTGAGAAGTGAGAAGTGAAAGGGGAAATTCTGGGGTATTACTCATTCCAATAGAATCCCATTAAACTCTGAGTAATCTCTCATATTTAAAGTCCCGGCAGTTGCCGGGGTTTAAGCGGAAATGCAATCACACCGGCTCAGGGGAAAACGGAAATAGGGAAATGCGGGTATAAGTCATAAGGGTTGTGAGATTAGTGAGAAGATGTTATCCGCCTCGCCGGAGTGCACAGGCGAGAGACGGTAAAAGGCAGAAGTGAGAAGAAAAGCCAGCAGTGATGAGGATTCTGAAGTGCGCTAACCGTTTTAGCGCATGCATCAACACGGTTGATGCACTCCAAAAGGTGCCGGATTCGCAAAATTGCTCCGGATTTTGAACCTAGTTTACGTCTAACTGCTATTTTAAAAATTCAGGGATACGAAATTAAGGTATAAGGTGAAAGCAGCATAAGGTTAGAATATCCGATAGTCATTCCTCCTGATCACTTTTACAACCAACAACTAACTATGAACGACAAACAGTTTTAACTTTTCAGCACTTTCATCTTTAATCTTTCATCTTTTCAGTTCCACCCGTTTTTTGCTGACGTGGAAATCTAAAATGCTAGATGTAGGTAGGTTTTTCCCTATACCCTATTTCCTTATAACTTATACCTTTTTTATCTGTGGTAATCTTTTTAATCTGCGTTTATACGCGTTCAATGTTTTTTGTGGTTTTTCAGGGTCTTACTCTTAATCCTAATCTTACTCTTAATCTTAATCCGTGAATCGTGAATAAAAATGTAAAATGTGCAAAAAAAAGATCGTTCGTATTCAGCGTTTGCGGCGGTAATTTTTACTTTGAGTGTGAAAATGATTTCAGTACGCTTGTGCTATGCCAGATAACATTGCCTTCTCCAGTTTTTGGGATATCGTTTCGCCAACGATCGCGGATCGCGGGACAGATTATTATCAGCGCGGGTTGGTAACATCTTTGGAAGAAACCGCGAAAAACCATTGGCTTGCCCGGGTTCAGGGCACGGTGATGTACACAGTGGAAATTACATTTTCCAATGATGCTGTAAAGTCGTGGTCGTGTGACTGTCCGTACGATTATGGCCCGGTATGCAAGCACGTGGCTGCGGTGATGATTGCCTTGGAATATCAGGATTCCGGGAAGCAGGAGTCCTCCAGTACGCAATCACGGCAACCCCGGCAATCGCTGGAAATGACCTTTCATACGCTTCTTGGGGAAACATCTCCTGACAAAATAATAGATTTTCTCCGGGACTATGCCAGATTTCATCCGGAAATCATGCAAGAGTTTGTGGCAAGGTATGCCACGCCATCATCACAGGATGCGTGGCGGGAATACGTGCTGCTCATTCGTGAAGCAGCCCGGGCTGGCGCCGATCGACACGGATTTATCGATTATTCCAGCAGTTTCCGGGTAATGCAACCGATTCACACTCTCGTTGAACATGCGTATGAAATGCTGGAATCGAAAGATTATCAGGGAGCCTGGTATATCGCCCGCGCCATCATTCAGGAAGTACCAAAGCTCATCCAGAGAATGGATGATTCCAGTGGTGATGCTGGTCTGGTGACAGATAACGCCCTTGATATTATTCAGGAAATTGGCACAGCTACAGAAGATGCGAATTTACACGACATCATTTTTAAATATTTGGTCAAGAATTATTCCAGAGAACGCTATACCGATTTTGGATTCGACGAAACAATCCTCACCGTTGTAATTGATATTATCCGTACGTCGAACCAGGCGGAACAGGTGAAACGATTACTTGAAAAACGCCTGGTAGAGGTAAAAAAGGACAAAGAAGATTTCAGCTATCGTTACAATTTACAGCGAAGCCTGGAGCAACAAATTCATTTTCTGCAGCAGACAGGCAAAGATTCCGAAGCGAATCAAATTATTGATGAGAATCTCCATATTGACGCATTCCGGGAGTTGCGAATTCAACAGGCAATCGACCAAAAGGAATTTGACCGCGCAAAGTCTCTTGTGCAGGATGGGATAGAGCAATCTGAGCGTGCCAAAAATCAATATAGCTTTACCCATGATTGGACACTGTGGTTATTCAGAATCGCACAAGCAGAGCGCGACACAGAAAATATCCGTAAATACGGGATGCAGATATTTTTACATAATGGGTGCGATTTTACATACTACGGTATCTTCAAATCCACGTACTCAACTGACGAGTGGAAACAAGAGTTGGATAAGTTACTTGAGCATTTTCGGGGAATGAAGTACTCTCCCGGCTATGTATTGGCAGAGATTTTTGTCCGGGAAGATATGTGGGAAGATCTGCTTGAACACCTGAAACAAGAACCAGATCTGTCACGCCTGAAAAATTACAGCAAATATCTTGAAGACGACTATCCCAATGCGATACTTGAATTGTACGGCGATGCCTTACGAGATTATGCTGACAAATATACCGGACGCAAATACTATCGGGAGATTGTTCGCAATCTGAAAAAAATGCGATCTATCTCCGGTGGGAAAAAATTCGTGGAGAGTTTGGTGGACGAGTTTCGGGAAACCTATCCGCGTCGCCCCGCAATGATGGAAGAGTTGAACAAAGTGTGACAGGGGTGAATCGTGAGAAGTGAGAAGTGAAAAGTGAAAAGTGAAAAGTGAGACGTGAAACGGAAAATTCAGAGGTCTTACACCTAATCCTAATCTTACTCTTACTCTTACTCTGATTTTCCCAATTGGTTTGGCTAAATAGCTGAGTGGGAATACGGTATAAGGGTTGAGTATTCAGTGAGAAGACGTGAATCGTGAGACGTGACCCGCCGTGGCGGAGTGAAATCTAATCTCCACTGCGGAATGTTTTGTAACTGATTGCCACTAACCACAAACAACTAACCACGAACAGTTTTAACTTTTCAGCACTTTCATCTTTAATCTTTCATCTTTTCAGTACCACCCGTTTTTTACTGACGCGGAAATCTAAAATGCTAGATGTAGGTCGGTTTTTTTTCCTATACCCTATAATGTAAACCCTATACCTTCATTCGTTTAAATCTGCTGTTATCAGATGTATCCGCGTCGATCTATGTGCTGTTTTTTCCAGTGGTTTGATTTACCTCTTTGTAAGTATTCGGCTTAACCAAATTCCACCCTACATTCCATCCGGCATCTGCCGGACTCCATGTAGGGTTAATCGAACTGATGTCCATTCCGCGGTCGCGGAATTCTAAAATGCTAAATGTAGATCGGTTTTTTTTCCTATACCCTATTCCCCTATACCTTATACCGTGTTTCAGTGTTTTTCGGTGTTTTACTTTTCAATTTCCGTGACCCAGTTTTCACAGACTAAATCAGGAATTCTTGCAAACTCACGAAGATTATTTGTGACCAGGGTCAGTTTTTCAGCCAATGCCTGAGCGCCAATCATCAGGTCATACGCACCAATAATATTGCCTTGTCGTTCCAGTGTCGCTCTTATTTTTCCATACGCTCCAGCTGCCTTTACCGAAAAAGGAAGTATTTCAATGGGGACGAGGAATCCTGCGAGTGCAACCCGGTTTCGCTCCTTGTGTTCACTTTTTTCCACTCCATATTCGAGTTCTGCCACTGTTACAGATGAGATAGAAATTTCCCCTGGCTTGAATTCCCGGAATTTCGACAATACGGAAGCTGGTTTCTTCTTGATGATATAAATCCAGATATTGGTATCCAGCATGTATTTCATTCAACGTCTTCCCGATGTTGGATTTCCGGTTGATTCCTCTCCTTCAGGAAATCATCGGAAAAGTACTGAATCGCGTTTTCCATCACACGCCATTCGCTATCCTTGGGAATGAGCATGACGATATCTCCAAACTTTTTAATATAGACTTCCGAACCTTTTAACCGGTAGTCCTTGGGGAGTCGCACCGCCTGGCTTCGCCCATTTTGGAATAATTTTGCTGTATCCATGAAATTCTCCTATTTTTGGAATTATTCGATATATATCATAGTATATACCATCAGTGCTGGTATTGTCAAGAGATAACAGTGTTTGTGTGTCCGAGTGTTTGTGTGTTCAGGTGTTCGAGTGTTCGAGTAAGCGCGTTTTCTTAATCCTAATCTTACTCTTACTCTTAATCTGATTTTTCAATTGGTCTGATTGAATGGGAATACGGTATAAGGGTATAAAGGTATAAGGGTTGAGTGATCAGTGAGAAGACGTGAGATGTGATCCGCCGTGGCGGAGTGAATACTAATCTCCACTGCTGAGTATTTTGTAACTGATTGCCACTAACCACAAACAACTAACCACGAACAATTTTTACCTTTTCAGCACTTTAATCTTTCATCTTTTCAGTACCACCCTACATTCCATCCGGCATCTGCCGGACTCCATGTAGGGTTAATCGAACTAATGTCCATTCCGCGGTCGCGGAATTCTAAAATACTATAGGGAGGCAGGTTTTTTCCTCTATACCCTCTTTCCTGATAACCTATACCTTTTTTTATCTGTGGTAATCTGCCTAATCGGCGCCAATCTGTGTTCTGTGTTTTCTGTTTTTCAGTGGTTTCGGTGCTTTTCGGTGTTTACTCCGAGTTAACCCCGTTTACGCGCCAGTGTCAGCCCATCGCTGATCGGTACCATACTCAAATCGATACGATCGTCGTTATAGAGTTTTTTATTGAGCGCCTGGATTGCAGCAGTACTTGCATCCGGATCTTCGGTTTCCAGGACTCGTCCGCCGCGCAGCACGTTATCGAACGCCAGTAATCCACCGGGACGTATAAGTTTCAGGCAGAATTCATAGTACGTGTCGTATCCGGTTTTATCTGCATCGATGAATGCGAAATCGTACTTCGCTTCCTCACCGGCATCCACCATTTTTTGCAGAGTTTCTGCAGCCGGTGCAATCCGGAGGTCGATTTTATTGTCAACGCCTGCTTTTTCCCAATAGCGTCTTCCGATACTTGTCCATTCTTCACTGACGTCACAGGCGACGACTTTACCATCATCCGGCAAAGCAAGCGCGGTGACCAAGGCACTGTATCCGGTAAATGTGCCAACTTCTATGGTATTCTCTGCCTCGAGCATTTTGACCAACAGCGACATAAACTGCCCCTGTTCCGGTGAGATCTGCATCTGGGCGTTGTCGAGTGTGGCGGTTTCGTCGCGAAGTTCGCTGAGTATTTCCGGCTCCCGGACGGAAACTGATACCAGATAGTCTCGAAGTTCTTCGGTGAGATTTATGGTTTGGCGAGACATATTGACTCCTTGGTTGTATTAGAATTACACAGAATTCTTTATATACGAAATTTTGAGGAATTGCTCACGGGATATCTTAACAAGAAAAACCGGCGATTTTGTTCTATTTTTCAACAGAATAATAACCAGGAAATATTAGATAATAAATGGTTGATTAATTACAATAAAGAAAGACATATTGAAAATTAAATCAAAATATTTACTCAATGATGATGTCAAGACCTTAGTGAATTTTTGCGAGTAGTTAAATCAAAGTCGAAATTCTTAGTAATATCTGAAAATAATGACAATTTCTTCAACTTGAAGGATGACTTCCGACCTATATCGAGAAAAATGAACCATAAAGGAAAGTCCTTTCTCTCCAGCAAACAGATTTCAAGAGAATTGTTGCAATTATTTTCTTTTTTTAGACAAAAAAATTATGGTTTGAGAGTATAAATTTTACTCTATTTCCTAAAGAGAACTACTTAATATATCTGTTAATTAATTGATCTGTGACATTCCAAATTGGTTTATCAAATTCATCTTCTAACATTTCAATCAAGATTGGAATCCCAGTGGCAGCAAATCCATTTGCCATACTAATAATTTCGCCTGGTTTATCAATAATCCATGGATCTTTTTTATGTCCGATTATTGCTAACTCGATTAATTGAATTCGCTCGGGATTGCGCGATAATATTTCACCAGTAATAAATTTATGCCATTTATTCGCTTCTGATGTCCTTCCTTCATGAATACCTAAGCAAAATGATAGGAACCAAAAGTCGATTTGTCTAGAAAATGGTGAATCCTCAGGTGCCGGTTTCTGTCCTCCTTCAGGTTGGGTTTGTGTAAACCGGTCAATTTGCTCCCTATAATTATTGGGGATTCTCAATTCATAGTTTTGGAAAGGATTATAATACGACATTTATACCTCTTATTAGATTAATCTCTATAGATTAATGTGCTATTATTATCAGTAATCCGCTCACAAATAGTACAGTATTGTCTGTGATCACATTCGCATTTTAAAACTGTACGGTAATCGGTATCGGGATTGTTAACCAACATTGTATCATAATGTGCAGAATTACTAAGTGTAAATACCTTTCCACCGTATTCATCAATCAATTCTTCACAATCTCTGATTTCTGATCGAGTAAGTAATAATATTAATTGTGGCGAATGATTTATTGCGCTTTCGAGAACAGATTGTTTGACTAACGGATCCATCATTCCGAGGGGCGTGTCAATTACATTCGGTGCTTCAACACCACTTACATGAGTTAATGCTAGAATAAATGAAAGAGTAAGCGCTCTTCTTGATGCACCATTTAAATCTCTATCAGGGTGGAGGGTTTTATCGCCGGGACCATATACTTTAATATCATATTCGTTTGTAATTTCAACCTTCCTAATAATTGCTTTTTGTTTGGGATCAGAACGAATCATTTCTAAAAAATATTTATTCATTGTGTTACTAACATCTGTTAGTTCATTTACCTCAACAGTTTTGTATGCTTTTTGGACTAATTCATACAAATCATTTGCTGCAATGAGCTTACTTCTTGTTTTTTTTGATTTGTCTTGTTTCTTCAACAACTTTTCATAATCTAATTCAAGAGATCTTTTCCTTTGTTTCTCAGTTAATAGTTTGTTTTCTTTTAAACCTTTTTCATTTATTAATCCATCCTTAATATTTCTGAGTTTTTTTCTCTGTTCTCTTAAAAACTCCACATTTGTCTCGGGTATATTTTCTAATTCTTTCTCAAATAATTTTTGTTGCCTTTCTAACTCCTCAATTTTTTTGCCTAGACCGTTTTGTCTTGAGATAGTATTTTTAATATCATTGTACCATGATTTGCCAAAATCTGTTTCAGAACTAAAATTTTCATTTATTATAGTCCTCAGTTCAGTGAGGCGCTTATCAGTATCGGTGGAACGTTCTTGCTGTTTAATTAATTCATCAACTGTATGGTAATGTTTACTCTCCGGCTCTAAGGGTCTTCCACAAACACATTTGCCTTTTTTCAAATACTCTTTTAAAACCGGAATTGCTGTTCTTGGAATTTTATTATCTTCCCATAACTCATTGAGTAAATTTTCTGCCTGTGAAAGAGGAGTTTTTAGAATTCTTAAAAAAAGGTTTTTACTCTCCAATAATTTGCTGTGTTTAATTTTCTCTTCCTTTAAAAGACCGCGATTTTTTTTCAAATCATTATCACAAGACTTTATTTGCTGCATAACAGACTTACGATCACCCTTTTTGAGGGCTGACTCAAGTTTACTTTCAATCTCATCAATATTAAAATTATGGTCAGTTAATTCTATTTCTATCTCATCTAAACGCTCCTCAAGGGCTTCAATTTTTTTCTCACAGCCTTCCAATTCTTTTGCTTTACTCTTTACTTGCTCAGCTCCTTTGAAGCCATCTACATCCCCACGGATATCTCGGGTATAGTTTTCAATATGTTTAATTGAATTTTCAAGCACTTCAATTCCTAACATATCTCTAATCGCTCTTTGGACTAATTTTCTCCTATCAGATGTTGAAGTTTGAGCAGTAATAAAACTAAGCGCTCTATCACCATCCGTAAAAATTAGATCCTTTAAATTTGAACCTAACATATTACGCAAATATAATTCAGGACCTTTTATCGGTTTTACCCCTATACCCTCTTCCTTTCTATAGAGACTAAACTCAGAGCTCTCTCTCTTCCAATTGCCATTATCCAATACTTTTTCTGCTACTCTTCTAACTGCAATAAAGTCTTCAGTTTTTGATTTCCATTCAGCGTTATCTCTATTTTCAAAGGTATGTTCAAACTCAATTTCTACCTCAATATCTACCATCTGTTCTTCATTTTTATTCCAGTCAATAGGATGTATTCTATATTCTCGACCTCTATTAGGTAATACATCATCACCAAATAACGCCCATTGAAGTGCATTTAATATTGTTGTTTTCCCAGTTTCATTTTCAGCCCTTATAACGGTTAAAGGTTGTTTATTGGAAACGGAAAAATCGATTTCTAAATCTCTTAAGAGTCTAAAATTTCTAATAGTAGCTTTCTTAAATTTCATTGCAATCCTCTTTAATCATCTATTCGCTTGTGGAGAATTTCACCCAAACGATCGCAATAATCATTCACATTTTTTTGGATAGTTGTTGACTGGATTTGGTGTTGTTTTTCATCCCGGATTATATCTGCAATGGTATTAAATGCCTCATCTCGGTATCCGGGGACTCTATTAGGCAACACCTCTAATTGTGTCTTGAAAGCTTCCAACATTTTTTTGCTATCGACAGCCATATTTTATCCTCCCAAATACACTTTAAAAATAATCGTCAATTAAAGGCCTTATAACAGAAAGGGGACCATCTCTTTTTGCGGCATTCAAAGATAATTCCGCGAAAGCCATAATTCGTTTAACTTCTGCTTCAATAATTTTACTAAATTCAGATATTCTACCAAGATGGTCAATGGATTCAGGCGGAGCAACAATAAAATCGTGAATCACAGCCTTCTTTTTATCAATTTTTGAACTCTTTCGAAGCACTCTTCCTCGTCTTTGTATCCATTGTCTCTCAACCGTAGTACTTGCTAAAATATACGCCTTGGAAATTTCTGGAATATTTACACCTTCATCGAGAACTCTCATTGCAGTTAAGGCCTGAAAACCTTTACCCTTCTGAAATTTATCAAATATATCATCAACTAATTCACCGTCTTTTGTCTCTTCAGCAGTAATTTGATGAACTTTTAGGCCTAATTCATCAATAAGGAAATTATTGATATTAGTCAACTGTTCCCTTCCCTTATCACTTGCATAGATCAATGTATGTCTCAGAGTATTCAATTTCTCTTGGCGAAAAACGTCTTTAAATACAGATAATTTATTTCGTGGTTGCTCTAGTATCAGCCGTCTTTCTCTAATTAGCCTACTTACATTATCAGGCAAATCCTTTAATCCATACTCTTCAAAAGCCCAGGAATATCCTTTAAGTGAGTCTGAGATTTCAACCCATTTTTCTACTTCTTCTTGGGTTAGTCTTACTAAATGGACATGATAATCGTAAGGTACCAGACATTTACCAATAGCATCCTTTAAATCAAATCTAAACACAATAGGCCCAAAATAATCTTGTAACCTGTCCGTCCCTTCCTCATCATATTGCCTTATCGGAGTCGCTGATAATCCAATTCTATAAGGAATTATTTCTGGTGTGTTATCCAAAAAAGATGAGGTTCCTAAATTGTGGACCTCATCGGCAACTAGCAACGAATCACAATTTAACTTATCTAAAATATCAATAAACGTCTCATCTTTTAGTAAATCATGAGTTACAACAAGACACTCAACATCTGATATTCCAATATTAAGTCTTCTTATCACTTTTTTTATTGAAGCAAATTTTTTATTCCTCGAATATTCATCACCTGGAAGTATTGGTTCAACACCGAATTTTTTTACTTCATTTTTCCATTGCCCAATTAGCGGTAAATATGGTGCAGATACTATAATCAATAATTTTTCTACATCCTGATATAGTCTGTTTGCGGCAATCAATGAAGTTATCGTCTTCCCTGCACCTGTAGCCATCTCAAGAATTCCTCTTCGGCCATTCTCTTCCCACAGTTCAATAGCTTTCCCTTGATGAGAAAAATCACCAGTTTGGTAGTCTATCCATACCGGAATGATAAAATCTTGAGTATAATTTTTGGCATTTTCGCTAATACTCATTTTCTTGTGCATTTTTTTATCAATATCATATGCTTTCCAAAAGTCCTCTATTGTTGGTAGATGATCAGGAAAATGATTTTTTATTATATGTTTTTCAATAGCTTTTGGGATATCATAAGTCTTAATATTGGTTTGTTTACCAAACCATAACGAATCAAATTCTTTCTTAAAACTCTTAATTATCTCAGCCTGCTCATCACTAGCCCAACACCTAGCAACATTTAGTTGTTCGTAATTATATCTTAAACCACTTTGAGTTGCATTACTTGATCCGTAGACAGCCATCTTATTTTGACCGTCCGAAAAAATTTTCACTTTAGGATGAAACAAGCCACCCTTTACTATACAAATTTTAAAATTAACTTTATTTGTATTTATCAAATAAGCAAGACACTGTAAAGTATGCTTTTTTAGAGAGTTTGCAGTGATTGTATTTTCTTCTAAGACATTAAATAGTTCATTTTCGATTAATTCTGTTGGTTCTATTAAACCTCTTTCAATAGCTGCTTGATCTTGTTCAGATAAATATGGGCTTATCAAAAATCTAACCTTTGCATTATCTTTTGCACTAAGAGCAGCAATTCCTTCAGCCATTTCACTGAGAGATGCACTATTAAAAAAACCTACCATACAATCATACTGATCTGATTCAATTAAAGCAGGGACTAAAATATCACTAACAATGTCATCTCGCGGTATAAAATATACGCTTTTTGCCTTTTTAATATGAGTAAGCAATTGTGTTTTTAGCCATTACTCTAATGATACTTTTTTAGGTATTTTATCCCATCATCTAAATTATCAAATACCACACTAGCAGAATCTCTTACAATATTAAAATACTTTCTAAAATCATCATATTGTCCTGATTTCTCATCTACCAAAATAATTAATTTGGATAGTGCCTTAGCATATCCAATTTCTAAAGCAAGCCCAATTCCGGAAGGATTAGATTTCTCAATATAGGCGAATAATATGTCACTCTCCTTAACGTGAAATATATCCCACTGAGTATATTCAATACTCTTATCTATATTGTGTTCATAAGGATTAAAAAAAACAAATTTATCTCCACAAGATTGCATTACTTTTCCCTGCCAGTTGGTCCTCATTCCACCTGACAAATATACTTTTATTTTATTATACCTTGTCATTTGAACATTCCGCATATTTAGCTATAAAAATTGGAAAAATTAACTTCATAGCGATATTATAAAATTTTTGTTTGGTATATAATAAAGGCTTTAATGAAAACAACAGGGAAACAATTAGAATTATCGTATAGTAATCAAGGTTAATTATATTAATCGGAGTACAAAAATTAAAAATTACACCGATCAAATATATAAACATCAATAAAAATATTGCCGCACTAGTCTGATTACATAAATCTGCTCTAAACATAAAAGTGTAAATTTTTGTATCAGCGCTTGGGACAAATGACATTGCAAAATTTCTAATAGGATGCAGTTTAAAGTTACCTTTATTATCCTTGAAATTGTTATATTTTAGTTGGTTTTTACTTAAGATTTTCTCTGCTATTTCTACTGATAATCTAATATCATCCGATTTTAATATTTTGTCTTCGATTCGTTTTTTATCATCTCCCCATCCCTTATGAATTATATTTTTTAATTGATCACGAATCATTGTTACCCCATATAAAATGTATCCACTTATATATGATAAAATCATAAACAATAATTCATTACTAATGATATGAGATTTGATTATAGTTTTTAAATCGGACGCACTTGTTATATAAAGAATAATTATTAGAAAAGATCCAGGTAAAAAGTAACCTAGAATATCTAAGAATAGACCTTTGAATGCTTCAATTGATGATGGATAATCCATAGATTAGAATTAACAGATGATACAGCAAAAATCTTCTGTCAATCTTTCTTTTAAATTAAGATATACTTCGCTATAATAGTTTGTTTTATGTAATTTCATTTTTTGTTAAATAAAACAAACCGTGCACCCTGCATAATCCTCATCTTCTTCATCGAAGTATTCACCCTTTTCATCATCGTTCAGAAGATTATTCAACAGGGTTTTCGATTTTTTACTATTTCCATTTTGTTTCATCTTTAAATGATTTCGTTTTATTTCGTTCCGCCGCTCGGAACGAGCTAACTCTTGGAGAGACTCATCCTCCATCCAAGTAAATCCATCCTTCTCATATTGCATTGCTGCTTCGAATTTTTCTCGGTTATTTTCATAGAGCCATACCCACTCGATCTTCTGTTGATAAAAACAGAAATAACAACCCGAACGAGTCCTGGAATAAGTGCCCTGTCTTCCATCAACTTCATATTCAATTTTCTTATAATATTGAGGAACTCCAACGCCAGATTTTTCCAATATCTTGAAAACTTGGTCTCTTACGATTACCCGATCGTCCTGTTTCAAGTGACCTTTATCCAATAAAGGAAAGTCCTCTAATTGAGAGATCGGATAATCAGTGTCTTTTAAAAAATTGAAGACCACTTTATTGAAAGCAGTAACATCGAGGTCGATAAGTGTTTTTAATTTACGATCCAAGTTGTATTTAGGTGTGATGGGGCGCTCAACTTCCTCCAGTATTCGCTTCAAGTTTTTTGGCTTAACAATATCTTGATAGATACTTTTTAACTTTTCAATGTTTTTATCATCTAATACAAGAGTAATTACATCATTACTCCAAATATTCTTCCTAAAAGGAAATATAGTCTGCACATTTTCTTTTGTTGACACATACGCTTCTCTATCTTCGTCTCCACGAATCGCCACATACGATATGGTCGGATCGTCCCCAATGTAATCTTCAAAAGGTTTTAATTTTAATTCTTTTGTACACCAACGAGCAAACGAAGATGGTAAAAAACCGTTATAATCGTTTAAATAATAATCAAATGGAGTATTCTTATCATCATTTTCAAAATTAGGTTTTGCTATCTTATTTGTATCAACAGCCTTAAGACGTTTAACTCTTTTTCCTAGGTGAGCCTGCAATTTCTCAATAAGTTCATAAGTCTCATCGAGCTCTTTTCCAGTATCACAGCAATATAACTCAACATCTATGGAAGGAAAGTGTTCTCCTAAGTATAGAGCGAGTGCCGCACTGTCTTTGCCGCCGCTTATACCAAGTACTTGCCGAATATCATTCATGATTTTGTTGTTCTTCTATTAATTTTAAAAGAAGTGCCGTGTTCAGATCTTTATCGTTTGTTAAAAGGGTTCGAAGTTTCTGGATTCTGTTCGATTCTTTATCAATTTTTTCCTTCTTTACCTTAAAATTACGATCGAAAGACTCTTTATTAAACTGCTGAAGCCTGAATTTATATGCTTCTTCTGTTTTTTGATCCACGTCTAATTTATTCAACTCTTGCAGATTATCAAGTTCTTCGATTCGCCGGCTCAATCGTTCCATCAACATTGGTTCTTCTTCATCTTCTAATTTGGATAATGGTTTATCCAACACAGCAAAGGCCACCGCTTCAATCCATTCTTTGCGACCAGGCTGGGGAGATAATAATCGACCCAATAATTTTTTTTGATGAGGAATTAGCTTATATGCGCTTAAAGATTCATATCTGGATTCTATGATTCCCTTATACTCTTCATACTCCTTATCTTCAAGATACAACGATTCAAGCAGACATTCCTCGATCCTCTTAATCAGGCGAGAATAGGAATATTTTATCTCATCAATGCACTTATCCAGATCGTAAACAAATTGCTGAATCGCCTTATCAGATTTCAGATCATTCAATTCTGTATAACCTAACGCGGTTACAAATTGCTCGAAAAATGCTTGTTCAGGATCTGTAGCAGACTTAATTGCATCTCTTAATCGCTGTGCAGGTACCGAAATTCGATCGGTATTTCTTCCATATTCATTGAGTTCATTATAAACCAACAGAAACGGTTTAACTGTCTCTACAAACGTCTCATTAGTAAATCCGGCAGCACTATCCTGGTTAAGCATCGCACGATAACGTGCAAATAACTTTTTCTTTACCTCACTGATATGAAACGCCTTAATCTCAAACAATTTAGGATTTCTGTAAACTAAATTGATAATATCATAATTCAATTCAGTGATATAAGATTCGTCTTGGAAAAGCGCAAAATCGCCTTTTTTAATGATTAAATAAATAGGTACCCAGAGTTCGATAAAACCCTTTTTTAGCCCAAAAGGAGGTTTTTCAAGTGTATCGATGAAATCGGTAATTCTACGTTTCCCTGTTTTAGTACTTTCAAAAAAATTTTCGCTCGCTTTCCAAAGATCATCAAATCCTTTACTACTCTCTGGGCCTCCGAGTTTCCACTGACCATCTTTTTCTCTATGAATATCTGTCTTTTTTAGTAGGGAAAGATATATGGTCTTTTCAGCTGGAAAAGCATCCTCAAGAAATCCTAAATCCTTTTCATTAGTTCTTTTAATCAGACGTTTTAGTAATTCCTTTCGCGGTCGATAAATCGCAGGACTAACATTCTCCTTATTGATAAGTTCGTTTTTAAATTTAGGTGTTTTCCAATAGACTTTCTCACAGATTTCCGATAAGGTGTTGTTCAACGATCTTGCGTTATTGATCGATCTCTTTAATCCATTAAATACCCAGTCAATATTAGATCCTCTTCCAATATAGATATTTTCAAGTACTGTATCGTTCAGTTCATCTATTTGGAATTGCAGCATATCTTGTAGTTCTCTTCGGGCAACCTTATCACTTGTTTCAACTACTTCCTCAATGAGATATTTAATTTGCTTTATTCGAAAAAGTTGTTCTTTTATTTGGTCTGTATTTTTAAAAACTCCATACAAGATTGGGGCGCCTAAATCTCTTGATTTTTTTTGCACTGACTTAGTATCGACATCAAATATAAGATTTATATAACCGTCAATGGGTTGCTCTGGCGATTCGAGGACAGGCTGATTCGAGAACTTAAGTTCAAAAAACCTGGGAGTACCTTGTTCGTAATAAATTCTTTTCGCGGGAAGATAAGGTAAATCGAAATGATTCTTTAGTGGAGTAACAACATCTGTAATTGGATCAATTTTATTGATGACATTTTGCAGCTCATATTCAATGTCAAAATCGGTTCCTTCAAACAAAATGAACTGTTGCTTGTAGGAGCGGTAGCGTAGAATCTGTTTTTTTTCGAGTCGGTAAATTACCTCATCAACATTCTCGATACCCATTGAAATGGCTGCATATTGCCGCAAAAATTCAAGATCAATCTTTGCCCCTTCACCTACGAAAATGTTTAATAATCCAATCGACTTCACAATCTTTTTGGCGGAAAGAGTATCTTTCTTAATTACACTTTCTACTCGTTCCAGGGCTTTCTTGAGTGCGTTCCACTGTATGTAGTGCGGATTATACTTCGAAGACAAAAAGTAATGATAGTTGTGAATTAGGTAATCATAGACACAACTGAGGTTATAGAAAGGATGAGAATTTTTGTCATAGTCATTAACGCCTAAGAATTCTTCCGATTGGAGAAAAGTAAAAAGCGACCGTTCATTCTGTCCATATTTCTGAAGTGTTAAAGTCAAGGTTGCAGCTGATAACGGATCAAGAGGATAAAGATTTTGGGCAAGTTCTATATCTAATTCATTTTGTAATGGGAACGCTCTGGATGTTTCTATAATTCGAGTTAATTGTTCAAGAGACGCCTGGTTTCCACTTTTATTTCCATTTTTTAAATACTCACTCGCAATATAGAGAAGCTGTTCAACTGGTTCGTTAAAAGTAAGTTCTTTTAACCGCCCTCGAACCTTATCCCATTCTTTGCGCTGTTGGAGATTTAAGCCATTAGCGTATGAATCAAATGCTTGATGTAGACTAGTAATGAAATATAAGTTTTTATCTTGTTCATTGGCATATTCAGAAAGCAATTGAATAAAATAGAGTTCTTTTTCTGGATTTTCTTTTGCAGCATACTCCAAGTTTTTGCCAAACTCATCAACAACAAGAAACCAGAAAGTTTTTTTCTTTTTTAAATTTTTATGCTTTCTGTCAATGTGCTTTAAAACCTCTTCTTCTGAAGCATTTTCGTCCAAATTAAGAAATTGGGCTAATTGAGTTATCAGAGAACCATACCTTCCAACTATGAAATCAAAATGAAAATTTGTTACATCTGAAAAATGACCATTCAGTGGCTCAAAGTATTGGGTATTTTTATCTTGAAAATGCTTTTTAAGTGCAATTAAAAATGATGATTTTCCAGTTCCATAACTTCCAATAATAGAAAATGAATGGATACCTGATTCACGATTTCGAATAAGTTGATCATAGATTTGATGAGCGTTGGATGTGACAATGTATGTGAAATCTTTTGATTGATCGCGCTCAATGTTGACTGAAGGAGAAAATGTAGATTTAAGAATTTTCATAATATTCTCTTAACACCGAATTTTTATCGAACGATTGCTGTAACTGAAGTTCTCTAATCCCTCCATCTTCCTTGTAGATAACGCCCTCATACTTTCGAGCCAATTTTTCCACCAATGATACAAGTGCATCTGGATGCAGAGCAAAAACATTTCCGGGACTGTTATCATGATTCAATAATACGTGAAGTGATATAGAATCGCCCAGATTTCCCTTGTCTTTAAAATCTAAAATAGCATAGAAGAATATTTCAATAGGCAAAGACTCTCGATCTGAGCTCTCAATTTTATACCATTTCTCTTTATTGTCGACTCCCGTGTTTTCAATCTCTTTAACTAAGTTCAGTTCAATAAGGAGAGAAGAGAATAAATCTTCGATATTCTTTTTTTCTTCCCGGGAATTAGGTTTATTATAGGTTTTAAGAAAAACTCTAACGTCAGTCTCAATAGTGTTCGGTGAATGAGATTCCCCAATTTCATTGCTGTAATTTACTAAAAAGGATACTAATTGGTCTTTAGTGAATTCGATTCTCTGTTTACGAAAGTGATTGAAAACTAAATGATAAATACTGGCTTTATCTCGACCTCGACTGACTAATTGATAGTGCAACAGCCAGAGGCTTCCCAAATCTTCTAAATATTGATCCCAGCCATTTTCATCATTGAAAAGCATTTTCCCTAACTCACTGGATTTTCCACTATCTTTATCATCACGAATTCCAAAGGCATCCAACCAATATCGGATGGAAGTAACCATATTTTTCCCAACACCAAGTTTTATTCCTGCCAGATCATCGTTAAAATTGGAAACACCATTCTGTGTAATATAATCGAAGCCTTTTTTAAGCCATAAATTTCGACATTGAAAAGATTCGTGTCCTGAAAATGAAAGTTTACTCATATAACTATTTCTGTAACCGCTGAATTTGTTTATTATAATTCATTAATATATAGAAAACTTAACCTGTTAACAGTGAACAATGAAATCAAAACAAATATACCTAGATTATAATGCCTCAACTCCAACTGACCAGAGGGTAGTCGAGTCAATGTTGCCCTATTTTTCGAAGATCTTTGGCAATGCTTCGAGTATAAGTCATAAATACGGAAAAGAAGCTAGCTTTGCAATTGATCGTTCCACAGAAATTATCAAAAAATTCATAAAAAGTGAAAACAACGGCGACATAATTTTTACTAGCGGCGCGACTGAATCAATTAATCTTGCATTACGAGGCGTATTTGCCTCACCTAAAATTCCTGGTAATCACATAATTACAACCAAAACAGAACATAAAGCAGTATTGGATACATGCAAAAATCTGAAACAAAACGGAGCTCAAATTACATTTTTACCAGTGGATCAGAATGGAATTGTAAATATTAATGAATTGGAAAAACAGATAAATCCGTCAACTGTACTAATCTCCATTATTTGGGCAAATAATGAAACAGGCGTCATCCAAAACATGGATGCAATTTCGAAGATTGCAAAAAAGCACGAAATTCTTGTAATGTCTGATGCAACGCAGGCTATTGGTAAAACAGAGGTGGATTTGCATAAAACCCATATAGATTTATTAGCTTTTTCAGGTCATAAAATATATGGTCCCAAAGGTATCGGCGGATTATTTCTATCGGACAACGCTTTGGAATCGGGTATTGCACCTCAAATTACCGGCGGTGGACAACAAAGAGAATTGCGAAGTGGGACTCTGAATACACCTGGAATTGTTGGGCTAGCAAAAGCATTTGAACTTTTGAGTCAAGAAATGGATCACGAGATAAAACGACTCGGACAATTAAGAGATCAATTTGAGACAAGTTTAAAGAAATTATCGGGTAACATTTCAATAAACGGAGAGAAATCTCCACGAATTTCAAATACTTCAAATGTTGCATTCAAAGGAATTACTTCTGAAAAGATTATTCTTAATACTAGAGAACTAGCCATTTCTTCAGGTTCAGCCTGTGAGTCTATGACTTTAGCTCCATCCCATGTTCTTAAAGCTATGGACCTTGATGAATCAATTCTGAACAGTTCAGTAAGATTTAGTTTCGGAAGATTTACGACTGAAGAAGAAATTACCCTTGCCTTAGATAGTTTATCAAAATTATTGTAAGATCAGATTTGTTACAAAAACAGCGTGTGTTGTTCATTAAGTATTTATTTTAATTTTTTTCAGTGCCGTTCGGTGATTTTCGGTGTTTCAATTGTACTAAATTTAAAAAGATAAAACTAACTATTAAATACTCTGTTTACTGATACTTCTTCCGGGTTTTCTTGGTCTGCTTCCAGTCTTCGTGGATTTTCTTCCAGCGCTCCTCGCGCTCGCGGTAAACGGCGTCGTTCTGTTTGGATTCCAGAAACTCCAGTTCGCGCTGTAGTTTGAGGTAATTCTCCAGATGTTCTTCGCTCATCTCGCCTTCATCGATCGCCTGCTGGACAGCGCAATCGGTTTCGTGAGTGTGCGTACAATCCCGGAAGTGGCATTCTTCAGCAAGATCAAGGATATCACCGAACACTTCCTCCACACCTGAATCACTTGTCCAGAGCTGGAACTCGCGCATTCCCGGCGTGTCGATCAGCAGTCCGCCGTCCGGTAGCAGAATCAGTTCGCGCCTAGTTGTTGTATGCCGACCTTTGGAATCAAAAGAGCGCACCTCCTGCGTTTTCTGGATTTCTTCGCCAGCCAGGGCGTTAATTATCGTTGACTTGCCTACGCCAGATGAACCAACCAAAGCAATCGTCTCACCCGGCTGAATCGCCTCGGCCAGAGTATCGATCCCGTCGTGAGTTATTGCGCTCACCACAAAAATCGGTACTTCCCCAGCGATGTGTTTGGCGTCGTCCAAATAATCTTCAGGATGTTCCACCAGATCGGATTTGTTCAGGATGACGCCTGGCTCAGCGCCGCTTTCGCGGATCATCACCAGATAACGTTCAATCCGGTTGACGTTAAAATTGTCGTCCAGACTCTGCACCACGTACACGTGATCAAGGTTTGTCGCCATGACTTGTACTTCCGTGCGTTTGCTCGAGGCTTTTCGGGAAAAGACAGTCTGGCGCGGCAGAATATCGTGGATCAGCGCTTTTCCTTCATCCGGAAAAATCGAAATGACAACCCAATCGCCTACTTTAGGAAAATCCTGGGTGGAGTCGGACATATGAAGCAGTCGCCCTGTTATCTGCGCAGAAAGATCACCTTGCTCCGTGAGAACGAGATAATTGTCACGATTCTCGATGGCAACGCGGCCAACTTCGAATCCCTGCGATTTGTAGGACTGGAATTCTTCCTCAAAAAAATCATTCCAGCCGAGTTGTTTCAGTGTTACCATTACTTTCTTCTATCAGTTTATTTCACTTAAAAAATGAATATATATTTTAATTGTGCTGGATTCAAAGGAATAATGCGTGATTCTTGATGCGTGATGCGTGATGCGTAATTCGTGATGCGTAATACGTAAAATACATCTAAGGAATCTTGTGTATAGGTTGATTGGGAAGTACGGGCATAAGGGAATATGGTATAAAGGTATAAGGGTTGGGCGATCAGTGATCCGCCGCGGCGGAGTTAACAGTAACCAGTAGATACTATCAAGTTGCGAATGAAAGCAACCTATGAACAATTTTCTATTTCTCCTGCCTCCTTGCTCCATTCTTATTTTTCTATTTGTTATCTTTAAACATTCATTTTCTCAGTGTATTTTTCTGAATTTCGATGTTAAAGAATATTGTTGAGTTGATTTAGTTTTCTGGAGTGCGCTAACCGCGTTAGCGCATGCATCAACATGGTTGATGCACTCCAAAGATGACTCCACCGTTTAAAACCACGAAGTTGGGCTTTAAGCAGAAATACAATTACGTCGGCTCAGGGGAATACGGAAATACGATATAGGGGTTGAACACTCAGCGAAAGGACGTGAATCGTGATCCGCCGTGGCGGAGTGAAAACTAATTTCCAATGCTGAGTGTTTCGTCATTGCTTACCACTAACTACAAACAACTAACCACGAACAGTTTTACCTTTTGAGCACTTTAATCTTTCATCTTTTCAGTGCCACCCGATATTCCGCTGACGCTAAATTCTAAAAAGCTATATGTAGTCGGGTTTTTCCTCTATACCCTATTTCCTTATACACTATACCTTTTTTTATCTGTGGTAATCTGTTTAATCTGCGTTTATCCGCGTTCAATGTTTTCTGGTTTTTCAGTGTTTTCGGTGTTTGAGTGTTGGTTGATTGTGAAATAGGGAAAGAAGGGTAGCTGTGAACCGTGAGACGGACATTTAGTTAGTAGTCACCGGCAAAGAGCAAATTAATAATGAGAATATCACCACATTCCCAATTGCCTATCAGCTCTTAAAATCGGATCTCCGCCTGAATCATTGATTGAAATGAAGTACGATTATTTTTGTCCCGAACGGGTATGACGGATACTGCTGGGATAACTTCAAACGATTTCCGGGATTGATGTGATGAATACGTACCATCATTACTGATATCCAAAATTGATCGGGTCAGAAAAAATCCGGTGGCGCCCCCAACCATAACAAGCGCTGAAATCACATTTCCATTGTTAATATCAGTTAACACAGATGTGCCTATACTAAAAGCCATCCCGGATGCTGTGCCTACTGCCATTAGCACGGATTCACCGAAATTATAGTCATCGTTGGAAATATATCTGTCCATTAAGATTACGCCACCGAGACTTCCTGCTGTCCTGAGTGTTAAGCCCAGTGACGATTCAAAGTCGATGTCTGCAATTTCCGAAAATAACATACCGTAAATCCATCCGAGTCCGCGACCTTCGTACAACATCATTGCGTCACCAAAAGTGTAATTCCGGTTACCGAAGTAGCGGTGCCCCAGATAAATTCCCAGCGGATACCCGGCCATTTCTATGAGCGCATCAACACGTTTCCAATCCGTATATGTTTTTAAAGCACGATCATATCCCTGCTGATCAAATTGGTACTGATCCGTTCCGCTCTCGAAGTTCTCGTACTCCCATCGCTCTGGTTTCGTTTCCGTTCCTGAGGCTATCTGATGCAGACTGGTTGCAGTATATCCGCCTAATTCACCCCACAGACTGAGAGCCCAGGACTGTCCGTGGCTGGGCTTCCATTGATTATACAAGTAATCGCCGGCCCATATCCCGGCGGGCACAGAAGCCATTAATGTTACAGCCCAACCCTTGGATTTATTCTGATTGAGCGATACGTCAGGCGGCCAGAGATCCAGGACGTCATTGAGCAGCCAACCATACCGTAATCCCAGCAGTGATCCGGCCCGCATCATCTGGGCGCGGCTGTACGAGATGTTCATATTTTTAGTGTACCGATAGGTGAGGTAAAATGCCCCTCCCAGGGAGAGCATCTCCGTGCCTACGTACCATTTGGAATCGTTGGCGCCAAGAGTAAACGGAATTGCCCAACCGTACATCCCGGCTCCCAAAACAATGTTTTGTACCACCACCGGCCATCGTCCTGACTGATCTAACCGGTCAGGTTTTTTCTGCAGGATGTCATTTTCGATCTGGCTGATCAGACTGTCTGAAAGATGTAGTGACGTCTGAAGTGATCGAAGCAGATATCGTTCATTTTCACTGATAGCGCCGTCCCGGTAGGCAGATTGGAGCATATCCCCATAAATTTTTTGTGGGGACAATGAATCAGCAAGGACAGGCTGGCTTTGAATGGGATGAGCCGCTGTGGTGCCTGTTGCGCAGATGCTTAACAATACAAACACAATAACTTCGATTTTTTTCATTGCTGAGGCGCCTGCGTTATGTTAAGAGAAATTTATGGGGGCGTGCGACGTTGCACAATATAAAGTTTGTCTATTTTCGTGAATCCAGGAAATATCAAATAAGAAACGATGAAACAAGGAAATACAAGGTATTCGGGAATACGGTATAAGGATATAGGGGTATAAGGACGAAAATTCGATAGCTGGTCGTCAGTTGTCAGAAACGAGCAACGACTTACCGATTTTCTCTTTCTTTCTCCTTTCTTCCTTCTCCGTTCTCCATTTATAGCGTCCAATGCTCCGGGAAATATGTCTCCGGGAAAATCGTTCTTGCTTGCTCCAACAATTTTTGAGTCCCTTGCTGTGAATAGCGCTTTGAAATATGAAACAGGATCAATTTTCCGACTCCCGCTTCGGCGGCGATTTGTGCCGCCTGAGAGGCGGTGAGGTGATAATGTTTTGCTGCGAGTTCTGAATCTTCGTCAGCGTAAGTACTTTCACAAACAAACGTATCGCACCCATTGATCATCTCAATGAGAGATTGAATGCTGGACTCTTCATACACCAGATCGGTGGCATAAGCAATGGACTCGCCTTCTTGTTTTACCAGCAGCCACTCCCGTAATTGTCCCAGTGAATACGCGCGCTCGCCCACCTCAATTTTCTCGTCATCTTCTCTGGATAAATCTTTCACGGTTTCAAGCCACTGTCCGGGGTCAAGGTTGCGTTGTTGTAGAACTTCAGGATCAATGTTGTATTGCTTCGGTTCGGAGATTCGATATGCCAGCGACGGCACGCGATGCTGCATAATCCGGGCTTCAATGGTGTAATCGTTTTGGTCTGCAATCAATCCGTTGAACGGGCGTTGTTCCAAAGGATGCGGTTGCGCAAAGCCTTCTCTGGTAAAGTATTTGTGAGTTGTAATCCCCTCTCCAGTGATTTGAGAGATCTGCCACTCTCCCGGTTGATCTTTCACCAGATCCCAGGTCACGCCGCGTAATCGATGATGTAACACCTCCAGCGCATCTTGCGGTCCCCAGAGATAAACGGGCTTTCGTTCCCGGTTGTAATTCATTCTTAAAAAGGAATCGAATCCGCTGATGTGATCCATATGGAAATGCGAAAAACAGAGCTGGTCGATGTTCAGAATTGTCGACGGACGCAAAGCGTCAAGACATCTCTGGCCACAATCAAACAAAATGCGATGGATCTGCTCGCCCGGGCGTACTTCCACATACAGTGCGTTATCTTCAAACGGTTTTCCTAAAATTTGATAGGACAAACTCATCTACCCTGCCTTCGTTAAGTTCTTGTTATAAAATAAGGATTCTTACGTATTTTTCCGCCACAAATACCGCCAAGATGGGTATTGCTTCGCAAGGGATTTATCGATAAAATTAACACAAGACTATTTGTACCCTCTGGCTTTCTTCGAATCCGGATTTTGCGAGCTATTTGATTTCGCCACAGGGCTTTCCCATCCTGTGGAATGTACTTTACTTTCCAGGGAATTGATGAGCAGTCAGACGCATTCACAAATTGATTTCTTATTGCAGAAACGAGTCTAACGATGTCCAGCGAACCAAGGTATACGATTTCGATCCGTGGCGGCAGAGATCATCTGGAAGATACCTGCGAATTACTTCACTTTATTGTAGCGCAGACCGGCGCTGAAAAATCTGTGGCAGATGTGGTATCGACAGCAGTCGGAGAAGCGTGTCAAAATGCTCTCCGCTATAGTGTCGATTCGGTCTATAATTTGGAATTACAACTCAATCATGAAACGCTCACCGCTATTGTTATCAATGAAGGGGACGCCTTGGATTTCGATGCCATTCAGCCCTTTAACGTGAATCAGGATTATATGCAGTATAAAAACGGGGGTTTGGGGTTGCCAATGATGAAAAAATTGATGGATCAGGTCACCTATGAGCGGACCGGAAGTCAAAACAAAATTACTCTTGTTAAACGGTTACAAAGAAAGGAAAACAGAAATGAGGATTAAGGAAACGGATCACAATGGTGTAACGCTGTTAACGCTAAGCGGCAAAATGATGAACGGCCCGGAAAGCGTAAATTTATACCCCTACATTAAAAATATGATCGAAGAAGGTAAAACGAATGTGATCGTCGATATGGGGAAAATTAAATGGTTCAGCAGCACCGGGCTTGGTGCACTGATGGCGTCTTATACTTCGTTGAAAAATGCCGGCGGCGACTTGAAAATCGCTCGTCCCACGCGAAAAATTTACAGCGTATTCTACCAGATGCAACTCACCAATGTTTTTGACACGTTCGACTCGGTCGACGAAGCGTTGAATGCGTTTGAACTGAACACACAAAACCCGTCGTCGTAAGCAATTTAGACTCAGGGTATTAACAAAACCGGCTCAGATGGCTGATGTAAATTCCACGTCAGAAATTCAGCAGTTACGGGTAGCCGTACAGGAACTCGGGATTCTGAACGAAATCGCGACGGCTATCAGTGGCGTGTTAGCGCTCAATCAGGTTGTCGATCTCATAGTCCAAAAATGTGTCAAACACCTGCAGGTGGAACAGGGTGCGGTGATGCTGTTGGAAGAGGAAAAAACTGAGAAACCGTTCCAAACGATGGTCCGGAAGGCCAACAGCGACCACTCAATTGTCCCGTATCATTTTGGCGTGCAACTGTCCACCTGGATGTTGCAAAACAGAAAACCGCTCATCGTCAACGATTTTGAACAGGACCAGCGGTTTCATCTTCAGTCGTCATCTGCTTTCCCCTTACGCTCGCTATTAAGCGTGCCGCTGCAGGTGAAAGGACAAATGATCGGGTTGCTCAACGTCTTTAATAAGCGCGATAGAAACGGCTTCACAGTCGATGATCAGCGCCTGCTCGCTATTATCGCGACTCAGTCTGCCCAGGTCATCGAAAACGCCAGACTTTATCAGAAAGAACAAGCGCTCAACCTCCTTGAAGAAGATCTGCATCTCGCGCGCGAAATTCAGCGTAACCTGCTGCCCAAGTCCGTTCCAAAGATACCGGGATACGAAATTGCCGGTAAAAGTAAATCCGCCAGAGAAGTCGGTGGCGACTACTACGATTTTATCCCGGTTGACGATCATACACTGGCGCTCTGTTTGGGAGATATTTCCGGAAAAGGCGTGGCCGGCGCCTTGCTGATGGCCAACCTTCAGGCGACGTTGCGCGGACAGACCAGCAAACAGACTTCGTGCTCCGAGTGCCTGAAACAGACAAATATGTTTCTGTACCAGTGTACCGATATCCTGAAATTTGCCACGCTCTTTTACGCCATTATCGATTCCGACACTCATCAACTGTGCTATGCAAAGGCGGGACACATTCCTCCAATGCTTGTGCGGAAAAACGGTACGCTGGAACGACTTGAAGCGGGTGGAACAGTGCTGGGTTTTCTTCCGGATTCCACGTATAAAGAAGCGACCGTTCACCTGGATCCCGGTGATATATTAGTGATCTTTTCCGATGGAATTACCGAGGCATTCAACCAGGCGGAAGATCCATTTGAAGAGGATCGACTGCGTGAGGTCATTCTGGACAATCGCCATCATTCTGCTACTATTTTGCTGAATGATATTTTATCGGCGGTGCAGGATTTTACGAATCAAACCTCCCAGCAAGATGATATGACGTTAGTAATTCTCCGGCGACTCGACTAGTCGCCGCTTCAGGGTTGCATAAGTTTGACAAAACGCGGGTGATCCCGGATTGACTCAAGATCCGGATCTCTGGCAAACCAATCCTTATTTCCAAAACCCTTTCTCACCGCTTCTTCCAGGTAATCGAGGGCTTTTTCCGGATAACCTTCCAGTGCATACAGACACGCCACATTATATCGCACGCCAGCGTCTTCAATATCGATAGCCAACGCCTGCTCCGCCCATTTTAATCCTTCTTCTTTCTGTCCCAGCCGGCAGAGCGAAACCGCGCGCATCGTGGCCGCCCGCGGATCATCCGGATTCAATTCCATATATTTTGCTACAATTTGTAAGGCTTTCAAATAAGCGCCTTCCATCTCGGATTTCTGATCAAGTGCGGCGAAAGATTGCGCTGCAAAAAATGACGCCTGGTAATCATCTTTAATTTTGGAAGCAAGATTAAATAAGCGGGCGGCTTTGGCCATCTGTCCGGTTTGAAAACAGGATCGTGCGTAAAAGTAGTGGGCTTCAAAATTCTTTGGATCCAGTGCAATTGCCTGATCAAATTCTGTGCTGGAGCCTTCAAGATCGCCTTGTTGCCAAAGGGTCATACCCCGGGCGGCATGCACTTCCGAGAGTTCTGGGTCAAGTTCTAGCGCGCGGCGGCTGGCATCGCTGGCTTGCTCTAACTCTTCTGTTTTCTCCGGATAATACATATACAGTTGTGAGGCGCTTTCTGCAATTCCGGCGTAAGCCCGCGCATAATCCGGATCAATTTCGATGGCTTTCAGAAACATCTCTTTCGCATATTCCAAACTCTTTTTCCGCGTTTGGTGAAAGTATTGCCTGCCTCGCAAGTAATACTGATACGCATTCACATTTTCCACTGGCGTCCGGGAGAGCTTATACTGCTCCTGTTTGGTGAGAAGAATCTGGAGAGCGCTGACAATCTTTTGTGCAATCTCATCCTGGATGGTAAAGACATCTTTCATCTTTCGGTGAAACTGTTCTGACCAGAGATGATAACCGTTTGCCACATCGATAAGTTGTCCGGTTACCCGCAACATTTCTCCCGATTTTTGCAGACTGCCTTCGAGTACCGTCGATACATTTAACTGTTCGCCAATCGCCCGGATGTCTAACTGCTTTTCCTTAAACGCGTATACCGAGGTTCTGGATACGACATTCAAGTTTTCAATTTTACTGAGCGCATTTATGATTTCGTCGGTTAATCCATCCGCAAGATATTCGTTTTCGTCAGTTCCTCCCAGGTTAGTGAACGGAAGAACCGCAATGGACTTCCGTGCAGATTGCATAACCTCAGACGTTGAAGCATCCAGAGATTCAAGGAACGCGTCGATGGTGTGAAAACGCTCTTCCGGATTTTTGGATAGCATTTTTCGCAGAGATAATGAAATGTGATACGGAACTTCCGGCCGTGAAATCCGCAGCGGAGGTACATCTTCAGTGAGCATCTTTGCAATAACTTGCTGCGCATTTTGACCGGTAAAAGGCGGTTGCCCCGTCAGCGATTCAAACAACACACACCCCAGGGAATAAAGATCGCTGCGATGATCGATGTTATGATCTCCGTACGCTTGCTCCGGACTCATATATGCGGGCGTCCCGAGAATCCAATGGGTTCCAGAGATTTCCTGGTTGCTTGCCGTTGATAAGGCATGCGCAATCCCAAAATCTGTGAGCAGTGCGTGACCTTCTTCCAATAGAATATTTTCCGGCTTAATATCCCGGTGAACCACCTTGTGAGCGTGTGCATAGTGTAACGCGCTCCCAATATCCCTGATGATATGAAGTGATTCATCGATATCGAGGTGGGTTTTATTGTCGAGTCGCTCGCGCAGGGATTCGCCGGGAATGAACGGCATAACGTAGTAAAATATCCCACCGCTGGCGCCGGAATCATACACCGGCACGATGTGTGGATGCGTCAACGCGGCGGCGATTTTGATTTCGTCGAGAAATTGCTCCGAGGCCATAGTTGCAGTCATCTCCGGCCGCAACACTTTTATGGCAATTTTCCGATGATGGCGTAAGTCCTCAGCGAGATACACCGAGGCAATCGAACCGCTGCCCAGCGATTTAATAATTTTGTACTGATCCACAAACAGCGATTTCAGCAGCGTAATCTCTTCATCCATTTGATTCCTTCAATTCTTGCGATTTATGAGACCATCAGAGTAGAAATGGCAACGAATGAAATACAAGAGTTTCAGGTCAGTGATATATTTTTATCAACAAGGAATCTTAGTACAGTTCGCGTGTAATATTACCGTTTTTTTCTATTGCCGGGCAAGAAGAAAAAGGTGAATTGGTGTTTTGGAGTGCTTCAACCGTGTTGATGCAGGCGCTAACAGAGTTAGTGCACTTCCAGAGAATCATCCCACAATTCCTTTTCGACCTCGGATTATATCCCAACACTCCATTTTGAGTCCCCGGGTTTTGGGACGGATAATAATTCATATAGCCTGAGATGAAACGCAGTGGAATCTCAGGTAGTCTCCGGAGACTTTCTTCACCTTCACCCTATATTCCTCCGAGAGGAGCCCCTTGGGGGCACGTTGTTCCATATAGGGCTATACGAATTAGGTTCCATCCCCGATTCATCGGGGATTCAATAAACTGATATTGGGTGAGTTATACTTCTAGTGTGCATCAACACAGATTGCTACAAACATTGCATCCCGCTGGGACTCGGGTAGGTGCGAAAACAAACGAAATATGCGCGGTAGTAAACTCCAGAGGAGTGAAATGTTTGTAGCTGCAATGAAACTTGCAATTTCGAGCTCCAGCGGAGCGACACAAAGAATCACAGGTAATTCGTGCAATTTTGGAGTGCATCAACCGTGTTGATGCTATAAGCTAACAGGGTTATTGCATTCCAAAGATATCCCTTAAAATCCCTCTTCGACCTCGCATTTCATTTCGAAAATCCTGCCCACCGAGTGGAGGATAGGAAGAATGAGCTGTTTGACGAAGGAGTTCTCATTCTTCCCCGGAAGGAGGTGTTGGCGGGATCGAAAGGAAATGCGCAGGCTTGATTTTTCCGTCCTTTTGCATCAAGGCAAAAGGACAAATAGAACAAATAAACCTTCACCCTATATTCCACTTTGTTCCATATAGGGCTATACGAATTAGGTTCCATCCCCGATTCATCGGGGATTCAATAAACTGATATTGGGTGAGTTATACTTCTAGTGTGCATCAACCGTGTTGATGCATGCGTTAACGCGGTTAGCGTGCTCCAGAAATAACTTCTTACTGATCATTAAGCTCTTATACCATATTCCCGTTTTGCCCCATTCAACCAATAACCAGTGCACTGTCTCAGCCTTCCAGCGCAATCTTCCGGTTATACAAAAAATCAAAAGAGTATGATTGCGATTTCGACCGGCGCTTAATGTATTTGGCGACCTTTTCCAGGCGTTCCGGAATCTGCATAATCTTCTCCTGGGCTTTCCGGCCTTCGTCACTCAATCCCGTGAGGTGCTCAATATCCCAGAAATTGATCACTTCTTTTACAATTTTCCGGTAATCATCCGGACCGTAAATACCGATACGTCTTACGATGTCTGACATCTGTTTAAATCCGGGCATTTTGGTCCCGGGCATATCAATTGCAGGCAACATCTCCCGAGCCGATTGCAAAGCCCGGTTTGGGTTGATTTCCAGAATATGTTTAAAAACCTGCCGGTAAAATGAATAGTGCCGTGCTTCGTCCGACGCGACCTGTCTCAGAATTCCCTTGAGTTTAGGTTCGTCATCGCCGACTTCTTTGCTCGTATTTTGATGCGAAATCTGGGTCGCCCGTTCCTGGAGCGAAGTATAGACAAATACTTTATACGGATCTCTATCCCATTCCGGAGTAAAGCCGTCTCTGATATATTCAAACTGCATTGATTCTACTTCGGCAAAGTTAAAAAGCCGGGCATCCCGGACGTAATCACGAAGCACATTCCCGTGGCGATCTTCTTCTGCCGTCCAGAGAAAATTCCACTTGCTCCAGATTCCGTCACTCCCCAGAGTTGTCGCTATAATCCGGTGGAAATGCGGTAATCCCTCTTCGGTCAACAAATTTAGTGCAATTGCGACCCGCGACGAGTCCGCAATGCTGCGCGCCCGGTCACGTAACTTTGCCAATAAACCATCGGAATTGTCGTCCGATTTTTCACTGGCAGGCAAAAAGTCGCTGGGAAACCACAGCCGGCGTTTCCGTTTGTGATCATCCATGAGTTGTTCGACTTCCGGTTCGATCTCTTTCAGCACTTCAAACTTTTCAGATAATTCAAGATCACGATCGGTTGCTTTTTGTTCTATAATATACATATATGTTTTTCCTTCATTTATACGTCTAATTAATCAAATGCCACAATGTTCACACAATATTGTTCGGATTATGGTAGCATATTAAAATCTGCCGGACATTCCAAAGGTTGATTTGGCTACCTAATCAGAATGAAAATAACAGGATAATTGACCCAATTTCAAATGAGGCAGGCGCTTCTTTCCCAGAGATGTCGAATTCCGGTGTGCGCCGAATTTCTATCAGCGGCATTTTAGCTAGAATTTTATCCGGTCAGCACCTACTAGAGAATATATTGCCTGACCAAAGTTGTCAGGATTCCAATCGCTCGATGAGCAGTTCCTTTGCCAGCGATGGATTTGCCGCACCTTTCGTTTTTTTCATCACCTGTCCCATAAAAAATCCGAGTAATGCTTTTTTTCCGTTCCGGTACTGCCCGACCTGACCGGGATTTTGCTCGAGAATCTCTTCGATGACGCTGTCAAGCGCTTCGGTATCCTCGATCTGGCGTAATCCTTTTTGGTCCACAATTAATTCAGGATCACTGCCCTCGGCCACCATCGTCTCAAATACTTCATCTGCGGCGCGGCTATTGATGACGCCTTCATCAACCAGCGAGATGAACCGCCCGAATTTTTCCGGTCCGAATGGCAGGTCCTCCAGAGATGTCTCTTTCAATACCCGGATGAGTGAGTTGACAATCCATTTCGCGACGACTTCAGGAGCCTCGTACGTTTCCAGCGTTTTTTCGAAGAAGTGTGCGACGTCCTCCTCCCGCGCGATCAGCGCTGCGTCTTCCCTGGACAGTTTTAATTTTGTCAGGTACTTTTCTGCGCGCTGTCTTTGATCCGAGGTTAAATCTGCAAACAGATCTCGCTCGCCAGCTCTTGACCTGGCGCGCTGACGTTCTTTTTCGCGCTCTCGTTCGCGACGTTTACGCTCGATCTCGGCCTGACTTTCGGTCTCCTCTTCGTCTTCCGCCCAGGTATCGCGCAACGGAACAATCTGGTTAAAAACCAGATGATCTTGATCCGAATCTTCAGGGTCCTGCCAATAATATCCGAGTCGTTCAAATTGATAGCGTTGATCTTTGGAATCGTCGGCCACGCTGGGTTCAACAAACCCCTGCGACACAACCAGTGATTCGGAATTCAGGTACTCCGTAAAATGGGAGTCCCCGGAATCAGGATCAGGCACAGAGAAAAGTCGATTGTATTGGCGGAATTCTGCAGGAAGCGCTTTCTCAGCGCTGACCCAATGAATCGTCCCGGATGGATTCCGTCTGTCCGGCGCTTCTCCGCCGCGGGTTTCCGGATCGTAAGTACAATGCAGTTCTGTAATATTGCCATCATCATCTTTTACCACTTCGTCACAGGTGATAAAATATCCGTACCGTAAGCGGACTTCTCTCCCAGGGGCCAGACGGAAAAAATCCTTCGGCGGGTTTTCCCGGAAATCGTCCCGCTCGATATAAAGTTCTCTGGAAAACGGAATCTTACGGTATTCCTCTTTATCAATATCTCTGGGCCAGTAAGAGGCGTCAATCCAATCCGTTTTGTCTTCCGGGAAATTGGTGATAACAACTTTTAGCGGATCGACCACGGCGTTTACTCTGGGAGCGCGATAGTTCAGCACATCGCGCAGGACGTGCTCGAAATGTCCCATTTCTACGATGCTTTCGGTGCGAGTCACGCCGATTTGCTCACAGAAGGTGCGGATGGCTTCGGCCGGAACGCCTTTTCGTCGCATTCCAACTAACGTAGGCAATCGCGGATCATCCCAGCCGGAAACTCTACCTTCCTCGATCAGCCGACGCAATTTGCGTTTGCTCATAATGGTGTAAGTCAGATTGAGGCGGGCAAATTCATACTGACGCGGACGGGTTTTCACTTCCGTAGGCTCCAGACAATTCTCCAACACCCAATCGTATAAAACGCGATTCGTATCAAATTCGAGCGTACAGAGTGAATGCGTAACTCCTTCGATGGCATCTTCCAGCGGATGCGCAAAATCGTACATTGGATAAATGCACCATTCGTCGCCCTGACGATGATGGCGCGCGTGTCGAATGCGATACAGCAGCGGATCGCGCAAGATCATGTGTGGCGAGGCCATATCGATCTTTGCGCGCAGGACGTGTTCGCCGTTTTTGAATTTTCCGGCGCGCATTCCTTCAAACATCTCCAGATTTTCCTCGATGGTTCGATCACGATACGGACTCGGCTTACCTGGTTCGTTGACGGTTCCACGATATTCACTGATTTCTTTTTCGTTCAAACTATCGACGTACGCTTTGTTGTCTTTAATTAATTTGACAGCATACTGATAAAATTTTTCAAAATAGTCTGACGCAAAATAGAGGTGCTCTCCCCAATTGTAGCCCAACCACTCAACCGCATCCTTGATTGATTCGATATATTCGGTTTCCTCGGTTTCAGGATTGGTATCGTCGAAACGCAAATGACAACGGCCCTGATAATCTCTGGCAATGCCAAAATTCAGGACGATAGACTTAGCGTGTCCGATGTGCAGATATCCGTTTGGCTCCGGCGGAAACCTGGTGACTATCGTCGAATGTTTTCCCTGCTCAAGATCTTTATCAATGATTTCGCGGATAAAATTTTGCTGTGTATTGGATTTTTCAGCAGTAGTTGGCGAAGCACTCATCTTATGGTAGCGTCTTTCCTGGTTTGAGAATATTTCATTGGTTCATTTTAATTTGAAAATTTCGGAAAACCTTCGCCCACCCGCAAGCGGCAAGACACGGATTATCAGTTACCACCTGAATTGAATTCAGGACCAAAAACCTAAGTTAATTCATGAATTTCTCAGTCATTATGCTTTGGAGACTCAACAAAGCTGGACGGCTGACACTCTTCGACAGGTCATTCGACCCGGCTCATGACGGGCTCAGAGTGACTCGTTGAGGTGTCATCTCTCACCGGAGACTCCTGCTGGAGCTGAGCTTGTCGAAGGATAAAACACCAAAAAAGCACGCAATCCCTGACCTGGCAATCTTCAAACAAAGACTTAAAAATGGTATTTAAAAAATTCATGAATTATTCAGGTTAAGTTAATTCCTGAATTACATTTTTGAGCCGCTCACCAGATGGAATATGAGTGACGGTATATGTAAAAAATGCGATACTGGTTATCCCGTTCAGCCAGTACCAGGGATGAATGCCCAACACACCAGTAGTTTTTGCAAAAAGGATAGCAAAGACTCCCATGATGGCGACACCTTCCCAGATCGCATATTGGACAATATATCCTGACCGGATCGCATTGACGATTTCGGCAGAGGTTTTAAATGGTTTTGAGCGGTTTATAATGAACTGTTTCAGTCGTTTTCCAAACAGAAATACCGTGATAAGCAAGATAAAATGGATCAAAGTGATATAGAGCGCCAGGTGCAAATCACCCAATTGCGGATTTGTGACATTAAACCGGAGAAACGCCACGAGCAGAAGAAATATAACAGGACCTGCCGCCAGAGAAATTAGTGTGATTTGGAAGGATTGCAGCGTTCGCTTTTCCTGCAGTTTTTCAAGTGCTTTCAACATGAGTTCATCCATGGTGTTCTACTCCAAATTAAGAGGTTGTATTGGTTTAATATTTCCTAACAAAAATAAACTCGCCACCAAGTATCCGATCATAAGTACACCCCAAATTGGTGTTTGTCCAGCTGCTTCCGGAATGCCAGCCTGTGCCTGAAAAACAGATACGACAGTCAATGCCAGCATGTAGATAGTTCCTTTGATATTCAGAATCGCAGCGATTATAAATCCCCAGGGATGGCCTTTCCAGAGCCATATTGCCCCTAAAATAAAAAACGGCACCACCAGAGATAAATCCAGCGCGAAGACCACATTGGTGGGATGCTCCACATTCTCAAGCACAGGCGGGATTGTTCCCGTGAATACAAAATTCAGCGATTGACCAACCTCAATTGCAGATAATCCGAATGCGACAAAAATCATATATCCACTGATCCATTTGACTGGAGTTCTGGCATGAAATCGCTGGGACAACGTTTGAATTTCAATCTTTGGTAGACTAAAGAGCAGGGCAAATATTGATAAGGTGAAGAGTAATACGTACATAAGGAAAAATCGGTTAAACGCAGCGCCAAACAGGTAAAAGGCGTAATTATACAGCGTATAATCCAGCAACCCGAGCCAAATGAATTGTGCCTGAACGACTCCGCGTTTTGCTAAGAGCAGGGCAGCAATGAGCAATGGTACAGCGATATATAAGGTGATCATGTCATTCCCGTGCCAGCCGGCAGTGACCAACAAATTATCACGATACACGTTTTCGAGGAATAGTCCGCCGGCAGCCGCCAAGAGTGTCACTGCGACAATGATATACGATAAAATAAAGGCGCTCTTCGGTTCTTCGCGGAACATTATTTTACTCCAGTGAGATGAAACAATTGTGGTAGTTTGCTCTCATTATTTCCTGAGTTCTACTGCTTACAAACGCCTGAGCAGCATTAAAGAAAAGCATCTAATTTTACTATGTTGGTCTTTGGTTTCAAACAAAAAGTCATCTCAGAAGATGGTGAGTGAATTGGCAGAAGACCGAGGAAAAAATTTGCCAGAACCGCTGATCACTTAACTCTATTTTTGCTAATAAATCTCCGGGACATTGAATTGAATTTCTGTAATAGTCCCGTCGAAATAACTGTACTCACCTTCCGGCAAGTGCCAGGTCACAACAGCGTGGGTTGGAATTTTCCACCCGTTGATTTCTTTGTAATTATCGTACGCGCCGCCCCAGTCCTGCAGCAAATATTTGCCGTCTTTCTCGTAATAGCGTTTCGCGCGAAACTGAGTAATCTGTCCCTGATCGTTGAAGATAAACTCACCGCTGGCGGATTGATTATGAACAGTGAGCGTTACCTGGACGGTATGCTCATCAACAGTTTTCCACTCCATTGCCGGTGAAAGAAACGCCGACGGAAACCAGGCGATTTCACCCAGATATCGCAATAGTTCGCCCTGATTTACTTCCGGTCCTTTCGCATCCGCGACCTTAATCAGTGACCAGAGTTTGATCAGCATATTGCCTTCACCGTTCAGATATTTGTCCCGACCGGTGACTGACATCAGTGAGTTCATCTTGATTTTTCCCAGCCAGATGAATTCTATCGAGTCCGTATTGTAGTATTGCTCTGCCTCCATTGGAAGCCAGTCTGCGTCGGGTTTTTGACGAAACTTGCCATCCTGTTTCAACCGCACCGTTCGAATACGCTCTTTACCGATGACTCCGGCGTACTCAAGATAATTCTGAACCAGTTCAGGCAGCGCTGCAATATCCTCCTGCTGAATCGTTTGCAGGTTAGATGTGGAAGTGTTTTCAAACAAATCATGGACTTCTCGTTTCACCATTCTGTTCATGGATGAACACCCCATTAGATTTAAGATTAAAAGGGTTGTAACGATTAATTTTACATTCCTGGAATTCATCGGTCACCTTGTATTCATTTTCCTTTGCATAAATTATCTTCCTCTGCTCCAATCTGATTATTGTGCAAAAAGAATTCCTGTTGCTGTTGCAAGACTGTGATAATCCCTTGTGCCCAATTTTAAAGCAATACTGGTGACGTTGTAAATTAAACTATCATTTTTAAATGTCATTCCATCCTCCCAAAAAAGAGAATATCTGCTTGAAGCATTATAAAATTGAGGAAGGGAAAGAAGTTAGAGAATTGAAGAGATACTTGTTGACGAGCGGTAAATATTACGGAGAGAGACGCGCGATGGAGGCTGTGTAATAATGTCACGTTAAGGAATATTTTGCTGATGATTTCAACAAATTCTATGCGTAACAAAATATACGATATACTATTGATAGTATTGTATGGGCCAAGGGCATCCCGTTGGGGTCGAGCCGTTTCATGGAAGGTGTGTGAGAATGGGACTTCAAGGAATATTTTTCTCAGGAATTCAAAATTTTTCTAATTTATAAAAACATTCTAACATATTGATATTATTATGTGTAGAGACACGCTATGGCGTGTCTCTGCTTGTGCCTACATTTTAGTTTTTCCGCTTGATTTCCTCCCGCCACAGCGGGACAACCTCCATAGCGTGTCTTTACGATACTAATAACACCATAAAATTGCTCTCATCGCATCACAGCACATTATGCGAGGCCACTTCTTCGGTGGAAAACCGTTTTCGTACTTCTGTGCTGACTTGCGTGGGTTTGCCGGTTTTTACATCGATTGGACACCAAAGTGTCCGAGCTTTTACCAATAAATTACGATCAGCTGCTCTATAAAGTTCGGTGTGACGTTCAAATGCCAGTTTCGATGCTTTTCCCACCCACGTTGCTGCGATAATTTCGTCCTCCACAAAGGCGGGACGCTTGTAGTCGATCTCGTGGCGCATGACCACCCAGCGCAGATTTTCCTGATCTTTGGCCGGAGCCGCAGCGCGCCAGTGAGCCACCGCCACATCCTGTACCCAGCGGACATACACAACATTGTTCACGTGCCCCAATTCGTCGATATCCGATTCGTCCACTTCAATTCGCATCTCATACCGGTCGCGCGATTCACTCACCTGACTATCCTTCCACTATTACATTTCGTGGTTTACAATCCCTGAAATATGACTTAAATATTTCTTTTTTCTCCCTAATATACAAACGGAATCAGCCGCCACGTTTTTTGGACATACGCATCCCACTTCACACCGAATTCCTGATGCATAAGAGATTCTTCGTCGTAGATTCGCCAGACCAGGACCGCCAGGATTGCCGAAACACAGAGCAATCCTATCCAGGAACGGAATATCAATGCAATCCCGCTCGTAAACAGCAAAATCCCGAGATATCTCGGATGACGTAAAATTTTATACGGCCCATGCGTGATAAGCCGGTGGTTTTTCTGGATTGCTACATGGACACTAAATTGCGCACCAAGCACAGCCTCAGCCCAATGCATTCCGGCGATCCCGATTACAAACAGGATGAGTCCGATATACCGAAATAATTCTGCATTTCCTATTACGGCAAAACCCCGACGGTCCGCCCAGGGAGATAAAAATACGAGCAACAACGGAAATATCTGAAGCAGCACAATAACAATACGTTGCCGCCGCACAGTTTCCCTTCCTGCTCCGCCATCTTTTCCCACATTCGGAACCAACAGCACAATCAAGATTTCAGCAATCAGAGTCAGGATGATATAACCAGAACGGGCAGGGTGCTGAAAAAAACCGTGCAAATCTTTTACACCCCATCCGAGCAATGGTACTCCGGCAAAAATAAGTAAGCCCACGATAAGGTTCGGGATATTGTGTAAAACGTTTTTCATATGATCTCTTTTTCAAAGATAGAATTATTTTGGGATACTATTCAGTCCTAGCGAGTGAAATTTCTCTGCTCCGCTCAGATTTGAAGAAAGTCAGTTCAGGCATACCGCTGTGTGAGTTCCGTGACCGGATGAAAATAATATGCATAAATAATCCAGTCAAGGCGAAACACCAGGTAGAAAAATCCCGACAAAACCAACCAGTACGAGGACCACAGTGGAAGTAATTTTACGGTGAGTTCAAAATCCTGATTGACAATATCCGGATGGAGTTGGCGTATCTCTGTTCTCTAAAGATCGACCGGTGAAGGTTGTGCATTTGCATTTGAACACAAAAATATTTCCAGGATGGCAGCCAAAAAGATATAGCGCCACATAATAGCCCCCTTAGTTAGAAACCACATTTACATCAAGATAAACAGACTACCCCAAATTAATCTTCTCAGGCAGCAGTCTGCTTCGGAGTCCAGTTCAGTTTAAACTCCTCGCCAAGGTCAAAGATGTAATCCTTCACATGCGCAACTTTGCCACCCTTGATGGTCACGACTGTGACGCCACTGTTTCGGCCAACTTTCCCGCTAGCGTTTTTCAGTTCGATATCCCAATGGACGGTCACGACGTTATTCCCCGACATCGCAAAGATGTTTTTCACGTTGATATCGTGCACGTTGAAATGCAGCCCGGGATACTGGTCAAAAAAATTCTGAAACCATTGTTCAACCGCTTTCTTGCCGGTGAAAGTTCCACTTTCCGGAATTTCTCCCGGATAGATGAACTCGCCATCATCTCGCCAGTTTTTCATAAAACTGGTCAGATCTTTCCGGTTCATGGCTTCGAAGGCTTTTGCTACTGAACTTTTGGCGATGATTGCTCCGATCATAGTGTACTCCTCTCCTTAGTGTTTCTGATTTCACTTGTTAAAACAGATTCACCTCAACCACGGCAAAAGTTATTGAGCCAGAAGTCACTCAAATCAATTACCCTTTGCCAGATTTATGTTAATGGTATGTCGTCTTCGGAGAGGAAAAGCGGGATATCTCAGATTTTGTTAGACAATTCAGCAAACCGCTCTTTCGCATCAATCAGTTCCGGTCGGTCGGCATCGGCATCTTTCCACAACTCGAGGAATCGCTGATACTCAGATTCTGCCTCGTCAACTCTTCCTGCCTGTTCATATACTTTTGCCAGTCGATAATGATACAGTGGCGGTATCAGGCGCCGGTCCTGATCATCGGGATTAATGTGAAGCAATCGTTTATAGGCAACAATGGCACTGTCCAGTTCGCCCAATTGCAGAAAAGCCCGTGGGATGACATCTCTCAATGAGGGAATATTATACATTGGCAATACAAACCCAATAATCATTGGTGGCATAGATTCCGGTGTATTACGATAAACCTGGATGGCCTTTCGAGGTTCTCGTTCTGCGAGGAGTAATTCCGCCTCAAGCAAGCCGCAATTCATTTCGAGCGCCATTTTCAGGATCTCGACTTCTTTAAGATTCTTTCTTACCTCTTCCAAATATGAACGCGCCATTGCGTGATCGTTTTTATGAAAATTGATAACTGCACGATGATAATCTCTGATAGCCACGTGGTAAACAGGGTATTGAGGTTCGACTTTGGTATGTATCCGATTATAGCGGTCAAATTCTATACCGGCATTGTCTAAATCATTCTGGGCCAATAAAATCCAGCCCTTGGTCCAATGATATGGAGGAGTAAAAGCAAGACTATCTTCCATCTGGGATATCACCTGCTTGATCTGACTACACTGATGTAAGGCTTCACTGTCTCGCCCGAGTAAATCCATAAAGACAGCCTTCCAGGCAATAAAACTTGCTTTGAGAGCAGGCGCTGGCGCTCGTTCCACGTATTTGTCAAGGTATTGCACACTTTGCTCATACTTTTGCTGCAATGCAAAAACATATGCCATATTCGCATAGGTATGGTAAAAAGAAGGTTGTATCCTTAGGGCTTTTTCATAGTGCTTTAAGGATGCATCAAGATTACCCATCTGAAGATAAATTTCTCCCATGGAATCATACGGATTGGCATCCCCTGGTGATAATGCTGCATATCGTTTCAAAGTTTGCAGAGCTTCCCTAAACCTGCCTTGTTCTGCGTAGATATATGCCAACTGATTGACGGGTACGGCGAATTCCGGATCCAGCTGGATCGCTTTTTTGTATTCCATTTCGGCTTCGTCATTCTTGTGGTAAAATTTGAGCATCATGCCCCGTTCATAGTGAAAACGTTTTTCTTCAGGATATTTTTTTACAAGTGTAGTTAAGATTTCGAGACATTTTTTAAAATTATTTTCGACCACTCTCGCGTATCGCGATTCGATTAACAGGCGCTCTTTCTCGGGCGCCCTGACAGAAAGCGAACGCGCTTTTTTAATAGATTGAATCGATTTTCCAGTTTCAATTATGGTACCATAAAGATTTGAGAGGTAGTAATACGCTATTACAAAATTCGTGTCTATGGCGACCGCCTGCTCCAGAAATTGTTTGGCATCAATATAATTCAATACCTCAAATTCCTGTCTGCCTCGCAGAAACCAATTGTAGGCTTCAATCGATGAAGTCGTTACGCTGACAATATTTGCTGGGACGGTTTCTACGCCACTTTTTGATAAACCGACCCCGCGTGCAATTTCTTTGCTCAGTTTATCAATCTGTGTATTAAGGATACTCTGCACGCCTTCGCCTCGCGCACTGGCTGATTTCAAAAGTTCCTTGGTACCGACATCGAGTACTTTCACATCCGTGGCAAACGTTTGCCCGGCTTTTACGAAGCTTCCAATCACAATCACAGCAATACCTTCACGCTGGCAGAGTTCAAATCCCAACTCTTTGTCTAACGGACTTTCCGCAGGTTTACCCATCTGTTTTATCACATCATGCATGCGCTCCCAGGTCATCACCCGGAGATACTTTGATTGCTCCAGACTGGTAATTAACAGATTGGGAATGGCTATACGCAGATTATCGTAGGACGGGTCACCTGTTTGATTTGCAAACGCAATAACCGCAATGGGTTTGGGATCGGACGCGATTGTTTCATTAAAGAGTACCGGGCGCAACAGAAGAAAAGTGGAGATCAATACTAACACTATAATTACAGTGATAAGTAAACTTTTAGTACGATTTCTGTAATTTGTACCTGACAGCTGTTCTCCGTTTGTCATTGGACCAGAAATATTATGAAGTATCCGCTGCATGTCGACCAGCACTTCATCCACATGCTGGTAGCGTTCATTGGGATTTTTGGCCAGCATTTTATCTATAAGATGTTCGAATTCGAGTGGGACACCAGTCCGAACGGCTGAGATGGGTTCCGGATCTTTGTTAAATATGGTATAAAGCACAGCTTGTTCATATTTCCCACGGAACGGTTGCAGTCCGGTCAGCATTTCATAGCATACTACCCCCAGCGACCAAATATCACTGCGTTGATCAACCAGATCACTTCGGGCTTGCTCCGGGGATAAATAGGCAGTAGTCCCTAACGTAGTTCCTTCCCGCGTCATTTGGGTAAGCCCAGCCAGCTTCGCCAATCCGAAATCAATAATTTTTACGGTGCCATCCGTGGTGATAAAAATATTAGACGGTTTCAGATCCCGGTGGATAATGCCTTTTTCGTGCGCCTTCACCAAGCCATTTGCAATTTGCATGGAAATCTTTAGCGTCTCACTGATACTCAGTGGACCTCGATTAATTTTTTCTTGCAGCGTTTCTCCATCATAACACGCCATCACGATAAAAGTTTGCCCGTCCTCTGTTTCACCAATTTCGTGGATATTACAAATATTAACATGCTCGAGGGCTGAGGCGGCCTGAGCCTCACGAATAAAGCGTTTTATTACCTCAGAATCTTGTGTCAGGTGCTGCGGTAAAAATTTAATGGCGACTTTGCGTTTGAGTGCGAGATCTTCGGCTTTATACACCACTCCCATCCCACCCTCGCCGAGTTTCTCCAGGATTTTATAATGAGATATGGTTTTACCGATCATAAACGATTCCTGTTATAACAAACGTTGGAGCATGGTACAATTACATTCTTGTTCTATCTAAAAACAGTCATAGCGGACGACGAAAAGAATTCGCCTAATGGATCTCTACAAGAATGGTGTATATAATTATGGAATCACAAAGGATTCCTGTTAACCAAAACAGGGTCTGACTATTCAATAAAATATTTTTTCTGATTCTGAGGCAGTGTGAACCATCAGCAGGACTTTGTGCTTAAGATTACCTGATAAACTAAGATTAGTCAAGCTTATACACTCGGATAATTTTGTGAACCGTCACAATTTCTATTTGGAATTAAATATTTTTCTTGTACTTGCAGAATAGAAAAGTCATCATTACTTGTCGTAAGTTGTATTCGTGAAATTGTATCAATCTTTGATATATTAATATTCACCAAATTGATGTAAGAAAATGAGACGGTCCAATGTTGAACTGGTTAAAACAGGATTGGAAATCCCTGAAACAAAGCGAACCGGGCCACCGATTTCAGGATAGATATAAACGTCGACATGAGAAGGATACCAAATACAGCAAATTTATTGCACCATTTATCGTCGGCACCGGTTTAATCATCATTGGAATTGGCGTATTGTTATTATTGTTTCCCGGCCCGGGGTGGGTGACTATTGCAATTGGTCTGGCGCTTATCTCTGGTGAATCAAAAATCCTGGCGCAAATCCTGGATATATTGGAGATGATGCTCCGGAAATTGATCGGGAAACAACGGCAATAGTCTTGAGGTTGAAGTCAACCTGGATTATTTATATTTTTTATAAATTGGTTCAATAAAACTTAACCATTTTTTATTGAGTATGATTGTATTTACACAATCGGATATTTTTTTAGGAGCGCATGAAATATAAGAACAGGAGGATAAATTGCAAGATATAAAAGTGCTCATCATTGGAGCGGGTGTGGCAGGACTCACTTGTGCAAATTTATTGAACCAGCAGGGAATTCACCCTTTGATAATCGAACGGGAATCGGAAGAAAAATTTAACACATCTGGCTATATGCTGGGTTTACTTCCGCTGGGCGGACGCGTGTTTAACGAAATGGGATTGCGCGATGAGTATTTCGATGAGAGTATTCAAATGGACTACTATAACGTCCATTCATCTGATGGAGAGATGATTCGATCCTACCCACTGGATTTTATTAATGAACAATACGGATCTTATCGCGGGATCAGCCGGATGAAACTCATCGAAGTGCTGCTTAAAAATACTGATCAGCAACAAATGATGTTTGGTACGACGGTCAAGCAATTGCATCCAAAAGAGAACGCCACTGAAGTGGTATTCTCAGATGATAAAACCGAAACATTCGATGTGATAATCGTGGCAGATGGGATTCATTCTACAACGCGCAAACTCATTCTTGATGAATCTCAGTATAGCTATAAAGATACCGGCTGGGGAGGCTGGGTGACGTGGTTGAATGAAAAGCCGGAATCAGCATATGATGAATATTGGGGCGCCGGCAGTTTTCTGGGTTTGTATCCAGTGAAAGATCATGTTGGTGTATTTTTAGGTGGTCCGGTTGACACAATCAAAGATAAAGGTCTGGGACCGTTCATTGATGAAGTTGCAGCGGAATTGAACCCCGAATACACCTTGCCCCACAGAGCTCTACAGGCTTTTGACAGAGATGAACATCCGTTTTTTTGGAGTTTCCAGGATTGCCGGAGCGAAACTTGGCACAAGGGAAATGTGATTTTGTTGGGTGATGCCGCCACTGGATTTTTACCCACCGCGGGCGTAGGGGCATCAATGGCGATGGATTCAGCCTCGGCGTTGGTTGATGAGTTATCCCGCATGGATACCAACCATATCGAATATGCACTGCACCTCTATACGCAGCGACAGAAAGAGCGAGTTGAACGTGCTCAGGAAGATTCCCGCAAATTTGGCCGGTTTATGTTCGTGCAATCCGGACTTGTTTCAATGCTGCGGGATAAAATAGTTTGTATGTATAGTTTGCAGCGGATGCTATCAGATTTGAGCCAAGTAATGGAAGGCAAATAATCGCCTGAACTTTTGATGGAAAAATAGCCCTAAATATCGGAACGGTGCGTATCCGAAAAATAACCGTTCATTAAAATCTGACTATAAATTTCTGTCAATTCCTGGAATGAAGTCCGGTCCCATATTTCATTGTGACTTTACTGCCAATGCATACACCAATCAACGCTTGTTGTGATGTTAGTTCACCAGCGCCTGGCATATTTCCTCTAACCTGTCGTTGTTCTTCTCGATTAAATCTGTGGCAAGCAATTTAAGCGCCCAGAGATTGGTTTTACTGGCATCATCCATATCGTCGTTCCCCTGATCAAGTTTGAGCTGGAGACGATGATAGCGTTTTTGCTCTTCATCAGCGCGGTTCAAAATCAAATTTAACTGGTAATCAACCGTATCACTCACTCCATCAAATACCACATTTAATAGCGGCTGTGCCCACTGGATTAAACCCCAGCCCGTGGCATCTTCATAGCGAATCGGCCTGGTCAGTTCCCCTGTACCAAGGGAGAGCATATAGACACCCTCTGGGGGACTATCAAATTTGCTTGTGGCTTCCACCAGTGCGCAGGCAGCAGGATTATTTGCATATACTCCACCATCAATCAGAGCTAGTCGCTCCAGCGGACCGCTTATGCCGATGCGGTTCGGTTCGAAATATGTTGGCGCTGCTGAAGTCGCCCGCGCCGCATCTCGCATTAGATAATCAAACTCTTCCGGATTTTTCTTGGCTTTATGACTTTTGAAAAAGAACGGCCGACGCTGTTCGATCTCGTAACTCGTTACCAAGACATCAGCAATCGCCTGTGACAGCACCGCATCACCGAAATACTGTTTTAACACGGCTTCAATAGAATCGCTGGGATATTTCTCTTCCACCGCGTTGCCCATCGCGCGAATCCGGTGCCAGACCGAGCGGGAAAAGATGTGTGGACCTTTATCGTCGTACAATTCGACCAACTCCTTTGCAGAGTAGGCAGGGTTGTTATCTGGACCGGGCTTGGTTAAACCCAGCGCCAGGATTCCCCCAGTGGAAGTTCCGGCAATGAGGTTAAATAACTCGGCGATCCGCTTACCGGTGCGTTTCTCGATTTCTGTTAATATCATAGCAGGAATTATCCCACGGATTCCCCCGCCATCTATGGATAATATCTTGAATTGTTTCGGCATTGTATTCTTCCTCAGGTTTGTTATTGTAATGTAAATATTCTGTGATTTAACCACACAAACAACTGTTTACCAATATATATCATGCATTGAAAATCAAGAGTTTGATCGGCAATTGATCATACCCTCATTACAAGAGTCCGGTAAGCTGTTGAGTGCAGCTTTTGATTCTTTGGCACCACTTCTTTCGTGATTTACGTACATATTTTGTGAACCAGCTGTGAATTTATTAGAGTCAGAAAACATTTTAGCCTGAATAATTCATGAATCTGCTATAAAAAGGGGCTGAAGCCCCACAACAAGTAAAAAACGCTTCAAATACCTTAGTGTTTTCGCTGTAATAGCACCAATCCAGGCGTTTATCCTTCCCCATCGGGATCCCTTGTGGGACGACAAGCTCAGCTCCAGGAGGAGCCTCCGGTGAGGGATGACGCCTCAATGAGTCACTCTGAGCTTGTCGAAGAGTGGCAAACTCCCGGCAAATCTGTGTTGTAGTAATCCTCAAATTGCCATGGTTGAAAAATTCATAAATTATTCAAGCTAGTTTATCAATACATTTGATTTTACCAGCCTGATGAATATTTGTCAATATAATCTGTACTCTTGATCAGAATTAAATTACCTTGGGGATGTATTCGAACTTTAACATTAGATGTTGTAACGTTTTATATACTTGGCTTTATCTTTCGGTACTGTTAAGTGATTGATTATTTAAGACAAGCGCCTAAAAAATCACACGCATCAACACAAGTAAAACCGGCACATTGATATGCGGCTTGCAAAAATCGTAAAAAGAACAATCCCTTTTTTAATCCTTATTGTACTCCTCTCCTGTTCGTCCTTTTATCCGAATAGATATGGTAACAGAAACATTTTCGAGTCTTTTTCTATCCTGTCAGTTGAAAGTTATTGGTTAGAGACAATCCCAGGCATTCGTCCAGGCACACATAATTTTACCCCGTCTAAATTTGCCTCACACAGTGGAGAAACAGACAGTTACATTTATGGGGTCCGAATTAAACTTGCTGTGTTTAACGACCTGGACAAATGGAATATCCCTTTCTTTATGCATCTCGAATATGTCGATCACGACAGTTCAACCATTCAATACGATCCGGAATTAATTCTGGTGAGAGATGGAGCATTTCCCATTTATTATGCCGAGATCGAGATCAAGAAAAAAGGCGAACTCTGGCTGATTCTGGGCATCCCGGATATCTATGGAAATATAATTTTTGACGATACCAATCAGTATTGTACCACCACCTTTACCATTGAATAAAAATGAAAGAGTGCACCATGTTGAAATTCCGGTTCTCACTTCTTCTCCTTGTCATTTCCGTCGCTCTTATTGCTCATGATGCACTGGCAATGAGTCCACAGACCACACTTGTGTTCAAGGATGGCACGTCCAAATCAGGGACAATCAAGAGTCTTAATCCCTGGGCGATTACGTTCACCAATAATCGATATTACGCCATAAAATTATTAGCAAAGATCATCACAACGGACCCTTCCACTGTGTCAGAATTGAAATCATATTATCCGGAGATATCATATAAGAAACAGGCAAAAACTTATACCATTGAAGTCGCTGATCTCAAGATGTTGCCGCTGAAGGGACACTCGAATCGCAACTTTGTGCACCGTTATTTCATCCTGCTTAACGGAATGACTGCACGGGATGAACAACTCGAATTTCAAATGAATTTGGTGCCGAGATTTTCGCCTGAACTGGTGGCACAGATAGCAATAACCTCCGGAACAAATTTCGAAAGAGACGGGACAAATTTTAATACCATTGCACTGGGCGTTGGACAAATATTTCCATTTCAAAAATGGTCATTAGTAGCGAGCGTCCACCTGGCAGAAAAAATTTTGATGCCAGAGGATAACTCGAAGCTGGTGACATATTTGTCAATTTCATCCCAAAAAGTGTTCTTTCAAAAACTCGTGCTTTCGGCAGGCGGACGCTACTATTTTTCAAATATTCCAGTTCAAGAAAAAACAACCCGATTCAGTTTCAACATTGGTATCGGTTACAATTTTCAATTGGCACCAAATTAAAATTACCCAAGTTCTGTGTTCTGATTCATTTTCGTCGGGTTGTCATTATGTAATATCCGGTAAATCGCTCGGCGATTGATTCCTCAACAACTTTGCTATCCCAGGGAGAAGCGTGAATCATCTTGCCATCCCTGCTGTAGATTCCCATGTGAAACACCCAATATTTTTGATCGTTGATAACCGCAACCGCCTTGTTATTCGTTTCAGCTGATTTGGTTGAGAAATTGAAATTGATCAGAATATAGACAACATCTCCCGGCTTCATTGCTTCGATCGACGCCTCGTTCACCGGATTTCCCTTCAGCACGACGTCACCTAACTTTCCTGACTTTATCAACTCTGAAGGAATTACACTGTATTTGTACCACTTGTCGCCAAACGTACTCGCATAGGCGCGAAAACAAAGTCCCATACAATCCAGATTGGGATTCTTTTTTGTTTCTCTTCCGCCCCAGCCATAAGGTGCACCGAGTTTGGATTTCGCATACGTCAGAATTTTCCGGGCAACATTGGTTGTATCGCTTGTGGGCTGCTGTGCTTTCAGTGAGGATGCAAAAAGCGTTATAACAAAAAAGTTCAGGTGTTTCATAAGGATTAATTCAACTCTCAGTATATTAATCTGAACCGTATTTTACCAATAAATTTGTTGGCCGGATTACGAAAGTTTACACCACTTCCGGCTGAACCAGCGGACCAAATGCCGCAGCCGTTCTGTTCCGGTCCACCCAATAGCCCCAAAACACGATAATCCATTGCGAAAGCCCAACGATCGCCAGTGCATTCACGGACGGTGGCGCAGAACCGAAAACATTCGAGAGGTAAACGAGGAGCAGAAACACTAGAAGGCTCCACATTCCGAGTTTGCCGACCCGGTTTTCGGGTTTGGTAGAACGCACATAAAAATACGCTCCAATTCCAAAGATGAACAATTCGAGCAGCAATGAAATCACCATGTTATCCCACAAACCCAAGCCGACCTTTGCATTTGACCAGGGAACGAGCGGTAAATCCGGACGGTGCACTAATAAGTCCAGGATCCAGTGACTTAAGACCAGTCCGCCAAGCAAAAGAGAGCCTCGCAGATTTTTCTTGAAGACATAGTAAATTACGCCAAAGAGTATGCCCCAGATTATTACGCTGAATAACGAGTGCGTATATGGATAGTAGGTAAAATTCAACGGCGTCATTACGGTATTTCCCGGATCAATCTGTACGCGCTCAATGCCAAGTAACAACAAGATCGGCCAGATTAAATCAACCCATTGTGCTGCCAAAAACATGGTGCCGAGTGAGGGACGGGAATCGACTTTTTTCCCTGCCAATCCGGCGCCAAAATGTCCAATAAACATATCTATAACCTTTATTTCATTGTATTCTTCAGTTGGAAATATTCAACAGGATCCCGGTGAGTAAAGTTGATCGCTGCGTTATCAGGCAGGCATTGGCTCTAATTTGAACCGCGACTATTTTAGCGATGAAGAAAATTTTCTACAAGAAAAAACAAATCACGTCAACCTGATCAATAAGGGATTTTGCCCTAATCGAGTAATTCATGCTGAATTTTGAGTTATAAATCTTTCAACAACCGTTTATCCAACACATACACCAGCCCGTGGTGCAGAAGGGAAACTAATCCAAGCATTAAACCCCAAATGTGAGCTCCGGCTGCGTAAAGTGCCACTGCAGCCAATCCAGAGAGGACTAATTCCTGTATCAGACGCAATGGTTCGGCGATAGTACCGGCGTTTCGAAAATCCACTGCTCCCCAGAAGCCAAAGCCGACAATCGGCGCCCCGATGCCCAGAAGCACTTTTGTAGATGTATTTTGACCGGAGTGAAATCCCCAATATCCAAATCCGATGACGACACCGAATTCCATGAGGCCCCGCAACGCGAGGTTAAACCGGTTTAATGCGACAGTCATGAAAAACCCCTTTTATCTGAAAAACATTGTTGTCTTTAAATCTCCTAATTGCCTCTGCAGCAGCAGGTTGAAAAGCACAGGAGCAACTTTTCCGGAATGATAAATTCAACTTTTTCATCTGCTGCAAATTTGATTCGAAATAATTTAAGCCAATCTGTGAAAACCGCAAGGAATTCGGCGGGACGAGATAAATGGTCATTCAACCAAACGGTATATTACTTGTTCTATACTTTCGCTACTGACTATAAAGCGCGAATAATCTCATCAAGGGCTCGTGCGATTTTCGTAAGCCCTGCGACGTTGACAATCTTGAGATTATCATTGGGAGTATGTGTAATATCCTGGGTTTCCATATTATCAAGAAACCACTGTGAGGTTATTGCTATCGACGAACAGCCAAATTGTATAAAAATACTATGATCGCCCTGCACCCATGGTTTGCCTTCGTTTATTCCTTTATATGATTGGAGCAGTTCCAGGATAAGTTGTTTTTTTGGCTCGGGCAGGTCAAAAAACGAAAATGCAGTCGGTCCTCCTTTATAACCGGCACCATCAATATTGATGTTCAGTAATATAGAATCCCACTGATCTTGATTCTCTTGTACATACAGCATCTGCCCAGGGGCAGAGTAATAATCTTCACCATTCAGTGCTACCAGTTCAATATTCCGGGTTCCTTTATAATCCTGTAGCAAGTGAGCTAACATCAATAGGACAGTTACTCCTGTAGCATTATCAATTGCTCCTGGCGTTCCTTTTTTTGCATCAATATGAGCTGTCACGACAATTCGAGGTTTCTCCGCATCACCACGTCTGCCAATAACGTTATATCCCTTTCCAGGGATTCTTTCTGTGTGCGATTCCAGGAAAACTTTTTTCCCAGAGAATGCAGCCAGTTCTTTTCCATCTTCCGCTGTCATATAAACCGAAGGAATATTAAAATCGCCGTCTTCGAACATCGGGAATGGATACATTCCGCCGGCCAGGGCCGAATTTCTTCCCGTGGCAGTCACTATTGCTTTTGGAGCCCCTTTCTCCAATAATGCAATGACGTGTTGATGCTTCTCCGGATTATAAAAATGAAAATTCTTCGGCATTATCTGCTCGGTAGCAATAGCGCCATAAAGCAACACAATTTTATCCCGAAGTTCCGTCTGCTCTAACTCCTCAAGACTGAGCACACTGATTAAATCGGCTTCCACCTGACACCCAAGGGAATAAGGACTAGGATTGACACGAAATGATTTTCCTTCGCTCAGCAAATCTGCACCGGTTTGCTCCCAGTCGATGGCGTCAAATCCAGGTGTTTCCACCTTCCATCCCAGAGACTGGATCTCGTCTCGAAAAAAACAAGTGGCCTCTCTGTTCCCTCTGCTACCGACAGGACGCTCCCCTATCTGGCTGCATAACTTATGCAGATAGGATTTGCAAAGATAATTCGGATGGACTTTCCATTCGTCTCAATCTCCATATGATGTATTAATAGCAATTCACATTGGAATTACGGTTCGTTATAATACCCCGACAATCTTCTCACCGGCAGACTCTGTGATTGGTTCTCCGTGGCCACAACAAAGCACTTCTACGTCCAAACTCGCCAAATATACAACTGATTCGTATGCAACATCGTTATCCAGGGTCACTACTTTTAACGGCAACCGAAGCCCGGGTTTGCCGGTAATGGGGTTGGCATTAAACAGTGCATCCCCACAGAGCAGAAATTTTTCATCCTGGTGATAGAGACTGAGGCTTCCTGGTGTATGACCGGGTGTATGAAGAGTCTGTAAACCACTGAAACCTTCGATCTGCTCCAAGTGCTCCAGTTTATAATCCACTTGACACGGTTCCCGGCGCATTATGAAATGATCGCTCAGCCAGAGAAGTGACCTCCGCCAGGCAGAACCCACAGGCAGATCCATTAACTTCTCGATATAAGGGACTTCATCCTTATGCGCAAACACCGGAACTCCTGTCTCGGAGATGATTTTCGGGGCACCGCCTGAGTGGTCGCTATGCGTATGTGTAAGCACCAGGCCAACAAGATTTGCCAAGGAAAAACCCGCCCCTTCTAATTCTGTCATAATTGATGTGGCATCTTTGGCAACTCCGCTATCCACGAGCAAGTATTTATTGCCCGAACCAATAACGTATGCATTGCTTCTGTGCAAGCTTTCGAGCCGGTAGAGTTGAGAGGAAATTTTTTGAATAATTATTTCCCTTTCAGAAACAGGAAGATTATAACCCATAAATAAGAAACAGTACTTATTTGTACCGGAAACTTTTTATTCATGCAAACAAAATCTTACTAAAATATTAAATCAAATCTTTGATCTGTCAATAAATTGACATAATCGAGAATTTCCATTTAATAAAAGTGGCATCTTCTTGAAAAAAAGGGTAAATATTTAAACAGAGTGCAGAGAATAAAATCTGGTGTGATTCCTCACCATCCCGCCGTCGACGCACTTCCTAATCCTCACTATACTTCTGATTGCCCACGAGTTACGAATATTAAAATTGGCACTGGGTTTTTTGTATAAAAATGGAACCTCATAGTCCTCAACTGGCTAGTATCCACAACAAACAGGCTCCATATTGGGCTGCAGGATTAGCTCTGCTCTGTGGTATTGGGCTGGCCACAATTTGGGTTGACGGCCCGGCTTTTTGGAAGGGATATGTTTTGGATATGACTGGCCCGGCCTGGAACTATATCCTGTTTCGCGGCAGATTTACCAGTCAAGCGGATAACCAATGGACTCGCTTTTTTACTCCGGTCCGAACGGTGACCATTTTTATCGCTGTCTGCTTTGGAATTGAATCTGCACAATATTTTCATTTGTACGATGCCACATTCGATCCATGGGATTTTCTGGCCTACATTTCGCTTCTCCTACCGTTATTCATCCTGGATTTTCTTCTGGAATAATTTAATTGGGTTTAAGAACTAATTTAAGGATACATTAAGGAAGCAATTAATTACCTTTGATCGCATTACTTTCGATCGACAAAATAAACGAGAACAACACATACAGGAGAATAAATGAACCGCTCTGTTACTGATATATCGTTACGCACAGCGGCGATTGTCGCCGGAGTTGCCATAGTTATTATGGCTATCGCTGCTGCCGTAGCCACAAATCTGACAATCGGATCACTTGTGGTGGCAGATGATCCTGCCGCGACTGTCGCAAATCTTCAGCATTCTGAGACACTTTTCCGGATTGGTTTGTATAGCTGGCTCATCATTTTAGTCTGTGATGTGCTGGCAGCCTGGGGACTGTATATATTCCTCAAGCCAGTAAATAAAAGTCTCTCCCTCCTCACGGCTTGGTTCAGGTTGGTGTACGCTGCCATCCTGGGCGCAGCTATACTGAATTATTTGCATATTCTTGACCTGTTGAACAGCAATGGATATTTGGAAGCATTCGGTATCGAACAGCTGCAATCTCAGATCATGTTTTTTCTTAACGGGTTTAATGCGACCTGGTCGCTGGGATTGGTAGTATTTGGGCTTCATATTTTGCTTCTCGGTTATCTTGCATTCAAATCGGGCTATATTCCAAAGATTTTAGGTATCTTGCTGCTCCTGGCATTTGTCGGATATTTCGTTACGAATTCCGGTAATCTCCTGTTTCCAAACGCCGAGGATGCCATAAAAATCATTGAATGGATCTTTATGATCCCAATGCTCAGTGAAGTGATACTGGGTCTTTGGCTATTGATTAAAGGTAGAAAAGTCACCGAAAATGAGGTGGACAAATAAGAGTCGCTTTATATGAAAAATACAAACCGTTGGACAAACAGATATTTCCAATCAGACCAAAATAAATGAGTGAAAGCATGAATGCAGTTTACTACAAACAGGTAAATCGTGGGGTAAACCCTGGCGACTGAGAATAAGATCGCAGATAAAAGCACATGGGCAATCAGTGGCGGCGTTTTTTTAGGTCTTGGAGTGGGACTTTTCTTTCTACCTGCATAATTCATGAATTTGAAATTCAGAGACTTTGAAGGAGACAATATTGCGGGATTGCTGGAAGCCCATCACACTTCGACATCCGCCGTGGCGGATCAGAGTGACTCACTTAGGCGTCATCCTGGGGAGTGCTCTCCAGGAGTATTGGTGTCAGGCGCTCCGGGGTTCAGCGGCACAGGAATATGTTTTCTGCGATGGAATCCCTCATTCTCCTCCTGACCTTCCTGGGCAGGTTCGTGCTCCCGCTAGGAAAGAGAACCCGGTAATTCTTTCCGAAATTTTGACCTGGAGTTTCTAATCCAAAACAAACATTTGGATTTCAACTTCGGTACACACAAAAAAAGACAACTCGAACGGGAAGGTATAAAACCATGAAAGCATTAGTTCAGCATGCTTATGGCTCATCAAAAGTTCTCAAGATACAAGATGTGGATACACCAGAAGTCGGCGACGATGATCTACTGGTGAAGGTGCACGCTTCCTGTATCAACGCAGGAGATGTGTTCACCATGAGAGGAAGTCCCTGGCTCATCCGTTTGACGCTGGGAATCCGGAAACCCAAGAATCCTCATATTCTGGGATGGGATGTGGCAGGCGAAGTGGTTGAAGTAGGCAGCAATGTCACAAAGTTTCAACCCGGTGATGAGGTGTACGGCGCGTGTGAGCATACGTTTGCCGAGTTTGCCTCTGCCGAAGAAAAATATTTTGCCCCGAAACCTTCCAATCTCACTTTTGAGCAGGCGGCAGCAGTCCCGACAGCAGCACTTACAGCACTCCAGGGGTTGCGCGATCGTGGCAAACTTCAAGCGGGACAAAAAGTATTGATAAACGGCGCATCCGGAGGTGTTGGGAGTTTCGCTGTGCAGATCGCCAAATCAATGGGCGCGGAGGTGACCGGCGTCTGCAGTGCCGCTAAAATGGAGATGGTGCGGTCGATCGGCGCCGATCATGTGATCGATTATTCCAAAGAAGATTTCACGCGGGGGGAAGAACGCTACAATATTATCCTGGACAATGCAGCGAGTCATTCATTTGCTGACCTCAGAAAGGTACTCGCTCCGGATGGCATCATCCTGCCGAACAGCGGACACGGCGGCATGAGGTATGTGATCAAAGGATTCGCTCTGTCTCCGTTTCTGCGTCAACAGGCCAAGCCCTGGTTGATGGACGTGAACCACAAAGATCTGCTTAATCTGAAAGATCTCATAGAATCGGGAAAGGTTACTCCGGTAATCGATAAGACCTTCCCGCTGGAAGAAACGCCCCGGGCTATAGATTATTACGAAAACGGTTTTACCCGGGGAAAAATCGTGATAACAACAGGAGCATCAATATGAAAACGATACAATACAATGAGTACGGCCCACCGGATGTTCTGCATCTTCAGGAGATGAAGAAACTGGTGCCGGGTGAAAGCGAGATAATAGTCCGAGTTCACGCTGTCTCAGTAAATTACGGAGACCTTTTGGCGCGCAACTTCAAAAATACGCCGTTCCAGGAATTCAATATGTCGGGATTTTTATGGCTGCCTGTTCGATTGGCGTTCGGCTGGAGCAAACCAAAGAAGAGAATCCTGGGAAGCGAATTTGCAGGAGAAGTGGACGCGATCGGGACAAATACCATACGATTCAAGGTAGGCGATCAGGTATTTGGCTACCGGGGACAAAAGATGGGTACTTATGCTGAATATCTGTGCACACCCGAAAATAAAACGGTGGAAAAGATGCCGACAAACATGTCGTATGCTGAAGCTGCCGTTCTCCCATACGGAGGATTAACCGCACTGCAATTGCTTCGGAAAGTTAAGATCCGGCCGGGACAAAAGATGTTGATCAACGGCGCCAGCGGAAGTATCGGTTCTGCGGCGGTGCAGCTGGCAAAGGAATATGGCGCTGATGTCACTGGTGTGTGTGGAACGCCGAGGGTAGAGTTTGTTAAATCCCTGGGCGCGATTCACGTAATCGATTATACGCAAATGGATTTCACCGAGAATGGAGAAAAGTACGATTTGATCTTTGACATCCTTGGGAAAAGTTCATTCAAAAAATGCAAAAAGTCACTGACGAAGAACGGCAGATATCTGCTGGCCAGTTTCAAGACAAGAGAAATTTGGCAGATGGCAAGAACTTCTCTGGGAAGCGCTAAAAAAGTAATCTGTGCACTTTCCTCAGAGGATCCGGCGGACTTGGCCGTAGTTAGAGACCTGGCGGAACAGGGTAAACTCAAATCAATCGTTGATCGCCAGTTTCCCATGGAACAGGCCACAGAAGCGCACAGATATGCGGAGAGCGGACATAAAAAAGGGAATGTGGTGATTACTATGACGCCAGATCTGCCATCGTGAGATTCAGACAATCAGAGATTATTGTGACACCGTATTAACATATTATTTATCAAAACAATGTTGTGAGCAACCACAATCATGATAGCAGAAATCTGGCGATAAAGTCGGATTGATCATGTATTTTAACTTTGCAGTTCATTGGAACCGAATATTCCTTCTACTGGATTTACATTTAAATAGAAATATGCCTGACACCAAGACTCAATCCGAACAAGTCAATCCCGAGGAATGGGTGGATGAACATGGTGATTTACTCTATCGCTATGCTCTATCCCGTGTCAGCGATGAAAGTGCTGCCGAAGATCTGGTGCAGGAAACCTTTTTAAGCGCGTTAAAGGGCGTGTCCAATTTTCAGGGAAACAGTTCTGTCGAGACCTGGTTGGTCAGCATCCTGAGAAGAAAAATCATCGACTACTACCGCAAGAAAAGCCGGACGGACGATAAAATAGTCCATGATGAAATGTCCGAAACGGCTGACTTTTACGCGGAGGGCGCAATGAAGGGACGTTGGAAACCGGATGCCGCGCCGCAGGATTGGCGGATTGATCCTGAGTCGCAAACCGAGACAGAAGGATTTATGCAGTTATTGAATGAGTGCATAAAAAACCTGTCTGAAGGATTGGCTGCGGTATTTACCCTTCGAGAGCTTGAGCAGATGGAAACAGATGTGATTTGTAAGGAATTGGGAATTACATCGTCTAATGTATGGGTGAGGTTGCATCGCGCGAGGTCGCAATTGCGGAAATGTCTTGAACGTAGCGGCTTCCAGAAACCTTGATTTAAAGAATATGGCAAGAATTATGAAAATCGTAATGAAATTGATCAAACCGATAATCGATAGATTAACGCCGACCTGTGAAGTCATCACAGAAAAAATCTCGAAATCGCTGGACGAGCCTTTATCACTGAAAGAAAAAATCCAGATCCGGGTTCACACCTTTACGTGTATTCTCTGTGCACGGTATCGTGAACAATTGCTCGCAATCCGTAAACTCATTACCCGTGAGTTAGAACAAACTGAAGACATATCTTTGGACAAAGATCTTCAACTCCCGGAAAATGCCCGTGAACGCATTAAAGACCAGTTGAGAGATGAGTTGTAGTAGATAAAGTTAGGTTAAATTTCATCTTCTTGAGTAGTCCAGATTATTGATGAATAAAATATATTATAACCTATTGTAATTGTTCAATGTAGAGACGTTATAGGAAGGCTGTATGAGAACATTGATTCAAGGTAAATATTCGAAGAAATTACATAGGTAGAGACACGCCATGGCGTGTCTCTACATGCAGTATTTACAATACTATACCTTGTCTCATTGATCGGTAAATTTCTCACAAATGATGTATAAATGATTCGTTGCATTTGAATTGTCACACAGCCTTCCTGGAACGTCTCTACTAGAATGAATCTACAATATTATTCTCTTGATTATCTATTTTCGCACACTCTGTTTGGAACGTCTCTCCCATGAGGGAATTCACTGAAAATATCCGGTTCACCCTGATTTCCAGTTTCCTGAAACCCCTATTACTAAGTTTCTGTGGTATGCAATTAATCAATATTATGCAGCGATTTTAATCTCTGGAATAAACATATCTCATCAAATAATTCCTGAATCGAAAAATTATCCTGTAAGGATTCGTTTTTTCATTCGTCTAATGTAATGAGAAGCAAAAAGATGAATGAAAAACACAGGAGAAATACAATGAAGATCAAACAAACGATAATCCAAATGATGATAGCCGTGTTCGCTGTATTTGCACTGAGTGCGACGCAAACGCTACAAGCACAGAGTAACGGATTAGTCAAAGTGCAATCCTCGCAGGACTTTGACAAAACAATTTCTTCCTTCAAGAAGATGGTGTCCGACAACGGAATGATGGTCATGGGCGAGATCAACCAGGGCAAAGTGCTTTCGATGACGGGAATTTCGGTGAAATCCCATACGTTTTTCGTCGGCAATCCAAACGTTGGTAACAAACTCTTTTCGGCGAATCGTGCCGTCGGAGCCGTAGTTCCGGTACGCGTGAACATTTTCCAGGATACCGATGGAAACACTTATGTGGCGTATTTCCCGCCGAGTGGGCAATTGTCCGGGCTTCAGAACGAAAAAGTGAACAAAGTTGCCCAGATGCTGGATCAGAAACTGAACAAACTCACGGGTATGCTTGGGAAATAACACGGTACTAACGAACAGGAGCAACTATGTCTGCTAAACTGAATTCAAGCATGATACTGGGATTGGTTGTCTTGGTGATGGCCGGGATTTCCCCGAATATCTATCCCGCCGCAATGAAGGGGATTTCGAGCATGCCATTCTTAAGCAAATGGTTGCTCCTGCCCAGTATCATCATCATTATCGCAATTTATCTGGTTGCCAAAAGACAGCAGCGAACCGTGCTTTCGAACCGAATCCTGAAAGGCGCGCTTGCCGGTCTCGTTGCAACTATTGGTTTGGAGATAGTGCGAATTATCGGATTTAAACTGGGATGGATGCCTGGCGATATGCCAAAGTTACTCGGTGTGCTGATAACCAACCGGTTTATGAAAGGACCGTCGACCTGGTCGAACTTCCTGGGATATGCCTATCACTTTTGGAACGGCGCCACATTTGGAATTATCTTCGCTGTCCTGTTTGGCAGGAAACCGATCTGGTGGGCGCTGATATACGCGCTGCTCATCGGGACAGGATTTCTGCTGAGTCCGGCGGTGAACGCCATGGGCGTCGGTTTTATGGGTTCAAATTTCCCAGGGATGATCGAAGTCGTTTACGCCGCACATATAGTCTTTGGACTCATTTTGGGATATCTGGCGCATGGATGGTTAAAGCATTCCGAATGGCTTTTCAAGATGGAAAGTTGATTGGCTCGTAATTGTTATCTTGTTGGCATTGGTTCACCGCTCAATCGGTGTACTATCCTTTCCCTTGGGGATCCCCGGGGCGACACGCTCAGCTCCGGGAGGAGCCTCTGGTGAGAGATGACACCTCAATAAGTCACTCTGAGCCTGTCGAAGAGTGCTTATTCTCCTACTAGGGAGGCTTTTGCGTGGTGCGCTTTGAAAGCGAATAAAATCTGTGAAATGCTCCGTCTCTATGTTTTTAGATAAATGGATTTTACCTTTAAACCAGATATGTTGCGTTATTAACAAAGAGCTGTAATTACAATTTTCACACAGATAAAAGGAGGTATACAGGAAAATGGAAACCAGAAATTTTGATTTAATCGTCATCGGAACCGGAGCGTCATCGTCTACCGCTGCCGGCAAGTGTGCGGCGGCTGGATGGAAGGTGGCGCAAATCGATGAACTGCCCTTTGGCGGCACGTGCGCCTTGCGCGGATGCGACCCCAAAAAGGTATTGGTCGGCGCAGCGGATCTGATGGACTGGAACCGCAGAATGCAGGGATCCGGAGTTCAGTCAAATGCGAGTATCGACTGGCAGGAATTAATGCAATTCAAGCGAGGTTTTATCGATTCGGTTCCTGAATATCGTGAGCAGGGTATGAAAGACGCTGGCATTACTCCTTTCCACGGACACGCCCGTTTTATCGATGAAGAGACAATCCGGATCAACGATCAGGAAATTACCGGAAAGAAATTTCTCATCGCCGCCGGCGCCAAACCGGCGCAATTGCCTATTGAAGGATTCGAACATCTCAAAACAAGCACCGATTTCCTCGAGCTGGATACTCTGCCGGAAAAGATTGTTTTCGTCGGAGGCGGCTATATTTCGTTTGAATTTGCGTTTGTCGCTGCCCTGGCGGGAACAAAGGTGCATATCATCCATAGAGGTGAACATCCTTTGAAAGGATTCGACCCGGATTTGGTCGATCTGCTGATGCAAAAAGCCGAAGAGTTAGGCATAGAAATACATCTGAATGCCGAAGTGAAAAAGATTTCCCAAAATGGAAACGGATATGAAGTGCAATCCAGCAGGAATGATGAGCAAATCTCAATTACCGGCGATTTGGTGGTTCACGGCGCCGGACGCGTGCCTAATATTGACGGTTTGGATTTGGCAAACGGTGGCGTGGAGAGATCAAAACCGGGAATTGTTGTCAACGAATATTTGCAAAGCAGAAGCAATCCGCGAGTGTACTCAGCCGGTGACGCGGCGGCAACCGACGGAAAACCGTTAACTCCGGTGGCAGGATATGAATCCCGTATTGTTACCAATAATATCCTGGAGGGAAACCATAACAAGGCGAACTATCCGTCCCAACCGACGGTCGTTTTCACCATTCCACCGTTGGCTTCCGTCGGACTCTCCGAAGCAGAGGCAAAAAGTGAGGGAATCGAAGTTGATGTTCATCAGGGACAAATGGACTCGTGGTATACCTATCGGCGGATTAATGAATCTTATGCTGCTTATAAAACGATTTTTAACAAAGAAAATGGAAAACTTCTCGGCGCCCATCTGCTGGGGACGAAATCTGAGGAAATCATTAACCTGTATGCAATGGCTATTAACCAGGGTCTCACCGCATCAGATTTGAAAGAAATGATTTACTCTTATCCCACACACTCCTCGGATATTAAATATATGGTTTCATAGTCTGAATAATTCATAAACTTGTGCTTTAGGGTATCTTAAAAATACTATATTGCAGTGATACTGGGAGTTAACCACTCTTCGACATCCGCCGCGGCGGATCAGAGTGACTCGTTTAGACGTCATCTCTCACCAGAGATTCCTCCCGGAGCTGAGCCTGTCGCCCCAACGGGATCCCCAAGGGAAAGGATGAACGCCCGAATATGTTCTATCGTAATATAAATCAGATAGTTAGCCAATAATTATTTGTCAAGTTCTTTAGATTCATGAGTGTTCAGGTTAGAAAATCTGCATTGCTCGGCACTGTATTGTCGTGTAACAAAACTCCGGATGAGAAAAATATGGGGAGCATGCGCCGCTTAAGAAAAATGAAGTTTTATCTTTGTATTTCGTATACCCTGGTACTCTTAACGACTGGACACTCCGACGCAATTTCTCGGGCATCTTGTAAATTTTCGGCTTCAATGATAGTGTAACCGGTTATAGAATCCTGATCGAACGGAATCTCCCTGGCTCCAGAGTGAGAGAACTCGGTTCCATCACGTAGCCCTCCCCTGTCGACCTGTTTGTCCGCAATTGCACTGAACCAATTCTTCCAGGAATCCATTATCTCTTGTGTAGGTTTCTCAAATCCGTAATGCAGAAGTAAATAGTTCTTCATGTTCCTCTCTCAATGCTGTTAAATATAATTTTACGAAGAATGCACTTACTGCCAAAACCCCTCAAATCCTACCAATGGGGTTTATCATTGTATAAACCCTAATTGTCTGGCGACAGTTTTTCTATCAAAAACCTGTGTATGTCCGTTGATGAAATGGTCTTTAAAATGGTAGATTGTCATTCCGTTTGTTTCAATTTTTTTATTTGTCGCCGGAAATTCTTCAATCATACCAAGATTGGTTCCGGTGAGAATCCAGGTGGCGGCCACATGATTTTCGTCTTCTATCGCTGACGTAATTTCAAAATGCATGTCTGGAAATGAGTCAAATGAATATTGTAGCCGGTTTTTAAACTCCGGATGCGACAATGTTTTGCCTTCCCATGGGTCTGCAGTATCAAGGAAAACTGTGTATTCGGTATGAATATATTTCTCGATTTTATCAAACCCTTGATTATTCCAGACTTCCTTGATAAATCCCCGTAAAAATTGTTCTTTGTTCATTTTCTAATCCTCTCAGCTAGCGTTCCGGTCATTCATACTGCGCCATTTCAATTCCGATCACATTGGTTCTTCTCTTTGCATGATGGATAGCGATCATTGGTGATCTTTCTTTTTACTACTTTTCCTGGGCGACCGGCCAATCGATATCAAACCTCTCCTTTAAATATGGTCTGAGAGGGCCTAATCCAATGTTCGCTCTGCGTTGATCCACACGTTCCGGATCTAAGATAGGATAGGGTTCACGAGTCAGATGTTCGAATTTGACTTGTGTGCCATACAGTTGTGGTTCACCATCTTCCACAAGCAACCGATCTTTCATCTTTGCATATCGTAGTGGCTGTGCTTCTCCTTGTTTAAAGGCTGCTTCCAGCATGGGAAAATATTTGGCCCGGAGTTCATGGGTAGTATGATTTATTATAAGCGCTGCTCCTGCGGCAGCATATTCTGTGACTTCCGAAGTCGTGGGCCAGCCGTATTTATCCAGGAGTTCCAGCAGTCTCTTTTCATTTTCCTGCAGGTTTTTTTCTTCCATCGCAAGGACAGGAAAGATGGCAGGGGTTCTGAAATAGCCGCCGTTTTTCAGGTATAGTCTTCGTTCGATGTTCCCCGCATACATAAATCCCTGATCTTTAATAATCATTCGGAAAAGTTCTCGTGCGAATTCCTGATTTCTTATCGGCTCGTTTTTCGCTTCATATTTACGAATCTGGCTCTCTTCAATATTCTTCCACCTGGGATCATCAATAAGACTTAAAAAATCAGGGTCATATAATGGCGTCAGTGTTGAATCATCCTGCAGTGCATAATTTAAAAAGTAAAATGAAGTATCTCTCATTTGAGAAGTCCACAAAAGTGCAGTAGTGGAAGCAATCTGGTAAGAGAGTTCCCGAGTTGGATTCTGTGCCATTGCTGCAGCATATTCTGTCAAGGCAGGCATAAGTGACCCTTGATTCTTTAAACTGTCTCCTGTGCTGATAATCCCTTGTCCAAAGGCAGCCTGCAAAAAGATAAAAGTAAATGACAGAATGATTATTTTTTTCATAGATTTATTCTGCTCCAACAATAATTTAATTTCATGTTATCATGACAAAAAATTAGGATATAATGCAGAAATTAGGTTTCATTTCAAAGTATTAACTTATCCTTTTTCCCCCAAGATCTTCCATTTTTACAATACTCAGTTTCTCAAAAGGCATCCATCTTCAGAGTAGTAATGATATGTTGATACAAGGCTGAAGCAGCCAGCAAACTGGTCACATGTCCCTTGTCCAATACTTGAGGTTGTCCTAAACTCTTATAACATTTTTTCTGCCGTTCGAACTGGATAAATTGATCGTATCGTCCCAAGAGCGGAAACACATTTTTTAATTCATTCTTTTCAAAGTCATCCTCAAAGGTTAATTGGTTCCGAATAATCTCAGGATTTTGTAGCGCGAGTACTCCCGTAAGCCGCTTATACTTTGAGGTTAAAAAGACCTCGGCTAAAGCCGCTCCGGCCAACAATGGGACATAGAGATCGGCCGTGTTAAAATATGTCCGGTGCAGATTTGTCACCCACCCGCCAAGGCTGATTCCAGAGATGAGGATTGTCTGATTTGAACGATTTTTTAACTGGGTAATCAACTTTTCAGTCAATGCCACAGAAGTAGAAATGAGGGCCACAAAATTTGAAAGATCTGTGATTCGTTTGCTGTAATCTTTGAGAGAATCCCCATGAAACGGAGCACGTATGGCGATAATATTTACATTGTCAATACTCAGATTCGAACCGAAAATCATTTGAAAGCTGTGTTTTGCCAATCGACTGGTATTAAAAGGATTTTCATTATTCCCATGATGAAAGATAATAGTGGGAGAGTTCCAACCAGTCCAATGAGCAACCCAAAAAGCTGGATCTAATTCAATGTCTGGTGATTTTACTTCAACGAAATGTCGCTCTTCTCCCGCAATATCCGGTATATCCATATCAAGTGATTTAAAGTATTCTTCAAATGTTTGACTTGTGATTGATTTCGAGAAAAATTTATTCTTTCCGGCTGCCAATGCTCCAGTCCAGGCAGTAAGATTATCCACTATCGTGTGGATATTCATAACTAATCCCTTCCTAAATGTTATGCGTTATATTGTTGTTATGCTGAGGATTAATACCATCAATATCAGTCATCAAAATTTCACTCGAGTCACGATGATAGATATCTCAATAATCAAATGTCACTATGGAATAGAGAAATGTTTGGTTGATGCTATCAAATTGGTATGGCGTTCAGTCCCCAGATAGGTTTTATAAAGCCTCCGCAAGATAGGACGGAAACTTTAATTACCGCAGTTTGCATCCACAATAATCAATAAATAATGTACTTTCTTGATCCTTACTATGAAAATGATTTTCTACTCATCTAAATGAAGATAGTGTTAAACTCACCGCGTTAGTGATAACATTTAGCCAATAATTTCTGCATTCCTATGGAAATATAGCGAATCAATCAGTCAGTATGGCCAATATGACTATGAATATTACTTTGTATGAAACAAAAAAGGACACTATCCAAATATCAGATAGTGCCCTTGCTTCGTGTTCAACTATAGAAACTTATCACATCGTTAGACGCTCCGTCGGCGTTTCCTCTTCACCAGCATTGAAACATAGGATTTGGAGATCCCGAAATCAGCGGCTACATCCTTCCGGAGTTCTCCGTTCTTCACCCGGTGTCGGATCTCGGCAATTTCCTGGTCCGACAGCCTCGCTTTGGGATGATTTTCTCCGTAACCCTGCCGACGACGAACCCGTTCTTTGGCGTGCTCTCTCGCATCCAATTCCCGGTCGACTTTGTAGATATGGTTGGGATTCATACACCAGGAATGGTCGCAGGTATGTTGAATCACTTCATCCTTGCGTAAGTAGTTACTGTA